>WBZO01000050.1_pt1 | contig 304588 bp, 265 predicted proteins | sample 5204261 | NCBI WGS metagenome assembly WBZO01 (sample SAMN12412400, study PRJNA552823) | activated sludge metagenome | isolation source: activated sludge from anammox sidestream of wastewater treatment plant... | place: USA: North Carolina | collected 2017-09 | reverse complement strand
TCTTAAGCCGGATAACCAGAGCGCGTTGATCTCCAAATTTCCCCCGTGTGTCAGATCGCGGTAGAAACCCGGGGAACTGGTATTCGTCCAATAATCGTCTCTTTTTTCCCATAGGGTAATCATACAGCTTTTATGACCCTTTTAAAAGCTCTTCTCCCTTTATCTAAAGCCATCTTATACTAATTTGCACTCTCTTTTACCCACACAACTACACGATGACCCAAAATGGTTATTTAAACAGTGAGAGATATTTTTGTCGTCGCAACAGCCGCCACTTCCTATGACTTTCATGGTGCTAATTATTTGTGCAGTATCTGTCACCAGGATGTGTCCGGCGTTCTCCTGACTTGCGGTTTGATTCTCAATAATCGTTGATGTTTTCAGAAAGAAGTTACCAAACGTCAGTACAGCTAAGAGTAATGATGTAATTATTAAAATTCTTTGCAAGAGTAAAGAAGTCCTTCCAAATAATAATAGTTTTTGTCTCATCCGACACTCCTTTGCATAAAAATATCACAGGTAGGTGACTAAGATATTCATCTTGAGCGCTAAGAATATGTTGCCTTTGATCGTAACCCGTCCTGTGAAAAATGCCTTTTGAGGTGTTATTTCACGCCTGAGAATAGAGAGAAACGTAGCACTACACAATACAAAGGTACAGGTGGGTTGCTCAATCGTCTCTTTTGTTACCTCCGCTACAACGCCGTTTTCGACCACGATATTCCACGTCCCTTTTTCCCCATCCGTTATTTCGAATTGGATGATGGCATTAAGAATGGGTATTTTGGGAATCGGAGACTTATTTACCCGGTCTTTTAATAATTGATTGAAGTACTCAGCAGAAGTAATATTTTCAGGGATTTCCGGTCTTTCATTCATGGGTGTATATAGTAGGTACTAGAAATTGTTACACATTTTGATATTGTCAACTTGTTTGTGCGAGCATTTATTTCCCGCAATTTGTTTTTTCTTACCCCAATGGGTATCAAGGGCATACTGGATAAGATGATTGATAAGTTCTTGGGTAATCAGGGGACACTCAATTGCAGTGCCGCTTAAGAGTATTTTTGTGTTTGTGGGATCAAAGTAAGGTTCTCCTACCATATAGGGTTGAAAAGTTTCAGTTCCTTTTAAAAATACCTTCTCCTCTAAAGTATGGGGTTGTATTTGGAATTCGTACATGGGCACCACCCTTATCCGGTGGATGCCGGTTGCGAATGTCATCCATTCGGCAAGTTCGCCAAGTGTTGGTGGGGAAGGATTCACGATATGAAATGTCTTGTTTATGCTCTGTTCCTGCCGGGAGATGGTAACGATTGCCTGCGTGACGTAATCCACTGGTACCAAGTTGATCGTGGCATATCTGTCACCAGGCATTCTCAAGGATGGAGAATAACCGATATTGTTTCTGCTGCTCCATCGGGTGCCTTTGTTGTTCTTTAGTATTTCATAATTTTTTAGACGGTCTAATCCTTTGCCAAATACATACATATTGTCGTAATTACAGGTAAAACCAGTTCTGGAATCGCCTATAATAATACTCGGCCGGTAGATCGTTGTGGGGATATTATGTTGGGCAATGAACTGTCTCAGAAATTTCTCGGCATAAAATTTTGATTTTTCGTAATTATTGTTAAAGGTCTGATTTTTCTCTAATTCATGTTCAAAAACGGTGTTACGTCTTGTTCCTGCGACATATGCGGTACTCATATAGTGAAGTCTTTTTACTTTATTCGAAAGACAAAACCATGCCAGGTGCTTAGTGCCATATACATTAGTCTGTACCCGTGTGTTATCTGATCCATGGTAAAAGTTGGTTGCAGCGGCACAGTGAAATACCTCATCGACAGTGTCAGATAATCTGGAATAAGTTTGAGCATTTAGTCCCAGGTATTTTTGAGAAATATCCCCCTTAATTATTTCAATGCGGTCAGATAGGATATCGGATACAGACCCCGTAGCTTTACCCGATGGGAAAACCTCAGAAATCCTTCCTTTCGCCTGTTCATTAACAGAATTTCTGATAAGAAGCTTGAGGTGAAATCCTGCCTCAAAAAGTTCCCTTGTTATGTAACTTCCCAGGAATCCCGTTGCACCCGTTATGAATATGGTTTTATGTTGCATTATTTTCTATCAAGTTTTTTATTTAGGTCTTCAGCGACGTATAAACACAAATTTTTCTGACAGAAGTCCATCCCCGTCACCCCAGACTGCGGAGGGCAATTGGTTGTCCTCACTGGGAGGGATTAAGGGGGGAGGAAAATTCCTATACGTCAAAGCAGCGGCACAGACAATCTTGTTTGTCTGTGCAATCCTTCATCTTCAATTGACAACAGAAATTTCTAAAGCAGTTACTTAACTGCATTTTTCAACAGAAGCAATGAGTGTGCCGAATGTTTCTTGCAAAACGAAGGAAGATCAGGTATGTGCGGTAAATGTCTGAAAAGTTTTAAGATAAAAGTTAAATAACCTTTTCTTTTTATGAGCTGAGACGGATTGTGAGGATAAAATCGTGTAATATTTACATTGAATAATTGTAACAATTACAAAAATACCAATCGGGAAATAACACGCGATGTATAAGTCCATCAGGGTATAAAGCAACAATTCTTCCCGTGTACTGTCGGTATAAGGATTTCCTTTAAAGGTTACTTTTGGTGGATGTGCTACGCCGAATTGGCTGATTTCTCCCATAGAAAGAACTACGAGGATATTTTGAGAGTTACATAATGAAGACAATAAATCTCTCTTTAACTCTGCTACATCCCGCACCTTCCTTACATTCCAGTGAGGGGCATAATAGTTAAAAAATCTCTTCTCGTTGCTGCAGTAAATTCTCGAAGAAGTTGGATTAAATTGCCTCTCTAAAAAATTGGATTAATTGTATTGGTGCCGGGACATCGTGATGATATTTCATAACTAATTTAAACGACGTGACTGCCATACTAACAATCAGTACCAGGGCTAAAATCAAAGAAACGACTTTGTAATCTCTTTCACAGGCATTGTATAGCCCGTATGCAATCATCATGAATAGCATCGGTATGGATGGGTAATATATGCCTCGGATTAGCTATGTTTTGTCCCAGAGTCACCCAGAGCAGATAAGGGACGACATATACTCCCGGGAACCACCCTCGACGGTCAAAGGGATAATATCTGAAGAAATAAAAAAGAGAGAGTGCGATAAGCAGGGATGGGATCAGTCTCCAAAATGAGGTATCATCATACCACCAGTCACCTAGTCCACATACCCAGATTGGCTTTATGAGAGAGATGGCCCGCTCCAATCCACAAAAGGCAGTTTTTACTCTTGAAATTTGTAAACGTCGGGTTAAGTGCCCTATACAGGAAATCGGCGGATAATGTTATAATAAATAAGCCCATAGCATAGGAGGTTGGTCTTTCGGTATGTAACCAACACACGGGACTGATGAGATAAAGAATTGCCGTTAATATGGCAGCTATTTCTGAAAATAGCTGTCTGGCGAGGAAAGAAAGCGGGTAGACCGTAAGACTACCAATAAAACACAGGCGTAATAAAGGACAAATAAAAAACAGAAGGCTTACCCTGCACCGGAAATTTATGTAATGTGCACGTGTGGATTACATATGTTAGCAATATGGCGCTTTCTGCCATGCTCAGATACCGGATAATACCCCCTGTGGTGATACTTTCGCCACGCCTTTCCAAAATAATTTATGATACAAAATCTGGGCCAAAATAAAAATTGACCAATAAAGCCTGAGATAGCCCATGCATTGATATGCATGGCAAGATTAGCCATTATCTATCTCGTAATTAAGTTTACGTTTTTTCATCCATCGTACAACCAGCAGATCTATAAATGCCCTGAATGCCCTGTTCGATATACCATACTTCGATTTTCCAAACTTCCTTGGATAGTGGCCTACAACAATTTCGGTAACCGTAAAACCTTCCATCTTGAACAGGGTTGGTAAAAACCGATGCATGCCGTTATATAATTTAATCCGGCGGAGACATTCCCTCCGGTAGGCCTTCAGAGAACATCCCGTATCTTTAATATCTTCCTGTGACAGTTTATTTCTAATGAAATTTGCTACTTTCGATGAGATGCGTTTGATCCAGGGGTCATTTCTCTTCTGTCTCCATCCGCATACCAGATCATACATGCTGAGTTTTTCAATCAGTCTCGGGATATCTGCAGGGTCGTTTTGCATATCCGCATCCATGGAAATCACATATTTCCCTGATGCATGTTTAAAGCCAGCATCCATGGCAGCTGTCTGGCCCGCATTCGTCTTGAAATGAATGGTGCGGAAATTTGTATATCTGGCACACCATTCATCCAATTTATGGTTACTGCCATCGGTACTTCCATCATCTACAAAGATTACTTCATAGTTCTGGCCTTGCATAGCGTTGATGATAGAATGACCAAGAGGTTCGATATTATCGGCCTCATTATAGACAGGGATAACAATGGAAATATCCGGATTCATCGCTCGCCTTTTATCGTAGTACGGTGTTTATAAAGTTTCAATTTGATTATATATTCAAGGTTATTCATTTATGAAAAAATTCATTCCTGATCAATATGGTAAACCTTTAATTTGTTGTATAATGTTTTCAGAGATATGCCAAGAGCTTCTGCAGCAAGGGTTTTGTTCCATTGTTTTTCATGCAATACCTTGAGTATGTATTTCTTCTCCACCTCCGAGAGGGTTCCTTCTGCGCATTGGGTTAGGTTTGGAAAAGAGGGTATCCCGCGAATGTTTTCGGGCAAATCCTCAACGGAGATGTTCTCGTCTTCCGTCATCACTACGAGACGTTCTATAGTGTTTTCCAATTCGCGCACGTTACCTGGCCATGTATAATGGGTCATTGCTGCTATTGCCTCCGGAAGCATTTTCTTTTGTGGCATATTCTGACAAAAGTCCCGGAGAAAATGGTCAATGAAAAACGGAATATCCTCTTTTCGTTCCCGCAGAGGGGGAAGCGATAAGGTAATCACATTTAACCGGAAAAACAGGTCTTCCCTGAATCTTCCGTTTTTTACTTCTACGGCTAGGTTTTTATGGGTAGCGGCAATTATACGGGTATCCACGGTAATTACCCTGTTAGTACCGATGCGCCGGACCTCGCCTGATTGAACGGCGCGAAGGAGTTTTGCCTGTGTACCGATAGTCAGTTCGCCGATCTCGTCCAGGAACAGTGTGCCTCCGTCTGCTGCTTCAAATAAACCCATCCGTGATTCTGTGGCGCCGGTAAATGCCCCTTTCATATGTCCAAAAAGTTCACTTTCCAATAAGGTTTCCTGCAAGGTCGCACAGTTAACCACCACAAATGGTTTATCTGACCGCGGACTTCTCAGATGGAGGGTCCGGGCAATGATCTCCTTTCCGGTGCCACTCTCCCCCTGGATCAGAACAATGGAATCTGAGGGAGACACCTTGTCGATCATTTTATAAACAGTATGCATAGCAATGCTGTTTCCGGTCATCACAGAGGTTCTTTGGACATCTTTCACTAACCTTTTAAGGTGAACATTTTCCCTGTTAAGCTGCCTTTTCTTGAGCGCCTTTTGTAAAAGCACATCCAATTCCACTAACCGGCATGGTTTTGTGATATAATCATAGGCACCGAGCTTAATAGCCTGAACGGCATTTTCAATCGTTCCCTGACCGGTAAGGATAACCACCTCCGTGGTAGGATCTAATTCTTTTACTTTTTTTAAAATTTCAATCCCATCCATCACAGGCATATTAATATCAAGCATGACGATATCAAAATCGCATTCCGCGATATTTTTTATAGTCTCAGCGCCGCTGGAGCAGCTCACAACGTTGTAACCCATGCGGCTGAGTTCTTTTGTCATGATATTCCTGAAGGTATCTTCATCATCTGTGAAGATGATGTGTGGTTTTTTAGCCATACGCTTCTGTTTCTCTACAAAGGTACAGAAATTATAAAAACAAATTCTTACGTTGCCTTTGGCAGTGATACGGTAAAAGTTGCACCAGTACCGGGACCTTCACTAAACGCCTCTATCCTTCCGTTATGAACATCAATAATGCCGTAACATATTGCAAGTCCAAGTCCCGTGCCTTTTCCTATAGGTTTTGTGGTAAAGAACGGATCAAATATTTTATCCAGATGCTCCCGTTTAATCCCGATACCGGAGTCCTGAAAGATAATTTGTACGACTAATTGTTTTTTGATGGTAGAGATAAGAATGTCGCCGCCGCTTTCTTCGGTTGCATGGAATGAATTAATGAGTAAATTAAGGAAAACCTGTCTGAGTTGTTGCGGGTCTCCGATTACTTCACAGACTTCATGGGAAAGGTGAAGTTGTATCTTCTGGTCTTTTCGCTGATATTGTCCAACAGAGAGCGTGTCATGAATAACCTGGTTGATATCAATTTTTTCAAATATAGGCGCTGAGTGCCGGGAGAAATTGAGCAGATCCGATATAATAGATTTACACCGGTAGGTTTCATCACAAATAATTTTCAGATATTCGGGAAATACCTCTAAATCCGCTTCCTCGGTATAGTTTGCTTGTTCTTTCTGTCCCAGGGTAGTCTTAAGCCGCTCAATGAGTCCGTCTGCGCAACTGGCAATAGAAGCCAGGGGATTATTAATCTCATGAGCCAGCCCGGCAGTCAGGGTTCCTATGCTTGCCAGTTTTTCGTTCTGTATGAGTTTACGCTGGGTAAGCTGTAATTTTTTATAAGCCTCGCGAATTTCATATGTGCGTTCCTCAACCTTCTGTTCGAGGTTATTTTTCGAATCTATCAGCTGGTGCGTCTTTGTATTGATAATCCGTGCTGCCTTAAAGACGATAAGAAGAAGCGCTAAAAACAAAATTCCCATTGCCGAGCCTGTCATGACAATCGCTTTCTCCCGGGCCTTAGTGATCTGTTTCTTCAGGTCAGCCATGTCCTGGTATATCTCCAGGACACCAATTTGATTTTTTTTCCGGCCATTCTTTTCCATGTCGTAGAAAGGATAGTAGCTTTCGAGCAAGGTTTCCACGACATCTATCCCTTTTGAGTCAGTGGTTCCCGCTAATCGTAATACCGATGCAGGTTTGCCATTGATGGCAGAGTCCAGATTTTTATTTACCCCCAGATTCAGGGTAAAACCAATATGTTCGGGAATTGTGCTGTAAATAATATGGCCTTCAAAATCATAAAGGTAGAGTTTTTTTATATGCAGACCATACAGATTTTCCCGGATAATCCGGTCCAGCTTTTTAAATTGATTTTTATTATTTTCCAGATCTATGTGTTTATCACGCCTAAGGGTAGGAAGCAGAAAATCCTTATAGATTTTATAATTCAGGTGTGAGATGAACTGGTGTGCATATTTCTCGCTTCGGTCGATCAGCTCTTTGCTTTCCATACGCGGAAAGATCCATCCAACCAGAAGGCTCATAGCAGCAATAGCGACAAAACTGGTTATCGTATAGTAAAGGAGTAAGTTAAATTTCTCAGGATGAAAAATTTTATGGAAATATGTCATGGTTGCAAAAGAATACAATTACTTATTTTAGTAAATATCGAAAGGAAAATCGAATGGTAAATTGTTCATCTGATTCAAATCACACCATTGTGATATTTATCGGTATAGTGTTTTTTTCCATCTGAATATTGCCTGGACAAATGACTTCCCGTGTATTTCTTCTCCCGGTTCGTTTTTATCTCATACTCAATTATGAATTCTAAATGTTCTGTAGAGGAAGAATTTATGCCAAAGGCAGTCCGGTCGGCCTCATTTTCATCCGTGATATTCCGGTTGGGATCCACGAAATCGAACCGGAAAACCCCTTCCAGATAGTTAATATAGTTAACATAAAAGGGGTATCGGTAAGAGACCTGAAAGTAATAACCATCCCGGTCGTAATCGCCGCCATCAACTGAACTCTGTTCCACATGGCTGGTAATATACTCGCCACGCACTTCCAGGTTCCCTTTTTTGAACTGATCGGCGCCCAGGAAATCGATGCTCAATTGATTGTCTTTATCATACTTTCCCTGTGAATAGGAGCCACCAATTTCCAGTCCCAGCAGCATTTCGTACCCAAGTCTCCCACCAATGGCCTTGTTCTCATTATTATCCCAGAGTTGCTGTACGTCCCCATGATCTGGCCCAGCCAGACCGTTTGTTAGGGCTAGTTCATACTTGAGTTTTGTATCATGCGGGAAGGAATTGTGCCATGAAACATCCCCCCAATATCGGAGTAAGTTCCGGGTATAATTCTGATTGAGGGGAAAGGGCGGTCTATCAATTTATTGAGTGGTGCAGCTCCTACAAATCTCACTATGCCTACCGGATATCTAAACTTTCCAAGACGAAATATGAACGACGCTCCTATAATCTTCTAATCGAACTCACATCTTTCGATCTCATACATTTCAAATCCGTCTTTTATCTCAATTTCTGAGTCAAAGGATAGCTTCCTGGGGATCTGTTTCTCCAACCAATGGGTAAGTTCATTATCTTTCAGGAATTGAGAGGATGATTGCTGAGATTCTTCGTCCCTGGCATGAAGAGGTGATGTAACTTCAAAAAAGCCATGAAACTGGAATTTTTTCCAATCTTCTTGAAGTTCCGTCTGAACCGATGCAATATCAAAAGAGTAGTTTTCCGGGAAAATAGCACCTTTTTCTTCTACATCACCCTCTGTCTCCGTTACCGGAACGGCAATCGTATCAACCTGATCATCTGCACAACACGTAACACACCACATGGTGATTGCGAAGATAATGAATCGTTTAATCCCCGGCCTTCTGAAGAGTGAAACGAAGCAATCTGTAGTCAAATTATCTCCCTGTATGCTTCGTATGGTTTGCTTCATTATGTAAGAGGCGTATCCTTGCCGGTTCTAAAATAGGGAAATGCCATACAGAGTATATTTTCAATTTCCTTTGTCAATATCTCGAATTCCTTTACGTCAGGTTGTATTGCTCCGGCACCAAAAAACCCCATACTGTCCAATGGTTACTCTGGCTTTGACAAGTCTTTGGTAAATGCCTTCATGGAATGTGATCTTGTGTCGGACATCATAATTTCTCACATTTCCTGCGAGGAGGGTGAGATAGTATTCTTCTGCCAATTCCAATCGGACTTTAGAACGAATAAAAATTGCCAGTTTTTCCTTGAGATTATAATAAAATTGTTCCCGAATAGCAAAAAAGACGAGGTTTGCCATATGATTCGTGAAGGACTGAAAATCCTGTTTCTGAATGGCATGATCAATCTCTGGTCTGAGGTTGATAGGCTGTCCGAGAATTCACTTTTTCGCGATTTCTTGAGTCATAAGTCCTTATAAATTAACATCTGAATTTTTGACATGTTGCATTCTCGGACAGCCTGTTGATTTTGAATATTGCGTAAATATCGTCAATATGATCGCTGATCATATTGACTTCATGGGAGATCTTTTCCCAGTTGGCCTGTCTTTCGCAAAAGATAACCGCCTTAAAAACTTTAATGAGCGGATCTTCCTCTTTGGCATAACCGTATCCATAAGCGTTGATTTGGATTGCTGTAAGGAGGTTAAGAAGAAGGATGAAATAAATAGTGGTGAATTTTTTCATAGTTTCAGCTAGTACCTTCAGATACAAGACACATCATTTCATCATTATGTGTTTGCCACCTGGCGTTTTTCTGTCTTTGCATACTTGATAGTTTATGACGCATGTCGGACAGGGATGATTCATGTGCAGGTTATTTTTCATGCCTGACGCAAGCGAGACAAAGCCCGTGCAGTAATATTATTTACGAAAATTCCTGGTTTGCCGGTAACATCTGTACCTTTCCGCTGAATGTTCCGCCCTTTTTTATGATTAATTTACGGCAAGTAATTTTACCGTAAATTTCGCCAGGCTTTAAAATTTCAACCGTACCATTTGCATAAAGGTCTCCGTGAATTTTCCCTTTTACGATAGCATTTCCAACCCGGATATTTGAGATTTCTATGGTCCCTTTTTTTTTCAGGTATAAGGTGCCGTGCGTCTCGATAATTTTTCCCAGCAGGGCTTTTATTTTATAATCGTTCATGTCATTTTGATGATAACAATGATTACACCTTATTGCCTGAGCCTTTGCGTGAGTATAGATTTCCTTTCCGCATTTATAACAAGAAATCCTCCGTTCTCCACGGGAAGGTTTCTCCCTTTTTTTAGGAGGAGAAAGCACTTCCTGGATATTGATGTGGCGATTACAGTAACGGCATGGTATTGAAATGCAACGAATTGAAACCGGAAAATTCCGGTGGCAATAAGGGCAAACAATATCTCTGGTTTCCGGCAGTTCACCTGGTTTAGAATTCATAAATCGATTCTATCTTGGATAAATTACGTATTCCTCACTGCAAAATTATTCCGGCCCCTTTTTTGTTTCCTTTTTCCATTCCTTGAAATTGGTATTTTCTGTCTTAAATCCATCCGGGTTTACATTGCAATTTCCAACAAAAACAACCCCTTCTTCAATTACCAGGATTCTTGCCTTCAGATCGCCAACAAGATGTGCCTTTTCCTTGAGCTCAACTTTTTCTGTTGCAGTAACATTTCCATCCATGCGACCTTCAATAACGGCATTTTTTACCTTAACGTTTGCTTTAACACTGCCCGTTTTACCAATAAATAATTCTCCCTCTTCCGTCAACATTTCCCCTTCAAACTTTCCATCGATTTTCATGGCATTGCTAAACTTGATAGTACCTTTGATTTCAACATCCTGCGTCAGGGTTGCCGCTTTTTCCTCAGCCATTTTACTCTCCTTTCTAAGTTCTCTTTTTGTTTCAGACACACCTTTTGCCCCATCGTTTATTTTTGTCTCATCCGTATTTTTCCGGAATAAACTCATATGCTATCCCTTTCTTTTCCTAATCATGGTATTAAATGGTTATGAACTATTTGTTTCTACGGGGAGCGAATGATGGGTGACAGATAATCGCCTTTTACCCGCGATCAGATATTAAAAACAAAATTTAAAAAAATTGCAACCTTTTTTGATTATAGCCTTCTTTAAATCATGATGGCAGGGTAGTGTAAACGGAGATTCATTCATAATCCGAGGCGTGTCTGATGATAAAATGGTCTTGTCAGTCAAGCAGAACGTAAGATATAATTCATTCATATAAAAAACCGGTATGTTGTGCGGATTTATGCTTATCCTGGTGATTTCATGGTATTATGCCGGCAAGATAATTACGATAACAGGCAAACTTTGCAGAACAGGGGTTGTTAAAATGATAACAAAAGAAAAATCGGAAGCAATTTCGTACAAACTACCACCGGGGGTATTTCGTGAAGAAACCGCATGGATGGATTTCCTGAGGAACAGGGTCTTTATGAATAAAAGTTTCATGACCAATGCCATTGCCGCTGTGGTATTTGGGATTTCTTATGAAATACCCGGATTTTTTGGCAGAAACGCTATTATGCTGGCCAGCCTTTTTGCCTTGTCGGGCGCATTAACCAACTGGCTGGCCGTCTACATGTTGTTTGAAAGGATACCGGGACTCTACGGCTCCGGCATTGTCACCCTGAGGTTTGATCAATTTAAACAGAGTATTCGTTCTCTGATCATGGAAAATTTTTTTACCAAAGAAAATTTTGTGAAGGTTACCCAAAATACGCTTCCTCATACGATACAACCAGAGATGGTTTTGGATAAGATTGATTTTGATGATGTGTTTAGTGGTCTTGTGGCGGTGATTAAAAATTCATCTTTCGGTGGTATATTTATCCTGTTTGGAGGAGAAAAGGCCATTATTCCCTTGCGTGAACCTTTTAAGAAGGAATTTGAGAGAAAGACCGCTGAAATTTTGCGAAATATTGACGTTGCCTCAATTCTGCAGAAGGAAACCGATTTTGAAACCTTCAGGTCAAAAATTGGCGCCATGGTGGATACTACCGTAAATGAACTTACCCCGCAGCGGGTAAAGGAAATCGTAGAGGAAATGATGCGTGCACACTTAGGCTGGCTGGTCGTATGGGGCGGGGTTTTTGGCGCTTTGATTGGCTTTGTCAGCGCCGTGTTTTTTTGATACAAAGGTAACGGGACGGCAGAAAAAAATCAGGAGCAGCGTCACGCGATTTTTATTGAAGATCCGTCAGTGAAGTAGATTCATGAATGCACTACTTTGACAATAAAAAAGCTTTATGGCAGACGTTCACAACAGGAAAACGAGAAGTTATAATATGTCCATGATCCGGAGCAGGGACACAAAGCCGGAAATTATTGTCAGAAGATTCCTTTTTGGGAATGGTCTGAGATATAAACTCCATGATAAAACGTTGCCTGGCAAGCCAGACCTTGTTTTCCCAAAATATAAAACGGTTATAGTTGTTCACGGTTGTTTCTGGCATGGACATGAGGGGTGTAAATATTTTGTAATCCCCAAAACCCGCAGAAAATGGTGGCTTGAGAAAATTAACCGGAATAAGCAGTTTGATAAAGAAAACTTAAGGAAATTAAAAAAACTCGGCTGGAAAATTTTAACGGTGTTTGAGTGCAAATTAAGAACCGGGAATAGGGAAAAAACCCTGAATCAGTTAGCAACGAATTTAATAAGATGAGATTTATTGATTTATTTGCAGGAGCAGGAGGATTTGCAGAAGGTTTTAAAAGGGCTGGTTTTGAACCCGTTGCACTTGTTGAGCCAGATTCCGCTGCGTGTTTTACTTTAAAAACAAGGCTTTTCTATCATTATCTCAAAGAGAATAACAAGTTGGATATTTATATCAAATATCTCAAAGGTGAAATAAGCAGAGGTATGCTTTATTCGGCCGTTCCTTCCCATATTTTAGAATCTGTAGTTAATCTGGCGATTGGTGATGAAAACAATTCTAAGATTTTCCAAGTAATAGGACGGTTTAGCGGCAAGAAAGATATAGATATGATTATAGGGGGGCCCTCGTGCCAGGCATATTCTTTAGCAGGACGTGCAAGAGACAGGAACGTAATGCGGGATGACCCAAGAAACCATCTGTACGTTCAGTATGGAATATTTCTGAAAAAATACAGGCCAAAACTGTTTGTTTTTGAGAATGTACCAGGATTGCTTTCAGCAGAAAAAGGGAAATATTTCAAGAATATTCAGGCAGATTTTAAGAGTTTTGGATATATAGTTGAACCATTTATTGTAAATGCGAATGAATTTGGTGTGCTTCAAAACAGAAAAAGGGTAATCATTATTGGATGGAAAAAGGATATAAATTTTTCGTTTGACCAACTAAAATGTCAAAGCAGGGTTGAATATAAGGTTGGGAATATTTTTAATGACTTACCGAAATTAAGTGACGGGAAAGGCAAAGATAAATATTATGAATACGCTGAAGGAATCAATGATTATCTAAGCTTTGCAAGAATAAGAAATGGTCTTGACGTCCTGACGCAACACATTGCAAGGCCGCACACAGAGCAGGATAAAGAAATTTATCGTATTGCTGTAAGAAAATGGAAAAGAAGCAAAGAAAGACTTGATTACAACGATCTTCCTGAAAGGCTTAAAACTCATAAAAACAGGCATACTTTCCTCGACAGATTCAAGGTTGTGGCTGATGATGTGCCATGCTCACAAACAGTTGTTGAGCATATTGCTAAAGACGGTCATTATTACATTCATCCTGATATAGAACAGAATCGTTCAATCTCAGTTTGGGAAGCTGCCAGGCTTCAATCATTCCCTGACGATTATTATTTTGAAGTAATTAAAGAGGGACAAAACCGAACTCTTGATTATAGACAGATCGTCAATGCTGCACCGCCTCTTATTCCTCGAGAATTTGCAGCATAGTTTTTTACATGACAGAATTATTGAAAAAATGCTTGACTGAATAGAATTGCAAAATTGAGTACAGATACAATTTCGAAGCATCACAACAAAGGAGAATTTTAAAAGAGAAGAAAGAAGAAAATATTACGATTGTTTTAAGAGGTAATAATGGAAGGTATTGCGTTGAAGAATACAAAGGCAAAACAATGTATCCAGCAGTTTGCAAAGTATTCTACTAAGAGACTTCTTATGAAATTACAGAAGAAGAATATCAACGATGGCTAAATGAAAAATCAAAATAACATTTAAAAATATGGCAACAAATCTTTGGACAAGGGATGAGCTAATACTTGCTTTTAATCTTTACCTGAAATTACCATTTGGTAAAATGCACAGTCGTACTCCAGAGGTTATTCATTTAGCTAACATTATTGGAAGAACACCAGATTCAGTTGCAATTCGCCTGACAAATTTTGCACATATTGACCCTTATCATCAACAAAGAGGAGTTAAAGGGATGTCAGGTGGAAGAAAACAAGTTGAACCTATCTGGAATGAATTTATCAACGATAAGGATAAGCTGGTTTTTGAAAGTGAAAAGATTTTAGCAGAAAAAGAAAACATGACAATAGAAACAAAGTTTTCTGAAATTCTTTACGACACTAAAGACCTGAAAGGCGAAAATAAAATCAGAGAAGTAAAAACAAGAATTAATCAATATTTTTTCAGGCAAGTAGTTATTGCAAACTATTCAGGAAAATGTGCAATTACAGGAATTGATATTCCAGACTTGCTTGTAGCAAGTCACATTATTCCCTGGTCGAAAAATGAAGAAGAAAGATTAAATCCGGAAAACGGAATTTGTTTTTGTGCTTTATATGACAAGGCATTTGATAAAGGATATATCGCTATCACGGAAAAGTATGAAATCTTAATTTCGGCAGCTTTGAAGAAAAAAGAAAATGAAGATTATTATTCAAAATACTTTTCTCATTTGTCTGGAACTAAATTATCGCTTCCTAAAAAATATCATCCAAAAAAAGATTTTCTCCAATATCATCTTGATTCAATTTTCAAAGGGTAATATTTTCTGTATGAGGGATTGGAAAAGAAATTGATAAGGAAATTGGGTGTTATTAGAGAAGATGATGTATTGAAAGCAAAAGAGGCTTTGAAATTGGTATTTGGCCTATGAAGAAATCCCCAACAAACCCACTTTACTTACTTAATAATGGTCAATTTATTAAATATTGCCTGAAATCTTGCAAAGCAGCTGAGATCATTAATCCACCAACAATTGTCAATCAGAGATTTTGAATACAAAAGCAGTTTGGCGAAAATAGAGGCTACATCTTTTGTCCCAAATTTACCGTAGTGCCCCGTAAATACCAGCTAATTGTTATCTTATTTAATAATATAGGCGGCAAGGAGAATACTTCTCTCGTGTATCGTCTTGCAAGGAGGTATTCAGAAATGATTGAAAAAATTGCCGGTACTCTTTACTTTTAGTTAATGATCTTGCCCTTGCCCGGTTTGTGGATGTGCTTTCTTCACAATGGACGCTGTGATTATTCTGCCTGCTTGCCGCTTAACAGGTCGTAGCCTCTCTTATTTGCAAAACCCAGCTTGAAGATCCTGTCTGCCAGGGCGTCTTTTGTCAGTTTTTTATTTACCGTTATATTCATCCTGGCTGATAACTCGACAAGGACGTCCTTTTTGTGTTTTGTGAGTTCTTCTATGATCTTCTCCGTGGGTAATGCCTCTAACTGACTTTGTAAAGCTTGAACGTCAACGGCACTCTTTCGGGTTTTTCCGGGTTTGGCCGTTTTCGGAAGGAGTAGTTCGGCAAGGAGGGGCTTGTCTTTCAGGGTATCAAAGAATGATACCAGGGTATGAATGGCGTGCGATACCTGATGCGTTTCAGATGCGTCGGGAAAACGGCCAATGCCTTCCCGCAACAGCTCCAGCTCTTGTATTGTCTCAGAAATAAGGCGTGCCATTCTTTGCCGGTCTTCCTCTCCGGGAAGTATTGACAGGCATTCTTTTACTTTTGTGACGGTGTCAATCAGATCGGGTTTTTTTGCCCTTTTAGCCATGGTAATTGCCATCGACTTTCTCTAAAAATTCCTTCGTTACTTTTTTGTATTGTTCTGCTACACGCACTGCATTTTCGTCACTCATTGCAAACACGGGAACCGCCAGCGCAGAGGCCTCGGTATAACCCGTACCCCATGAAACAGAACTTTCAAAGCATATGTCACTATAGTCCCTCCGGAGTTCGTTCATTTTGTCCTTATGGGTGCTGACAATGCTCTGCCCGGCGGTACGCACCATGGTAAATACTATTCCTTTCAGGGATATGTCATCTGTTTCTGCGTTTGTTAACCGGCATTTGTGATTCATCGTATCATGGAGTTCTCTGATTTTTTTGATGAGTATATTTATTCCTATGGTTGACATGTGGTCCGGTATGGTCGTTATGACATAGGCATCGCTTGCAGCGAGTGCATTTTGAGTCACCAGATAGAGATTGGGTGGGCAGTCAATGAGGATGTAATCATAGTTGTCTTTTATCCTGTGAATGGCATTTTTCAGGATATGGCGCTGTTCCAGGTAAAGAAGGGCGTCTCGCACATCACCGGAAGTATCAATGCCAAACAACCCTTTCATCCCTTTGATTGTCCGGTTGAGGATCTGGAGCTGCTCCCGATAAAAACCCGATTCTATCTTCCTCCATGTTTTAGATGCCAATTCAATGTCAACGCCCAGCAGGGCAATATCTGAAGGAATCAGGTCAAGGTTTTTCACGACATCTTTTGCGCCCTTGCTCTTTGAGGGTAATACAACAGGGGATTTCCATATAATATTTTCAATCGGATAAGGATCAAAAGAATCTTTTAAATACGACTCAAAGAGTTGTGCAATTGTTCCGTTTTCCTTTTTGAATACTTCCCATCGTTCGGGCAGGGTGCAGAGAAAGGTCAGGTTGGTTTGAGGATCGACATCGATAAGTAATACCTTTTTATTGTGGAAGAGGGTCAGGGCGCATCCGATATGATAGGTGGTGGTTGTCTTACCAACGCCACCTTTGTAGTTAATACATGAAATAATCTTTGCCATACCTGCGTTCTCCTTTATAGGGATTTATGGATTTATAAAGGAACAATGGGGTTTATATCCGGACTATTTACCGAGGAATTCGATGCGTTTAATAAATGCCTCAGCTTTTCCTTCGTCTTTCGATGAAGAGGTATCAACTTCGAGGCTAATCCCTGATATTGGAGGGACTGCATCATTGAAATAGGATCGAAACGCACGGTACAAATCAAATTCTGAAATTACCGTATCTCTGGGTTCAGGGTTTCCTAAACAAACAAAACGGCCTCCTTCTTTAAAATATCTCCCCGTGTAAGGCTTGTTAATTTGGTCCTCTTTGCTAAGAAACAGACCGATGAAATACGGACTGTCCGGTACTAAAAAACATCCACTGGGCATTTTAACATCGCCAAAAAAGATATAGACCATCAATGCCTCATTGTTAATTTTCTTCTCATAGGAGGCATCTTTTGGGTATTGAATAATTCCCCATTCGATTCTTACCACCGAAAATTCTTTAAGATCGACGGAGTCGTTAAAAATAAATACTCGGCCGGGTTGTTTCGTCCTAACCGACAGTGCCTGTTTATTTGCGGATAATTCAATTATTCTGTTGTCTCGTATTCCGCCATTAAAACAGAATCCCTTTGATGCTAACCAACTTTTTATGGAACCTTTTAGATAATCTGAGAAATCGAGTGAGAGGATTTTCTGATGATTACCATTGTTAGACAGACTACAATTATTGATATCTTTGGATAACTCCCAGATCCCGGCTTGCTGACTTCCTTCAGGAAATACGTTACCTCCGAAAACCATTGTGATGATCGATATGATACTGATACTTGTTGCGACAGAACGTTTCATTTTGTTTTTTTCAACTGATTGGCAACGGCCTGAGTAGCCCGTTTTACCGTCTCCGGATCTCCGAGGTAGTAACTGCGCAGGGGGGTTAGATTGTCCTCAAGCTCGTAAACCAGCGGAATGCCGGTAGGGATGTTGAGTTCAACAATATCTTTATCAGAAATATTGTCCAGGTATTTTACTAATGCCCTGAGGCTGTTGCCATGAGCAGAGATAATCACTCTCTTTCCTGAACGAATTGTGGGTGCAATCACTTCATGCCAGCAGGGAAGAAACCGTGCTACGGTATCTTTCAGGCATTCCGTGAAAGGGATATGTCCTTTTGCCAGTTCTTTATAACGCTGGTCAAAAGCCGGGCTCCGTGGATCGTGCAACTCCAGTGCAGGGGGGCGAATATCATAGCTGCGTCTCCAGAGTTTAACCTGTTGTTCTCCATACTTTTCCGTTGTTTCTGCTTTGTTAAGTCCCTGCAGGGCGCCGTAATGCCGCTCATTCAACCGCCAGTCCCTTGTTACCGGCACCCACATAAGGTCCATTTCATCCAGAATAATCCACAGCGTGCGTATTGCCCGTTTGAGCACGGAGGTAAAGGCAATATCAAAGGCATATCCCTCCTTCTTAAGAGTTTTTCCGGCCTGTTTGGCTTCTTCAACGCCTTTTTCTGAAAGGTCAACGTCGGTCCAGCCGGTAAATAAATTATCCCTGTTCCAAATGCTTTCTCCGTGTCTCACCACTACAAGTTTATACATGGATTCGATTCCTCGCTCTGTTGTTATTCTGCTTATCAGTAAAAGTAATTTAATTATATGGGAATTTCCATTTTATTTAAGCGGGTAACAGGGTGACACTGACAAACTTTGTTTGTCAGTGTGATATATTCCAAATCCGTGAGTATATTCAAACAACATGGACAAACAAGTTTGTCCATGCCACCCTGTAGCCGAAGATATAACGTGATATCATGGAATTTCAGACGGGTAGTTTCCCTTTTCCAAAGAGGGCACATACCCATGATTCCCCTTTAGGAATAGGTGAATCACGGGTGTGTAAAATACTGACACCCCCTCCCAGGCCCGTAGATAGATCAACCGTCCCCGGTTAATACCATCATGACAAACGGGGACGATTAATCTACCAAAAGAGGGAAGCTTAAGGTCACCGCTACAGACAGCCCGATTTTATACGATAAAGAATTTAAAATCCCATTATATACAAAACCCTGCGATGATAGAACAAAAAAATTCAGCGGATTCTGAGTTAATGGAATACTGAAAAGTATCAGTTTGTAATTCCTTTACGCCAGACTAGCCAGGTATCGTTTGCCCTCGATAAATGGGGACACCCCTTTACAACCCGAATCTGTGTATCAGATGAACATTAACGGATGTTTCCTGTTTTCTTACTTCAAATTTAATCTCATCCCATTTTGGATATCGCTGCATTTTAGGTATGTCAAGCGCTGAAAAACCGATCGGTTCCTTCGGTATTCCCAGGACGGCGCTGCGATCTAATTTGCCATTGTTATTAAGATCGTGATAGGCTGAAAGCGAGTGTTCTCCCGGTGCGATATTTTGAATCTTGTATCTCCTGAAGTATTCCTTTTGTTCGATGAGGTGCGCCTCTATTTCCGCATAACCCTCGTCTTTTTTTTTGTGACATTCATTACCGTTGCAGATTGAAAAACGCACGGGGGCTTTATTTTCGATATCTGTAAACCTGTCTACAGTAACAATTATATCATTCGCGTAAAGACGAAATGAAAAAACTGACCACAGCAAACCTGCCAAGAGGAGAATCTTGCTTCCATTCTTCCATCCTTCTTTGTCTTTTAAAGAGAATATAGCCATGTTGTTTTTACAATTCGTACAAAATGTTGTTAACGTAAGCCTTTCAGATGGTGTACTGATATAAACTTTTGCCTCGTTTTGCGATGGTTTCTAAAGATAGGGTGATGATACTGTTAAAAGACAAAAAATGCAAGAGCGGGCCGGGCATCCGGCAGAGACTGGAAAAACCGGCAGGATCTCCGGGAAATGCTTGACCTCAGTTTGCCAGAAAGGCTACAATAATTATTTCTGGTTGAATCGTTTTTTTGGAAAAATCTCTTCAAAAGGAGGCAGAAATGGAAAAGGTGGTCATTTCTACGAATAATGCCCCTGCAGCAATTGGGCCATATTCTCAGGCAATCAGGATGGGAAATATGGTGTTTCTGTCTGGACAAATCCCCTTACTCCCTGCAACAGGCGAAATCGTACAAGGGGATATCAAGGTTCAGACACGGCAGGTATTGGAGAATGTGAAACAGATCCTGGAAGCTGCGGGTTCATCACTGGATAAAGTAGTAAAGACGACTGTTTTTATGAAAGATCTGAATGACTATGCGGCAATGAATGCTGTTTATCTGGAATTTTTCCCTCATAAACCTCCGGCCAGATCCGCAGTTCAGGCGGCAAGATTGCCGAGAGACGCCGGCGTGGAGATGGAAGTTATTGCCTTTGGCGGTTAAAAGAAAAGTTTGACTTGCATTACAAAAACTGTTAACATCGTGACTTATATTGAATGCATGGGAATTTTAAGATTTTTCCCTGTGCCATCTTTATTTCCTTAATTCCCCGTCTGAGAGGAGTCTTTGTAATTACCTTCCCGGGAAGGGTTAGGGATGGGTAAAAAATTATTGGGTTATTGTCTTTTAAAATCTACCTAATTAGAATGTTCCCGCGTCTATGATCAATATTTTATATTCGGTTAGTTTGTTTTTATGTTAACGATAACAGCAAAAGCAAAACATAGAGATATTTTCCCGGAGGTGGTAAACCTCCTTGACAACTCGAAGAAGTTTTTTGAACGAATTGGCGCCTCTGAGATGGAGAAAAAGATTGTTGAAATGCGCACCCAGTTGGAAGAGCCTTTTTATCTTTTGATAGCCGGAGAATACAACTCGGGGAAATCCAGTTTTATCAATGCAATGTGTGGTGAGCACGTCCTGCAGGACGGCCCGACGCCAACGACCAATCGAATCACCCTGTTGACGTATGGTGAGAAGGTGGAAATCAGGGAGGTGAGCGATCATTTGTGTCAGGCGACCTATCCGATGGAAGCATTGAAAAACATTACCCTTGTTGATACCCCCGGGACGAATTCAATTATTGTCGAGCATGCTGCATTAACAGAAAGTTTTGTTCACAGGGCGGAACTGGTACTCTTTATAACTTCATCGGATCATCCCTTTACCGAGAGCGAGCGACAATTTCTGCAATTTTTAAAGGGAAAATGGGGGCGAAAGGTGTTGTTTGTTCTGAACAAGATCGACTTAAAGACTCCCGAAGAACTTAATGAGATTGTATCGTTTCTGGAAAAGAATTGTTACCGGCTGCTCGGTTTTGAACCAAAGATTTTATTGGTATCTGCAAAAGAGGCATACAAGGCTAAGGTGGAAAATGATATGCTTCTGCTGGAAAAAAGCAGGATCAAGGAGGTCGAAGCCTTTATCTTTGATAAACTTGATCTCGATACGAAGATCGACTTTAAACTGGTGAGCCCGTTAAAATACCTTCACAATGTGTTTCATGATCTGCATCAAAATCTCAGTGAGAAGGTCAATAAGTGCAACACCGACATTAAAAGTATCGAGCGGTTTGAGACGCGGCTGAAGAATAAAAAGCAGGATATGCAAGAGTATACCCTGAAATATCGGGACGAAATCAAACTTGTATTCTCGCGCTTAAAAGAGAAACTGGACAACTTCCTGGACTCCTACGTTACGATGAAGTCCGTAGTTCTTTCCAAGGTAGGACGGGAAAAGATTGACGTACGGTTTAAAAAAGAAGTATACGGACTGTTAAATCCGCAAACAGATCTGGACCGGATTGTCGACGATATGATGGACTACGTTTCGAGAAATAGCCGTGCATTATGGGATTTGGCACGTGATCATATCGAGAAGGAAGTTGGGTACGACCGCAGGGCAGGGAGTATCCTTGATGGACCTGTGGAGCGGCACTATGATGACCGGAAGCATGAAATTGAAGTTGCCTTAAAGGCGCGTTCCCGGGAATTCAGAGAGCTGGATATTGAACGTGAAGCAGAGAAATTAAACAGTTCGGTTCAGGCTGGGTTTATTGGCTTTTTGACGATGGAAGTGTTTGCCATTGGTATTGGAGTTGCGGTTACCATGGTGCTCTCATGGCTTATACCACCTCCGGTACCCATTGGAATAGCCGTGGCGCTGGCATGTATTGGGTTTGCTATTTTTCCTCAAAGAAGGAAGTCGTTCCGTAACGAATTTACCAAGCGTACCGACGCAATCTGTGAACGGTTTGTAGAGTTTATGAAATTTGAGGTTAATAAGGCGATCGATCGCGTGATAGAAGATATTAGTAACAATATTTCATCATACCGCGATCTCCGATGGACAGAACGTGAAGAGACGGTGCGTCAGGTGTCTGAGGTAAACGCCTTGCTGGAAAATGTGAAGAGTCTCATGCGAAAAAGTGGCTTGAGTTAATGAAAATGGAAAACCGTTATTCAACAAAGATCAGATGCTATTCGGGATAGGATACGATATTCATAGGCTTGTTGAAAATCGTAAGTTGGTGTTAGGCGGGGTTGAGCTCCAGTACCCGCTGGGATTGCTTGGTCATTCTGATGCTGATGTCGTGCTTCATGCCATTTGCGATGCGTTACTCGGAGCGGCGGCACTTGGTGATATTGGTGAGCACTTCCCTGATACTGACCCGAGATGGAAAGGTGTCTCCAGTAAGGTATTTCTTTTGAGAGTTGTTGATCTTTTGAAAGAACGCCGCTGTCTGATTAATAATGTGGACGTAACGATCCTTGCCCAAAGGCCGAAGCTTGGACAAAAAAAAATTGAGATGAAAAAAAATATTGCGGAGTGGCTCTGTATAGATGTTAGCAGGGTTAACATTAAGGCGACAACGATGGAAGGCGTTGATGCTATTGGTCGCGGTGAAGCTATTGCAGCCCAGGCCATTGCAAGTCTATGTGAGGAGCGGTAATTCTAGAGGATAACGCGATTTTACCATGGCAATATGGAAAAGAAAATGGAAGAAAAAGGGATCAGAAGAAAGTCTTCAGAAAGAAGTCGTTCCTGAAGAAATCCGTCTGGGTATTCCACCGGAATCATCCGGAGAAGAACCTCTGACAAAAGAACAGCCAAAGAATAAAGAGCCCGATCCTGAACAACCACCGGAAGGTAAAGACCGTGAGTCAGGAGTGGAATTTGAGAGATATATACACGGAGGAGTAATCGTAGGCGACAGAAAGATCTCTGGTTTTTTCGTAAAGGGATTCTGGGGTGTATTGTCGATATTCGTTCTGCCGCCGGTATTGATATTTCCTTTAAGCATCCTCGTCATTGTCTGTATGCTCGTTTTCCCTTTAATGGCAATAGCGCTCATTGCATTGATACCTGCGGTCTTTGTAACTCTGTTCATCCTTATTATTGCACTTCCCGTCTTCTTTCCGCTCCTTATATTGTTCCTGCTTATTACCGGTAAAGGCAGATTGCTTATTAGTTCGGAGGGGAAGTGGTTCAGTATTGAAATGTTTGGGAAACGCTACACATTGGAATGACAATAGAGAATCTTTTTTTATGAATCGGCTTCTTTAGATAGACAGATTTATTCTTGTCTGGCAATGATTTTGATTCCTCCCATATATGGCTGGAGGACGTCGGGTATTGTAATAGAACCATCTTTATTCTGATAGGTTTCAAGGATTGCAATAACCGTTCTTGGTAACGCCAATCCTGAACCATTTAAAGTGTGTACAAACCGCAATTTTCCGTCTTCATCCCGAAAACGAATGTTCATGCGTCGCGCCTGGAAGTCTTCAAAATTGCTGCAGGAAGAAACTTCTAGAAACTTGTCTGCCCCCGGCGCCCAGACCTCAATGTCATAGCATTTTGCAGCCGCAAAGCTCATATCTCCGGTAGAGAGTTTTACCACCCGGTATTCAAGACCCAAAAGTTGAAGCACCTTTTCCGCATTGCCGAGCAGTGATTCGAGCTCATCGTAAGAAGTTTCAGGTCTTACGAGCTTGACTAATTCCACCTTGTTGAATTGATGAACACGGATAATGCCCCTCGTATCTTTGCCGTAAGAACCCGCCTCGCGCCGGAAACAAGGGGTATAGGCGGTGTAATAGACGGGAAGATCTTTGTATGGGAGGATCTCATCACGGTGGATGTTGGTAACCGGGACTTCTGCCGTGGGAACGAGGAAGAGGTCGTCTGGTGAAGTGCGGTACATATCCTCCTCCAGCTTTGGTAGCTGCCCTGTGCCTGTCATAGATGTGCGGTTAACGAGAAACGGGGGAAACAATTCCGTATAGCCGTGTTCCCGGGTGTGGAGGTCCAGCATAAAACAAAATAAGGCGCGTTCAAGTTTTGCGCCTGGTCCTTTCAGAAGGATAAAACCTGAACCTGTAATCTTGGATGACCGTTCCAGGTCCAGGATATTTAGCATGTGACCCAACTCCCAGTGCGGCAAAGGGGTAAAGTCAAAGATCTTTCGTTGTCCCCAGGTCTTAACAACGACATTATCATTGGCGTCTTTGCCAATTGGCACGTCCGCAGCAGGAATATTGGGGATGCGAAGGAGCAAGTTTTGGATCTGTGGTTCCAGTCCATTAAGCTTTTCCTCGAAAGATTTTATTTCATCGCCGATCTTTTTTGTTTCCCCGATGATGCCGGAGGCATCGTGTCCCCTTTTTTTTAGTTCACTGACCTCTTTCGATTTCTCGTTCCGCCTGCTTTTCAACTGTTCACAGGTATGAATCAGAGACCTGCGTTGTGTGTCAAGCTCCAGGAGCTGGTCTACGCTGGCGGCATTTTCCTGCTTGTGGGCGATCGCTTGTTTTACCTTCTCTGGGTTGTTCCTGATAAAATTGATGTCAAGCATAGGTTTAGTATGCCTCCGAAAGTTTTGAATATACTTAATGTGTATCTTATTATTAAGTGATACATTCCAAGGCCTTTTTAATTGCTTTTATTTTACAAGTAATTTTAAAGCATTCAAGGGAATTCAATTTTTTTCCCCCATATGCCTTTTATACAATAGCACACACAGGTTAAGTTGCTTGTCAGGAGGAAACTCCCGACAGCACGGGTTGTGGGAAAACTCCTGCCACCTTGCCCCCGATACGGTTGCGGCACGGTTACAGTCAGGAGGCCATTCCTGACTGCGCGAGGAATAACAACAGGAGGTACTATGGGACTAAGAAACCGGTGGAACTATTCCGGTTATCCATACTTTATCACAACAACCGTCGTTGAATGGGCAGAGGTATTTCGTGTCTGAACGAAAACATCCTTTTTTTGAAAAGCATCAGGGCGTTTTTACGCTTACTAAAATCTTTTCATAAAATTTGATGTTAGACTTCTGGCAGAAATAAGTATTTCTTACTCATTTCCCTTCATTTTAGACTTGTCTGGAGATAGTATCTCCCTTGTCATGCTGTTTCTTGTAGTTTTTAAGTGGCTTCTCGTGCTTCTTTTGCGTCTCTCCTGAAGCACGTTCCCCTGCCTGTGTAAATACGCAGCCGCCATTCCCCGTGCACAATACCTTTTAAATGCATGCAACCCCTTGTCCAGACATCTATCCAGGCCGTGATGTTCCAAACGATTGATGTCCGATTCTACCGCAGAATGCTTATGTCTTAGCTTCTTAAACGCCCTGCCCGACTCCTCTGTCTGTTCCGCCTGGTTCTTCTTGCCCTTCTTGGTCATGATTACCTCCGGTATATACAAACTGAGCAATTCCTTGTTCTCCCGTTTGCAAAAACCTTTATCAAAACTTATGCTCTCTATCGCATCGTCTCCAAATCGATTCAATAACCTGTCCGACAGGGGGATCGTCAATAACACCTCCGCCTGGCTCTCAATAACCTGATGCTCTATGATAAATCCCCATGGATCGCTTGCCGCCAGAACATTATGTCCCAATTCCACCCGCTTGTTTTACTTCCCTTTGTACAGTCACTCCGTATGTGGCTCAAATAACGAATATACCTTCTCGCCTGCCGGTATCCGCTCACCCTTTATCAGCCTTACTTCGATTAACTCAGTACAGGTCTCTTTCTCATCTTCTATCGAATATTTGTCCTTTTTCCCGTCTCGCTAATAACGAAATCCTCATTTTTCGCCGTAAGTTTACCTTTCCTACTTTATATATTCCATGCTTTTATTTGGTTCTTTTGCCTTCTTTCTCTTGTATTATCTGCCTTTGGCTGGTTTTCGTTCAGGCCCTAATTACATCGTACCTAATCGTAAAAACATATCAAACTGATAAAAAGAAACGAGAAATAAATTCCCCTGTATGGCTTGAGAATGCTGATAAAATCAAAGGAAATCAAAGGCTACGAAAACACACAAAAAAACCTGAAAGCAGCCGTGTATTTATTTAATTGACAAATATTATACATCGTTATATACTTCTGTCTTGTTTTTTATTGTCTTGAAATAGTTTCTGTTCAATCTGGAAAGTATTGGATAAATAATTTTAGAAAGGGATGAAAGTTTTATGAAAAGAAATTTAGCGTTTGCTCTTTTTAGTTTGTTTGGCGCATGTCTTTTGCAAGTGAATAACCTTCATGCAAGCGAAAGTCTCGAAGATGGTATCCTTTGGTCAACGAAGGCAGAGATTAATGAAAGGTTTGGGAAACCTAGCTATTTGTACTGTGAAGAGGAACCATTCCGTCGGTATATGATAGTGAAACCGGAAGATGAAAACAGCCTAAGGGCAACATTTTTATATGACGTTACAATTCATGATTTTTATTATCTTAACAAAAATGGCCGTGATCTCGAGTATAGATTTTATTATGGCGAAGATCTGTCTGATGGGCAAAAAACTTTCCGGGTTAAGGAATGCACGATAAAATTTCTCAACGATCCTATCCCTTTAGGAAAAGTTGCGGAATTTGTACCTGAGTTTAAACCAGCTTTCCAATGCCCTAAGGTGTACCAGGAACGTTTGATTAATTTTAACAACATTCGTCTTATTTTTGTTACGGAAAAGGTTAACGAACTTTCAAGAAAAATCGGATCTTTGTTTGTCGATCCGGATAGAGATATAAAAGATTGGTCTTTATCGTACTACGCCATTTTGAATGATGGTGAACCAGAAAATGTTTCATCCAATAGCATGGTTAAGGAAATAATTATAGCTGTGGATGGTGAATATCGTATAGGAAAAACTGCAAATGCTTTTCGAACGAAGTTGGTAAAAAATCCTTTACAATAAACTTAAAGTGTTTCTTAGAAGTTTTAAAAAGCAGTAATAATTAATAAATATTTATTTTTTTTACTGCTTTTTCTTTTTTAAGAAAGTCCTTTTGTTGGTACGGAGGGTTATGTGAAAATTTGTTGTATCGGCTGTGGTTACGTAGGTCTTGTTGCTGGTATCTGTCTGGCAGATATGGGAAATGATGTCATTTGCATCGATGTAGATATGGCCAAAATACAGAACCTGCAGCATGGAATTATCCCTATTTATGAACCGGGATTGAAAGATATGCTCAATAGAAATGCAAGAGAAAAAAGGATTGTCTTTTCAACTAACTTAAAAGAAGGTATTCAAAAATCCAAGGTCATTTTTATTGCCGTGGGAACACCCCCTGACGCCCATAATTGCGCAGATACCTCCGCCATTTTTTCTGTCGCTAAGGATATTGGACGATATATAAACGGATACAAAGTTATCGTGAACAAGAGTACAGCACCGATAGGCACTTTAGAAAAAATCGGAAAGATAATACAATCAACCCAGAGTAAACCTGTTAAGTATGACCTTGTTTCTAATCCTGAATTTATGCGTGAAGGCGAGGCTATTAAGGATTTCACCAATCCTGATAGAATTGTTATTGGTGTGCAAAATGATAAAGCCAAGAATATCATGACATCCATATATAGCGGTATTTCCCGAACGGATAAGCCCATTATGTTTACTGACATTCGGAGCGCCGAATTAATAAAATATGCCAGCAATGCAATGCTTGCCACTCGTATTTCATTCATGAATGAGATGGCACAACTCTGCGAAAAAGTAGGCGGAGATATAAAAGAAATTGCTAAGGGAATCGGCTTAGATTCCAGAATTGGACATCGCTTTCTCCAGGCAGGTGTTGGTTATGGTGGTTCCTGTTTTCCAAAAGACGTTAAAGCCCTTGTTCAAATCATGAAAGCAAATGACGTAGACGCTAAAATTTTAACTGCAGTAGATGAGGTAAACGAACAACAGAAGCGTTCTCTTATTCACAAAATAAAGAAGCTGGTACCGGTTTTAAAAGGGAAGTGCATTGCTATCTGGGGATTGGCTTTTAAACCAAAGACAGATGATATGCGTGAAGCACCATCAATATCAATCATTCGCCAGTTGCAGAAAGAGGGAGCGAAAATTACGGCATTTGACCCCGAGGCACAGGAAACTGCCAAGAAGATTTTAAAAGATATAACATACTGCAACGATCCTTATAGTACCATTGCGGGATGTGATGCATTGGTTATTGTAACAGAATGGAATGAGTTCAGGGACCTTGATCTAAAAAAAGTCAAACGTCTCTTACGGCTTCCGAATATAATTGATGGAAGAAATATGTATAACCCGCAGGAAATGGAAAAACTTGGATTTAACTATCTCTGTGTTGGCAGAAAGTGCTAGCTGTTTTGGGAAGTGTAGTAGTTGTAGTATTTTTACATTTTATAAGCCGGCACATCTCCAGAAAGTTGACCCGTTGTTCGCTAAGTACCGGAAGGTTGGCGTACCTCAGTAGTTCATTCAAATCAATATGCTTCCCTAAGCCGACTCTGTCTCTAAAAGGAGAAATAAATTTCTCGAAGGCGGCAATGAGTTTATAGTTACACCCAGTATAATTTAAAATAAAAATTTCCCCATCCTTTTTACATACCCTCTTTATCTCGTTTAAAGTCCGCAAGGGATCAGTCACTACTGTGATAACATGAGAGGCAATGACTTTGTCAAATGTATTGCTTGCAAAAGTCATGGATGATGCATCCATGTTGTAGAGATTTACATTGGATAAATTATAATACTGTTTTTTCCGTTGTGCCTTATCCAACATTTCCTGGCTAATGTCTATCCCAACGACCTTAACATTTTTTGCATAGAGAGGTAGCGATAACCCTGTTCCTACGCCAACTTCAAGCACGGTTTCATTGGCTTTTGGATTCATCATGTGAAAAGCGACATATCGTCCATGTTCAAAAATTTTTCCAAAGAAGGCGTCATAAATCCAGGAATAAAAAGAATATACTTTTTTAATATGCTCACTCATAACGATTTTTACTAATAACAGTCAACCAGAGCCTGACAAATATCATCCTGTATCTTTTGAACTACTTTGAGATCTTTAAAATTATTCATGAGAATTGAAAATGCGAGGATCTCTCCATTTGCAGCATCAACATATCCGGAAAGCGCAGACGTCCTCGCTATGTACCCGGTCTTTGCATGGATTTTACTTTTGTATTTTGGCATCCCCATCCGGCGTCGCAATCCCCCATCAATTCCCGAGGTGGGCAGAGAATCCCACAACACCCTTCCGTACTGATGCTTACTCATATACGCGAGAAGAGTGGTTATCATCTTAGGTGAAAGCCGATTCTCTTTTGATAAGCCACACCCATCATCAATATAATATTCGCCGGGTTGAAACCCTATTTTACTCATAAAATCCTGTACCACCTCTATCCCGGCTTTTAGAGTTCCGCTGCCTTTTATCTGCGCGCCTAAGGTTTTTATGATTTGTTCGGCGTAAAAATTCTGGCTTTGTTTATTCGTTACCAGAATAGTTTGTTCCATGGTAGAGGCAGTTTGTACAATATTTGTTACATCAGAGTCAGCAAAATCACCTTCATTAATTAACCGGACAGTTCCGTATACTACAATACCATTTTTCTCCAGCATCTCTTTAAAGACCGTCGCAAGATAGAGGGCGGGATTGTAAATACTAACCCACGTTTTTTCGGGAGTTGAATTGACCCAGAACTTCCCCTTGATTAATATTTCGTTCGTCCCTGGTTTTTTCTGAATAGAATAGAGATGCTCTTTCTTATTTTGGGTATAAACACAGGTATTGCAGATGGTGTAATACGACGTGCGCGGCTCAACAAAAAGCTTCACGACATCCCCTGGCTTTTTACCAGGAGCAAGGGTGATATCGACACAGTTATCGTTAAATGATAACCCGCAACTTGGGGCACAATACCACTGCGACAATTGGTTTTCCGGCCAATTTGGATTCGTATATGTGCGATCAAAAATACTATCATCCGCTATAATATCCCCCGTGATTACCTGAATACCTTTACTTTTAACAGCCTGAGCCCATGATTCAGGAATGGCAAAGACATTGCCGTCATAAAACCGCCCGGAAATATTCGGATCGCCACTGCCCTTGATAACGATGTCCCCACGAAGCTCTCCTGCGGCTGTTATTATACCGCGGGCATCAATACTCGTTTTGTATTCAAAATCAGGTCCAAGATATTCTAATGCGGCCGATGTCGTAAGCAATTTCATGTTCGAAGCAACACTGAACAAATCATCATTCCGATAATTGAATAGGGAAGAATTTTTGTTCACAGACACGACACTAACACCATACGACACATTTTTCAGGGATGGATTTTTAAAAAAAGGCAGAAGGCGATTCTTTAAATCATTAGCGTCCGTTATCTTTGCATCTAAAAGGTCGGCAAAAAACATACAGAAAACCAGGAGAAATGCAAAGGTATTCAAACATGTTTTCAATTTGGGTCTGCAACAACGCATAAAAATTTCAGCAACTAGAAGGTGATTATTTTTTACTTTTCAAGTACGCCCTTGTTTTTTTTGTCACAGATGGCGTAAGGCACGCTTTCAGTAAATTCTCAATGGTTCGCAAGATAAATATTGATTCTAAAGGCTTTACAACAAAAATATTTGCCCCAGCTTTTAAAAAAGATAATTCAAGGCGTTTTGATTTTTGGTTGCTCATTACAATGATTGGTATGTTTGGAATTATTTTTCTTACTTCATGTAAAATTTCAACACCCGGAATCTCCTGAACCATGGTGCTAATGATCGCAATGTCCATTTTTCTTTCTTGAAGAATAGTTACTGCCACTTGTTTATTAAGGGCTACTTCCGTTTCGTAACCGTTCTGCTCAAATAAATCTCTCAAAGTATCTACTATTTGACGTTCGTCTTCTACTATCAATATTCTTGCAGAAGGCATACTCTTCCTTTCACTTTAGCCAGCAGATTTCCAGAAAGACTTAAAAATCTTACTTCATAGCCCTCTGGATTTCTCTCTCAATGGTGCGTTTCTTAATGTCATCCCGTTTATCGATAGTCGTCTTTCCTCTCACAAGAGCAAGTTCCACCTTTACACGACCTTCCTTGAAATAGAGAGACAAAGGAATCATCGTATATCCTTTTTGTTTAACCTTCCCAATTACTTTATTTATTTCTCTTTTATGCAAAAGGAGCTTTCTTACTCTCTTCGGCTCATGATTTTGCCTATTTCCCTGTTTATACTGTCCAATATGCATTTCATGAATAAAAATCTCTCCATTATCGATATGGGCAAAACTCTCGTTGATACTCACATCTCTATTTCGTATGGATTTAACCTCTGTACCGGTAAGGACAATACCTGCCTCGAGCTTTTCCAGAATTTCATATTGGAAAAACGCCTTCCTGTTCTTTGCAATAATTTCCATTTTTACGGTAATGAATAAATACTTGCCAAATAACCAAAAAATGAGCAAAAATCGTAACAAATTGTCAAGATTAATGCAAGGTCAATTTCTAAAATTCCTTTGACTTGCATATCCATTTTTTTTAAAATCTGGTACAAGCCGAAGTGGCGGAATTGGCAGACGCGCTAGATTCAGGGTCTAGTCCCGGCAACGGGGTCAGGGTTCAACTCCCTGCTTCGGCATATTATTTATTTTTTTCCATGTCGTACACAAGTTCCTTGTCATTTATTATGAAAGCAAGGATCCGCATGAGCAAAAAATCAGAGGTTGATAGCGCACGGTAAAATTTAAATTTGGATGAAGCAGCAATCCCCGAACAATCCTCTCTTCAATCTCTGATGTTGGAAAAGTCTCCCCGATACGAGAAGGCTTTCTGGATGGAGATGCATGACCTTTAAAAATCAGAACTAGTGAGAAAATCTTTCATAGCCTCAGAATCATGACAATAACAATTACCGTTACCGAGATAAAGTTTCTGAACGGCGCTGTGTGGATATTACCTGTATTGTATGATAAAAAATTATAGGAAATCGCTTAACGGTACAATCTCAGCGAAATATTGATGTCCGCTCTTCTCATGGTGAATGCAGGCATGGCATTCAAAGCGGGTCCATACCATCCTGAAACCCAGCAGAACAAAAAAAATTCTAATCCACTCATGCTGATGCCCTTCGGGATATTGCAAAAACGGCTTCTTTCAGCGTTATTTGCTTACGATAAGCCCAATCAACAACGGTCATCCAGACAAGTCCCAGCAAGGCAGTTCCTCCTGCAGCCAGAATTCCTGAGGCAATCCAGCCTATGGGACCAAAAAAATTGTTAACCTCTGCAATGAGGCCTGTTGCGCTTTTTGCAATCATATATCCCCCGCCACCTGCCACGACGAGAAGTATCCCCGATTTGCCGAGAATTTCAAGAATGCTATGCTCGGAGATCCTCTCGCTAAAGTACTCCTCGTAAATTATTGTGCACATGACAATATCGGTTGCGATCAGGGCAATATGTGACGGAATTTCTGCGCCTGGTTTTGGCACGCCGCCAACGACAATATTACCCGCAGAAAATTCTGCAATCTTCAGCAATGTCTTTCTGCGTTTTTTCCACAAGCTTTTTGACATGAGAAATTCTCCTTACTTAGTGATTCATTATGGTTATCTTGTATTGTTTTTTCAACGCGTTTCGGGCAGAAACAACTCAAATTTTGCAACAACCGGCATCCAACTGCTGGAAAGCATGTACTACAACCAACAAAATACCGTTCCTTTCTGTTCGCTATGTTTACCGTCAATTACCGATAACATTCTTGGATCATGAAAAATCGCAGCAAAGTTAGATACGATAAAATCTGCCAAATACTAATCGAGGACAAATTCCGTTCTATCAATTTCCTGGCCAACTGAACCAGACGAGCTCCCACTACCTCTCGATATTGAGGCTCAGGTATTTCATAGATTGTCTGTATTCCAAAAGCGATACGGTCAAACTCCCTACCGCGTGTGACACCATACCAGCGCACCACAAAAGTAGTTCCGTTTTATATATTTTCCGCAGTTTGCATGGCAACATTATATCAGAACATATCTTGAAAATAATTGAAAATCTGTGTAACCTAAGCAATCTATAGTCCCTCGTGTCTTATCAGGGAATGCAAGTATTCTCGTTGTAATCTTTTTTCATGACCCATTGTGTCAATTCATAGCCAACAAGTAACCATCCAAATCACAGAAGACTTCTTCGGGCAAGTGCTGCAAGCCATTTATGGCGGGTTGCAGGAAATTGACCTTCAGGATGTTACCTTTATCGATCCTTATGGTATGGTTGGCCTCCTTGAGGCGGGAGAACTTCTCAAGTCCATTGGTATCCAAAAGACCCTTTATCTCCCTAAATCGGAAGAAGTTATTAAATATCTTGAGAGGATGAACTTCTTTAGATTTATTAACGATTATTTCACCCTTGTGCCGCCTCGGCCTCCGATATCCGAAAGATATCTGAGGAGTTCACACTCGGACGTTTTGCTTGAAATCACACCTATAGAAAAGTCTGACGATATCCACTTTATCGCTGGGAAGGTAAAAGACCGTGCCCATGCTATTCTTGAAAAGCATCTCCATTACGACGAAAGGGCAATCAACGGTTTTATCGTGGCGCTTTCTGAGGTATGCCAGAACATTATTGAGCATAGTGAAAATAAGGGATTCGTAGGCATCCAGAAATATCATTTTCAGAATTTGAATAAGAACGTGGTAAAAATTGCCGTTATGGACCTCGGAATAGGCTTTAGAATGTCCTTATCAGAGAGGTTTTCGTTGGAAAATGACATTGAAGCCATAGAAAAGGCATTGCTTCACGGGGTATCACGACACGCAGAAAAGGGGCGGGGTCACGGTCTTGCTGCCGTGAGGCGATTTGTCAATCAATGGAATGGCAAGCTTTCCATCCGTTCGGGGACAGCAAAACTCTCGATAATCCCCGCATGGGCACGGGGAAGGGAAAAAATACTCCATCTCCCCCACTTCCCCGGCGCCCAGATTAATATACTCTTACCTGAGGTTTAGCTTCGAATCGATATAAGGTGCGATCGTATTAAGATACGTCAGAACTTGCAATTTATAGTAAATGTAATAAGTATACGTTGTGAAGGCGACAGCCCGAAGCAATCTCCAGTGCCTGGATTGCTTCGCTTCGCTCGCAATGACAACTTCCTTTTTGCGTTCACTATAGTATTCCTTTCGGTATTCTACGCAGGTTTACAATCAATTCATCATAGTATTAACCGTAGGCACTAAAATGCCGGTGACAAAACCGGGAATAAGTGTTCCAAAGGAATTTCTTTATGAAACAGATAAGATATTACAAGAATTGAAAAAGAATCGAAGCGAAGTTATTAGAGAGGCAATCACAATAATGATCAATGATTATAAAAAACAGCAGGTTGTCGAACATGCAGAAAAGATTTATAAAGAGATTGCTGAAGACGGCAGGCGTCTCGCAGATGATTTTATGAGTATCTGTGAAAAACCTGTTGTGAAATACAAAGCAGGAAGGAAGACTTGGTAATACCTGCATGGGCATGAGAAAGAGAAAAAGCCATCAGTCTCACCAGACTGAGAATCATCCATGTAAAGAAAACACTCCATTTTATGAAAACATTACGGTAGTCAACGACAAAAGAAAGTTGGCATTCCTGCAAAAACAGTAATCCAGTAGTTTAGACTAATTTTCATTTTCCATTTGACACAATTGATTTCAACGATACAATTCAATTGATTCTATTGAACAAATTCGATTCCTTCGGAAATAAATATATTGATAAATACGTGTAGCTGTAAAATGCCGGTTGACTATCCATTTATAAAGACGTGATAGCGCCTCAAAAAAGCATTATGTCATTTTCAGCACCTATTTTTACGCTGCTATGGTCATGCCTTTCGGTTTGCCTCCGGGATAGGCGCAAGGCCTATCCCACCTTGTTTTTTCCCAGCTCGTTCGGAGAGCGTATAGCTCTTTTATCTCTATAACCCTGTAGTCATGGAGGACTTTCAGGCATGAAGAACAATCATGAAAAAGAGGCGTTAGAAAACCATTTTCATGAGATACTGGAAAAATTTGAAAAATACTACAATGATCCTGATCAGCACCACAAGATTTTTACAGAACTTGGATTTGCTTACCTAGGTGACAGTTGCGACGGCTTTTGCCCTGAATGTGAACAAAAGTCAGATTGCGAGGTCTACGAAGATTTGAAGGACGAATGGGAAGGACTTTATCGGAATAATTGATACTGACAGCTTAAAATTAAGCCAATTGACAAATAAAACAACGTAAAGATGGTTTATACGGTGTTGAATGAGCACAGCGAATTGAGGAGAGGGAGAACCGGGGGGGAAATGATAAATCCAAAATTATGGAAGGGTACTATTGACGACAATATTCGCAAAGTTTGATGTGGAAAAGATGTCGGACGAAGAAATTATCAACACTTTTAATAACATGGGAATACACATAAATCCTGACGAATTTGTAAAAGAAAATATTTTTCACCCGTTTTAAATACCCTGTAAATTCTCCATGTCAAGAGGTACGAGGGTATATTTCGAATTTGTAAACTGAGGTTTTATGGATAAGGAATTTTTAGAGAAATTAAATTCTGTAACAGAGTGGAAACAGGTAGGTGAAAAGGGTGAACAGATGGAATTCGCCCTATCATTTTCAAATGAAGAAGAGGGTCTTGTTAAGATAGAAACGGCTAAAGGTGGTTTTGTTTACAAACTAAAACAGTTGAATGAGCTGTTTTCGCCAGGGAATGATAAGGCTCCTGTAATAGATTGGAATGATCAGCGTTATATGCCTCTTCTTTATACCATAGAACGGGCAATAAAAAAGGTTTATGAGGAATGTTCTTATCGGTTAACTGACTCAGACGTTATTCCGGCGCTCAAGGCCTTAGCCATTAGGCCTGAATCCGTGGGTAAAAATAGTATCTCAAAGTCCATTAATCAGGAACTCCGGTTACAATTGAGTACCAACGATTTTTCAAGGCAAGAAGTAAAGATGGCAATCCGCAGGATACTCAATTCTGCGGAACGCCATAATAAGCACGGGGGTTTGAGGGGTTATTTAGACTTTATCGTGAAATATGTACCCTAAGGTTTACCCATGACCACCTATAATCTTTATAAACTCCTCAAAGAAGAACTGAAGAATGGCTCAAATGACCTTGTCACACGACAATCGGGTCAAATTATCAGGGAGTGTATCGAACGCGACATTGCGCAAGAGGAAAACGGCTCTGTTATTACCCTGGATTTCTCGAAGATTGGGATTATTGACTATTCCTGCGCTGACGAAATCGTAGCAAAGTCCATATCACGGCTTCTTGGGGATGAATACGGAGATAAATATATTGTCCTGTCCGGCCTCAATGAAAATCAGAAGGAAAACATCGAGGTCGCCCTTGAACGAAAAGACCTTGCCGTTATGGCGGAGATGCGGGATGGGAAATATGTCCTTCTCGGCAACCTGAACAATTACCTCAAGGAAACATTACATCTCATTCTCGAAAAGGGAAGAATCACCGCTAAGGAACTCGCTGATACTATGAAACTGAAGCCAAACACAAGCGGAACAAGACTTTTGAATCTCTATAAGAAACGCCTTATAAAAAGAATAGATGAAAAGGTGCCGGGTGGTAAGGTATGGGTATATGAAAGAATATAACTATTATATTCTGGAAATTTAGATTAGAACGAATGACCGGACATCAGTTCCTGCCGTAATAAGTAGCCCTCGAGAAATCGGAATTCGCCACCTTTTAGCCTACCTCTATAAGGTCGTTCTGGGAGATCTTCACCATTTTCTGCCGCCCCCTGCAACTTCAATGCGCCCGACCCAAATGACAAGCGTTCAAATCAGAGATCGGGATTAAACGGAAGGCTTGACTCTGAAACCATGGGGCCGCTGATGCTCACAGACCCGGCCCATCGCTCTTTCAGCGGAAGCTCGGGTGGTGCATCTTCGGCATCATCGATCTCCAGAAGCGAACCGCCTATCGTACTCAGTTTAGTTTCTCCGCCCAGCTTGAATTGTCCGGTCTTAGCGCCCTTTGTGTATTTGCTCCCCGTAAAAACAAGTAACAGATGCAACGTGACATCGTCAGGGATTACCCATTGAGCCGAACCTATGAATTTCAAATCAGAACCGGCGAAATACGTGATATCTACGTCATTGAAAAATAGTTTCCATTCACCTGTCTCGTCGTCTTTTATATAGACATCGGCAGCAAGGACATGATTGTCGCCGTCCCAGTTTGTGATGTGAACATAAGCAATTCCCATTGTTTGAGAAACGGGGGCTGCCGGCTTAGGCTTGACACCAATCCCGTCAAAATGATAGGTCGTCCCCGTTAATTTAACCTTAAACCACGTATTAGCCCAATCTGTCAGATTGGGGTATTCCCCTTTACCCTCCGCACGGGCTGTACCGAGAGTAAAATACGTCACGAAAACTGCAATCATCAAAACACCTATGGACAATCTCTGGGTTTTCATCAAGCACCTCCTGATCTAAAATTTTTGAAATTTCTCAATTCAAAGCCCTGTTTCAGTGCGTTCCTTCACGCACCGTTGTTCAAGACTGTAAATCTGATTAACCTATTATAGTATCGAAGATTTACTGCAAAGTCAATCCAACCATTTTAGTCTCTTAAATATTTCCAGACCATATCAGAAGAAAACAAGCTTGGATAGGAAAGCTATGGAAATCAACAAAAATGTATGAAACAGCGGTCGGCAATTCGGTTGCATAAAAAGGTGCAGATTCACAAGATACTTCTGTTGATACAAAGGAGACGTGAATGGCATCGATAAATGGCTTTATAGATGCAAAGAAGTGGGAACAAAGGTCTCAAAGATCGCAGTCGAACGATCGGCGCTATCTTTTTCAAAAACCTACTGAGTTAACAATCGGTTCTCGTTTCCGTTCATAAATATCTGCAAACAGTAGTTGCGGTAGTACCTCTGTTTTTATCGTAAATTCTTCTGTCCTGCGCTTGCAAAGGTACTTCCCTGCATCTATTATTTTTTTATGATTTCAATCGCTGCACCCATTTCAATATTTCCTGCTACATAGGAAACCGTGCCGGTATGGTCAGGACAATAACAGTATCCTCCGGGAATTGGCCATTCAATACAGGGACACCGCGGGTCAATCCTCGGATCGAAATTAATATAACACCATGTTGGTTTTGCTGTAGCGCCCAGGCCTACGCCATGCACCACTTGCTGAAAGTCATTTTCCGCACTATCACCTTTTCCCCTGTTACTCAAAGATTCTACAACTAAATAGACAATCACTACAAGTACCAAACTAAGGAGAATTCCTAAAAACACGCATGGTTTTTTATTCATTTCTCACCATGAATTCTGTCCAGAATATCACGCAGGGACAGGATGGACTTTTCTGCTGCTTCCAATCGTTCCTGGAGGTCAAGAATTGCCTCTTCGGTAACAAAGGCGCTGCTGCCATAGCCCATCGTGCTCACAGCATGGAGAATATCGAGGGTGCTCACAACGCCAATAACCTGTTCTTTGTCCTGAATGATGACACGGTGAATCTTCTTGTCATACATGATTTTTGCGAGACGGTCTATTGTATCTTCTGCCTGTGCGGTAATAACATGGGATGTCATAATGTCTTTTACTAAAGCTTTTCCAAAATTTTTCGTTTCTAATAGCTTATCCAAATCTTTTTTTAATTTTCCGTTGGTATCGCTATAAAACGATTTCTTCGCAACACTCCCCCGTTTTTTACTCGACTTCTCGTCATATTCAACAATATCCGTTTTTGAAACAACCCCAACAAGCCTTCCTCTCTTTTCCACGACGGGCGCCCCAGTAATGTGGTTTTTGACAAGTATTTTTATAAGATCATTAATGGGGGTTTCCGGATGCACACAAACCACCTTTTCTGTCATTAGATCTTTCGCAACAAATTTATACGTAGCCACAACCGTCTCCTCCTATATGTTGGTGTTTCATTTTCTAAATTTCACGGATCTGCGAAGATTCTATTGCTAAAAGAAAATAGTTGCATCCCGAAAATATCAAGAAAAAATATAGAAATCTCATTCTATTTTGTTATCCTCCTTCTTGCTCAACCTCTGTAACAGAACATAAGTATTTTTAAAGAATTTCTTGTCATCGGGATGCCGACCGAGGTAATTATTCAGACAACGGAACGCCTCATCGTAGTTCTTCTTTGCAATATAATTATCTATAAGTAAAATGACAGGACGGTTATCATCAGGACTACACATTAACGCACATTGACAGTTCTTACATGACTCTTCATATTTCATATCATTGTTCGCATTGCGTGCCTTATATAGAAATATCTCAGCAATCAGTTCTTCGTCCTTCATGATTCTTTTTTGATCATTATACAGGTCCATTTCTTTTACGATGCCATCGCTATGGGTATGCTCATAGTAGCGTGTCTGCCCGTCAAACACCAGCATGTTATAAATATGTCCGGGGATAAAGACGCTTTTTATGTCAACACCAAAGTGGCGGCATACCGTGGTAAACCGGATTGCATAGGAGAGACAATTTCCTACCTTGAGATTCAGGGTGTCACGGAAATCGTAACAATCGTTGTATGTCCCTTCATTGGTATTCGACTGAAGCCAGCCAAAGATTATATCCGCCTTCTTTAATGGATCGCTTATTGAATTGATATCTGTTTCCTGCTTAATTCTGGAGATAAGGATATCGATCTTTGCCAGATAGGCATTCATTTTTTTATTCGAATCAACACCCGAAGCAATAAGACACGCCTGTTCAAAGGACATGTCTAACGTTCCGTCCTGGATATCATTCATTAATAATACTTCAAGGGATCTATTTTCTTTTGTACTGCCTTCCCGTCTCTGAGCAGATTGGCAGCCCGCTAAGAAGATACAAACTATGATGAAAAATCCTTCGACCAATAGAAAATATTTCACAATCTACCACACCCGGTCTTTAATTTCGGCAAGTAATTTTCCCTGTCTCAATAGTTTTTCTCTAAAGATCGCATTGGAGACTGCTTCAAACATCGTTTTGTATGAACGGGAAGAAAAACAACGGGCAAAAACAGGGATTGAAGAAATGACACTCTTCTCTCTTACAGATTTGCACGAAGGAAAATGGAACTTACCCAAAGCATCTGAAAAGACATTTTTCAGATGCCGGCATTTATGCAGAATCTGTTTTATAAGGGTATCCATGAACAAACAAACAGATTCCAGAGACTTCTCACGCTATTTGAATTTATCCTTCACAAAAGAAGGGATATTCTTCATGTATTGATTTATCAACTCGCTGGTAATTGCAGTAGCGCCCTTCTGAATAGCAAAGTCTTCGATTGATTTCCTTGCCCTGCCCCGGACAAATACAGGCGCCTTTTCTATACGACGCTTTGCATCCTCTGTCCATACCGGTATTGTTGAAGTTTCTTCTTTTACCTTGTCTCCTGCGGTCTTAAGATACGCCTGAAATTTGGTAATAATACCTTCGTTCTTAACTGTTCGTTCTTCGAGAAACGCCTTAATGTTATCAATGACCTCTTTTTTCCGCACATTCTTTAACTTCTCCTTAGCCTTGTCCCAAGCATCCATCCGGAGTTCGTCAAACCCAATGTTCTTGATGCGTTTCGAAGCGAGCTGCATAGACTCATCCCTTATTTCGGATAGGAATTTTGAGGTAATTTCTTTATAGCCGTGTTGTCGTGCTTTTTTTTGCATAAGCTTGTAAATGCCCGGCCGTACAAAGTCCGGGGCATTTCCCACCCGCTTCCAAGCCTCCTCACTCCAGGGGATTTCTTCGCCTTGCGACGGTTCCTCTCCGCCCTTATCTTCCCCCGTCAAAGGGGGAGGGTATTTATTCTCACCCGGGCCGGTGGATACCGTATCGTGTGAAGTCGAATGTCTGTTGAATTCTATTCCCGGACTCTTCATAATTTTGCCGGTAAGTACTTCCCCCCCCCTGGTGGGTGAGGTTGAGGAGAGTGGGCTTTGAACCATTTCATCATTTTTCATGGGAAATGCGGTTTTCTTACTCAACACCATCTCCTGACGCGCGGCCCTCATGACATCAACGGTTACTTCCGGATAATTATTTTTCGTTGCAAATCGTTCCACACCTTTGATAACCATGCCTCGCCCGAAAGAAGGAATTTGTTTCAGGATACCCTTAGCCTCAATACTCCACGCTAGTGTAAAATCTTCTTCTGTGCCAAAGATCTCTGATGTTGCCAGATGGATGACCTTGTTGCCATATTTCCCGGGAATATAGTCGCACCATGCATCCTCATCCATCTGATTTCCTGTGGTTGCCAACGCCCGGGCGCGGCATCCTTTGCAGATATATTGAAATTCACACACGCCACACCTGCCATGAAGGCTGGCATCTCTCAAGGTCTGAAAATCGGCGGTGCTTTTCCAGATTTCAGCAAAGCTTTTCTCTCTAACGTTCCCTGAAATATTTGGCATGTACGGACACGGCGTAACATCTCCTTCCGGCGTAATCCTGCAGTAATGAGTACCTGCCGGGCAGCCACCCGCGTAAGCGCGGATGAGCGGAGAGGAAGTATCTTGTTCGTACACAATCCTTCTGTAGTGCGGTGCACACTTTGCCCCCACCATCATCTTACCCTGATACTTCTTTTGAATCTCGTAAAGCTGGCGCAGTGCCTGATCATACTGTTTCGGTGTAATATCCGTCAGGTCCTGCCCTTTGCCGGTACAAACCAAAAAGAACAGATTAAAGACCTTGGCGCCGAGCCTGTAAGAAAACTCGATAATGTCGGGAATTTCATGAAAATTTTCCCGGGTAACCGTCGTCTGAATCTGGAACTCGATACCCTGTCTGCGGCACGCCTCAATACCGTTCAGGGTGTCGTCCCAGGCATCGGGAATTCCCCTGAATTTATCGTGTCTTTCAGGCATAATGGAGTCAAGGCTGATGCCTATCCCCGTCACCCCGCTTTCTCTAAGTTTCCTGGCAATATCATCGTCGATCAGATTACCGTTTGTCCCCAATACTACCATCATCCCTTTTTGCGAGGCATGAGAGGCAAGATCGTAGATATCTTTCCTTAATAATGGCTCACCACCGGTAAGAATTAACAATAGATTTGGATTAAGCTCGGCCATTTGGTCTATGAGGCGGAATCCTTCCTGTGTGCTCAGTTCGCTGGCAGATTGCCGGGTTAATGCATTTGTATCAAGGTAACAATGGTTGCAGCGCAGATTGCAACGATAGGTCGTATTCCAGGAGATTGCATAAGGTTTGTAATTCATAAAGTCCCTCTAAAGCCGTTTTCTAAAAATGATATATGATTACGATAAAAAAGACAACACATTTTATCCCTATCAATTTTCATTGTCATTCTCTGTATTATACCCTTCGCCGGGCAGGCAAACCTCCAGGAAATTGTATTAAACCCTCAAGTTTCCGTAGCCATACGCGGAATATCCGGACAATAAAAATAATTTCTACAAGGAGAGTACAATTGTTTAAGGAATATTTTTCCAGAAAATTCGGTGGCCGCAATGACCTTTCTTTATATTCATTAGGATTCGTCAGTACATGCTTAGGTTATGCTCCGTCGCTGTAAGCCAGTCTGATGGCAAAATTGCCGTTATTAACAGCAGGATGTTTACCTTGATTACTGGAGTCTTTTTTTGTACCGATGCCAAGGGAATGTTTTCGGAGTATCAGAGGAAAGCGCCAAAATGAAAAAGAAGATCGTTCGGCGTAAAAACCAGAGAAAGGGCTGTATCTGCCTCATCTCTTCTTTTTATTCCTTTTCCATTTGAAAAGAAATTTCCCGTAAAAAAGAAATGCAACGATGATTAATGATGCCACGCTCACAATGAAGTAGGCGACTTCCATAACGCTGTTCTATTCTATAATCTAACCATAACATCAAAGTTCGAATATCGCTCGATATCTTGTCTCGATTCTATCAGTTCCCAGGTAGCTATCAAGAAAATTTTTCATTGCAGACCCATAAGTATTGCTTTATTATTCTAAACGAGAGGTAAGTTGGCGAAGGTCTGATTAAACGTTTCTGTAAAGTTATAGGGATTCCGATTGTCGTGAGCACGGCAGTCATCCGGTGGCTTTATTCAATGCAGATGCGTTCCCTGTAGATTCAAAAATACCGAATTCATTTCTATGAAACTGATCAGGAAGATACTTATCTATTCAGCCGTGGCGGTATTCCTTGTTATTTTTCTGGTGTGCACCGCATACGTATGCATTCCCGTTTTTCTTGAAAAAATACTGCTTCCCCGTCTTGCCGGAAGTATCGGATTTACCGATTCCACTTGCGAGGTACGTAAATTCAGTCTGAATAAGCTCGATATGACCTCTATCCGATGGGGAGAATCCGAAAATCCCTTTCTGTTGACGGACTCAATACGAATCGATTATTCTTTACCTGGTTTATTGAGGAGGCACATAAAAAAGATTATCGTTAGCGGAGTTGAAATCAGGGCTGAGTATAAAGACGGCAGCCTCATGGTTCCCGGACTGGATCTGGAAAATATTTTTAAAAATCCTGTGGATGTACAACCAGAAAACCCTGAGAATTCTCAGAAACAATGGCCATTTGTCAGTTTTGAAGAATTCGAAATCCGCAATGCTACACTGATACTAACATCGGGAGATACCGATATTAGAGTTCCTTTTTGGACGAAGGCAATGCCTGTCCCGGGAGATGGAAAAGATAACCCTGCAGGGCTTGCGATACAAATGGGGTTACGTCTGAATTTCGCAGATTCACAAACAGCGCTGAATATTGCTGCGCAGGCAGACATAAAATCAACGGTAAATTTTTACACAGGCGAGATCAGCATGAGACTTGCCTTTTCAGGGATGAATATAGCGTACCAGGGATGCCAAATCCGGAATTCTCCGGGTGATTTACCCCTAATTATTGAACTGAGGAAAAAACAGGATGTCATTCATGCCAACGTTTCTCGATTTTATATCGCCTCACCTCTTCCTGTTGAAATGTCTACGAGCAGGGATGCTGATTGCCGTCTTCGCTTCTCTCGGAAAGGAATGGACATTCAGGGCTTAATACAGGTAGATTTTCAGAAAGAATTACAGGATACAGCTTCTGTATTTGGGCTAAAAGTGACGGATTCTGAATCAATTCCTGTAAGGTTTCGGGGACAAAAACGGGGAAATATTTGGCATTTTTGTTTGAATTCTGCGCAGATGAAAAAACCACTGAAATTCCGCAGGCAAACAGAAACCGTCCGTTTTTATCCTGATTATTTTTCAATCAAAGGAAAAGGGGTAGACTCGCGGGGAGACGTGCGATTTGCAATGAAGCTGTCTGATGTTGCTTTTGATTCGGATGCTATTCATGTGCGCAGCCCAAGTATGCTGATGTATGGCAATTCGGCAATAAATAGCGCCCGTAGCTATCTTACAAAAACCTTCGTAAAAATAACTGGCGCCGAATTCAGAAATGGGAGTTTGTATGCAGGAAAAATAGACGTAAAATTTCCATTTCAATGGCCATCTGCTCCGCGGGAAAAGGAATTGATTAAGGCAAAAAATAAAGGGGAGCGATACTTTACTATTACGAATGTAAAATATTATGGTATGGATATTGGAACAGTTGCTTCAACGCCCTATCAGGATGGAATGGGTATCCGTTTTATAGGACAATACAAAGATCTGTTTCCGGAGTTTTCTCTCGATTTCTCCGGCAGGGTAGGAATGAGTCATGACGGTAATTTTTTAACAAATATTGATTTTAAAGCCTCTGAGCCAGACAAGGGTATAAAAATCGATCCGGGAAAGTTTTCTCCTCAGTTGGCTGGGATATATTTTGACGGCGCTATTGATATGAACGGTAGTTGTCAGATAGCTGGCAGCACGGTAGCAGGCAATGCTCTGATATCAACTCGTGATTCAAAAATAGAAATCCCCAGTAAAAAAATGCTCCTCGAAGGTATTGATCTGGACCTGAAACTGCCGGATCTTTATCAATTTCACAGTGCGCCTGATCAGGTGTTGAAATTTAAACGATTTGCCTGGGGAGATATACAAATGAACGAGGGAGAGGTCTCGTTTCAGATAGAATCGTTATCATCTTTTTTTCTCAAAAAAAGCAGTTTCTCCTGGTGCGGCGGTCATGTGTACACGCATGGCTTGCAAATTCAATCCGGCAAAAGAGATCTCGATATCATCTGTTATTGTGACCGTCTCAAACTTGCAACACTGCTTCAACAATTTGATATAGCTCGTGCTGAAGGTGAGGGTGCAGTGAATGGGCGTATCCCCATAAGTTATAGAGATGGAAAAATAAAAATCCTCGATGGTTTCCTTTATTCTACCCCGGGAGAGGGAGGTACAATCCGTTTTCACACAGATACCCTTCTGTCAGGGGCATCAGGCGTTCAGCAGAGTATTCAAATGCAAATTGCACAGGAGGCTCTGAAAAATTTTTCCTATGACTGGGCAAAGCTTTCATTACAAAGCAGAAACGAGGATCTTCTAATTAGTATGCAGATGGATGGAAGACCTGCCGGTCCATTACCTTTTGGCTTCAGTAAAGAGTCCGGACTTGTAAAAATAGAACAGCCACGGGCCAATTTTCAGGGAATACATTTTAACATCAATTTTAAACTACCTCTGGACAAGATGCTCTATTATGGTTCAGGCTTCAATGGACTCATGCACAACAAATGATTTCTGAAAAATACTTACCATTGAGGAGCTAAGCATGATATAGTATTATAACTCGATTGTATAGGAATTTTCACTTTATTTAAGCGGGTTACGGGGCGGTGCTGACAAACTTTGCTTGCCAGGCTGATATGTTCCAAATCCGTGTGTATAATCAAACAGCATGGACAAACAAGTTTGTCCATGCCACCCGATAACCGAAGATATGACTGGATACATAGGAATTTCAATCTATTGAATATCCGCTAGAAAGAAGGGATGTTGGGGTGTGTAAGACACGGAAACATACCGCCCCGGTCCGTAAGTAGATCAACCGTCCCCGGTAGATAATATCTTGCAAGCTGGGACGCTTGTTCTACCAATAAAAGGGGGCTATGAAATTGCTGCCAAAGGGCTGATTAATTATCTAATAAAAACAAGGAGGAATGGATGAGAAAAAAGTTGATAGTGCCTTGTATGGTATTATGTATCTTTTCTCTGGGATGTAAAACGGAACACAAAGTGGAAGTAGAAGTAAAGCCGATGCAAATTACGATAGATGTAAATGTCCGGATAGACCGTCAGTTGGAAGATTTCTTCGGCAATCTTGATGAAGCAGCAAAAAGCATTGGTGGCGGTGGAACTACGGGGACAGGGAAAACTGAGGAATCAAATAAATCTGCTCAGTAGGTTTTGATAAACGAGAAGGCTTTCATAAAGGAGATAAAGAATGAGGACGAACGTGTGGGTACCACTTTTGATTATAGTAGTTGTCAGGGCGGTTTTTGCGGGTACTCTATTTTGTGCCGAGGACATAAATGCAGTAAAGGTGCAAATGGAGAAACGCCTGCCACTTATTGTTGAATTAAAAGCCAAGGGGATTGTTGGAGAGGATAGGATGGGGTACTTGCAGTTTATTGGTGGAAAACGAGAGAAAGAGAATGTTGTTCAGGCAGAAAATCTCGATAGAAGAAAGGTTTATGAGGCAATTTCTCAAAAAGAAGGGGTTGCTGTGGAGCAAGTAGGTCAGCGCAGGGCGCTGCAGATTGCTAATAAGGCCAGAAAAGGTGAATGGTTGCAGGATCAAAACGAAAAATGGTACCAGAAGTAGTTTGCATTATGTTGCGATCAAATAAATGATGTCAAGTCACCCCCACAGGGTTAACAATAATCGGTAACGATATACTATAATCCTGTCATCCCTTCGAGATTACAGGATCCATGTTTTATTTACTTGTAGTGAATGTGAGTCTGGTAGGGGCGGGTTTGAAACTTGCCCCTATCGCTGCATGTAACATACCTTCTTTGTTGGAAATTTTCAAAAAACCCAATGGTTACTGTTTTCTTACCTTTACCGTTACGTCGTTTATTAGTTTTTGGTGCCTGAATCGTACTATCGCATCACCCGTTTTGTTCGCAGCGATAATGGTAAATGTTGCCTGACCATTTCCATCAGTATATGCCACTGCCGGCGAAACATCCACGAGTTTTTTACCATTCATTATCTTAGCCCTCACAGGCTGGTTTGCCGGCGTGAAGCCATCTTTACAAATTAAGGTCACGGTTTTTTGCGTACTTGTCTCCCTTACAAGCCTCAGAGATTTTGGTTTTACATCAAGCCTTTTCACTATACAAGGCGGTGGAGTAGGTGTTGGTATTGGTGTTGGCGTTGGTGTTGGTATCGATATTCCATACTGAGTCACCGTGAAGGTCTGTCCTGCAATGGCCATGATTCCCGAACGGGCGCTTGTATCTTTATTGGGCGAAACCGAGTAGTAAACTGTCCCGCTTCCGGCGTTGCTGCTGCCGGAGGTGATTATAATCCAGTCCGCATTACTTGTTGCCATCCAAACGCATATCTCTGACGATGCCGTTACACCGACACTGCCAGATCCACCGCCGAAATCAAAGGTCTGACTGGTTGATGAGAGGGAATATGTGCACTCCATCCCGTACTGGGTTACTGTGAAGGTTTGTCCTGCAAGGGTCATAATTCCCGAGCGAGCGCTTGTATCTTTATTGGGTAAAACCGAGTAGCAAACCGTCCCGCTTCCGGTACCGCTGTCACCGGAAATGATTGTAATCCAGTCCTCATTACTTGTTGCCATCCAAACGCATATCTCTGACGATGCCGTTACACCGACACTGCCAGATCCACCGCTGAAATCAAAGGTCTGACTGATTGATGAGAGGGAATATGTGCACTCCATCCCATACTGGGTTACTGTGAAGGTTTGTCCTGCAAGGGTCATAATTCCCGAGCGGGCGCTTGTATCTTTATTGGGTAAAACCGAGTAGCAAACCGTCCCACTTCCGGTACCGCTGTCACCGGAGATGATTGTAATCCAGTCCTCATTGCTCGATGTCGTCCAGGCGCAAATATCTGACAATGTCGCTATATCGACACTACCGGTTCCTCCGCTGGAATCAAAGGTCTGACTGGTTGTTGAAAGGGAATATGTGCAGAATATTGATGGAACTACTATGGCCGTCATTATATCGCCATAACTCGAAATACCTGTAACGGAAATATTCGTCGGGTCACCATTTTTAAGCCTGGAGCCAGGTATCGTAGTATCGGTAAAATCGCTATTATTTCCGTAAAAAAAGAACATGTTTGTATCCACGAGGGAAACCGCAGCATCTAGTTTACTACATAAATTTTCTAAACATCCTTCATTTGCCTCTTCTACATCCACGCCTTTATCATTTTGATCAGCGTTCACCTGCCAATTTAAGGGAGGTGTCTTTGCCCTGTCGATATGGTAGATAACGATACCTCCGTGTCCTGATATACCAGTTACACTTTGAAATCCTGCATCATAACCGGAAAACTGTCTGTTCTCTATAAGAAAATATTGATTTGTATCTGCTGTATTTAAACGAAAAATAGAGGAGCTATTGCCGTCAGCTTTCGGAAAAGAAACAAATTGGCTTGAAGATATAGTATTTACGTTTCCCCAGAAGAGGTATTCTTTACACCATGCTGACAAATATGTTGGCGATGACCCTGCATCAAATCCGGATGCAGACCTTCCCCAGCTACCATAACCCATAAGATCAAAATATCCTATTCCATAAGAGAATCCATTACTATAATCTGTATCGTACAGATCTGGCAATCCAAACATCTGATGTCCCAATTCATGTGCCATGACACCAAAAGTAGCAAGATGGTTTCTGTGTTTTTCACCAAATTGAGCATAAGCATATATAGTTTTATTGTCGACTTGACAACCGCCACTAATATCCCAAGAATGTGCCCATACAGACGGAGAAGGACTATTAGCTGCAGCCTCATACCCGGCCACCATAACCATAATTGAAAGTTCTGTTGGCTCAATAACACCATCCTCATTAGTATCATATTGAGCATAATCGATATACGGATCCGCTGCAAGAATAGCACTTTTTGAGATAGCCTGATTTCTTTCGTCAGTATTTGAACCCGTGTTCGGATGATTTCCACTCAAACGCAGCCATCCAATGAATCCGTCATTTAGTGTCCCATGCAATTCTGCTGCGGGGGCAATCGATACGGATGAATAAGATGTCTTGCTGTAATAATCAGAAACGCTATTACTGTCTCCAAAAAGGAGAGGCTGTATCTGGTTTGCGGGATATGTAGCCTTCATATCTTCATAGTCGACGGCAATAATTAGCAGATGTATCGTACCACGTATAGCCGTACCTTTTGATCCTTTCTCCAAGGCTGCTTCTGTTTGTAAATTCTTCTTAGGAAAAATATTTCGGTTCGAACCGGATGATTCTGGCTTTTTTAGCGAGGTTTTTGGCGGTCGCAGTCCCCTTGGAATCCCCAGTAGAGAAGGGTCAGCTATTCCCACAACGGCATGGGAAGTACGACCTATCAGGGATGAAGGCCGTTTACCCCTGTCGTAATCAGCAGAGGGTATATAATACTCCCAGTTACCTGAAGTTGAATTCTTGTAAATCCCGTATCCATCCTTTGTCTCAACCCAGTTATACCATTCATCCCCATGCTGTCTTGCTTCAAAGGTAAAACCTGAAGATTGCTGGAGCGTAAAAAGACCCTCATATGCAGGGATGGCATATAATTTTAAGGGGAAAATAAGCGCGGAAAGCAGGAGCGATGTAAATAAAGTGAGAATCCCCTCTTGTCCCCTTTTTAAAAAAGATTTTTGGACACAACACAAAGTTGATTTATTACCCTTTTTTTGTTCCATCCTCAATCGCCTCCGCTATAAATAGAGATTATCCCCGTTCATCTCCTGAAACACGAAGCATTGCAGAAATTTCCATCCCTATCTGAACAAAAACATATACTTTTGTCAGTTTTCGTTCAGGCCCCTATTTACAAACATCTCCGAAAACAAAAAAACCTTACTGCAAAGATTTTTCTGTGAAACATCTTCGGCAGTAAGGCTATCTTTTTTTCATCTGTAGAGATGTATGGTCATACGTCTCTACCACAAGACCCTTTCCTTTGCGTCCCCTGATTACTCAGGGTTTGCCTTTGTCGGAACGTTTTTTGTCCGTTTACATAAATTTTATAAAAAGCAGCTACTTAAAATGCACATAAGAACAAAATAACGTTAGGCATCAAAAAAATAGATATTGATGTTATTATTCAAAGTGGCAACAGCCAATTATCAGCAATATTATTAGAAAATGCTAACATCATATAGATAAAATCGTAACAATTTAGTTTTTTAAAAATTTCCAATAAAAACCGGCTATTACATGCAGTGTAGGGGCAGGTTTGAAACCAGCCCCTACAAGTCTATATTATTCATACAGAGGGTTTTTTAAAGAACTAAGTTGTTACATAAAATCTATCTTTTAATTATAATCATAATGCAGAAAAGCTGCAATCAAATTTCTCCTGTCAAGGAATCCGGAGGGAGGTGTAAAAAACTTACCAAAAAGGAAGATTTTACGGCAGCAATACTATCGGGAATACAAAAAGAAAATCGTCGTTGCAATCACATTCACATTGCCCAGTGCAAACACCACAAAGCATCCAGGCACAGGAGATTGCCCTGGGCTGCCGCCCTCGTAATGCACTTCTAATATATACTTAATTGTTCATTTGCTAGACCTAAAACAAGCGAGATTTTAAAACCTCGCTTGTTTTAGGTCTAGCTCCACACGGTTCTTTTCTGCTTCTTTCTCATTTGACTCGATGCCCTGTCGGTCTATTACCGCTGTTCCTCCGTTCTCTTTCCCTTCTCCCAAGATGTTCTCAAGTTCCCGCTTGAGTATACCTTGTCTACCAGACTAAGCCCTTTGTGTCCTCTGTTAGGTATCACTGGCTCGTGCATCTTGCCTTCCAGTCATTCCGTCTCCAACCGCCCATTGCTCCCTATTGTCACTTTTCCACGCTGCTCCTTAGATTGATTGTATAGGATTATTTTATTTAAACGGGTTGCGGTGTGGCATGAACAAACTTGTTTGTCCATGTTGTTTGAATATAGACGCGGATTTGGAATATAACACACAGACAAACAAAGTTTGTCTGTGCCATCCTATAACCGGAGACATAACTTCACAAATGGTATTTAGTGTCTAAACAAAGACATCTTTTTTTGAAAAACATCAGAGCGGTTTTACACTCGCCAAAATTTTTTTAAAATTTGATATCAGACTTCTGACAAAAATAGGTATTTCTTACTCTTGGTCTTTCATTTCAAACTTGTCTGGAGGTAGTATCTCCCTTGTTATGCCGTTTCTTGTAGTTTTTTAAGCTGTCTTTTGTAACTTCTCCTGCTTTTTTGTGTCCTCTCCTTAAGCGCGTTCCCCATGCCCCGTTTTTATGAGGACAAGTTTTGTATAAATTTGCAGCCAGTACTCCCAGTGCACAATTCCACCTGTTCCACTTGGCCATCCTTTTCTTTCTTCGGCATGATTACCTCGGGTATATATAATTTCAGCAAATCCTTATCCAGCACGATATTCTCCCTAATATTATGTGCTGTCGCATTTATTCATAAAGAATTTTCAGTTCATTTAGTCGCAATTCAATTTTTTTTCGGATGAGCCGATACTTCTATTGAACTATATTTTTGAATAATGCATAAATAAAAAGGATAACTAGGTTATTAATTTAAAAACATTCTCCCACAAATTATTTTAATAAAATGATGAAAAAAGGATCCGCTTCAACGTTTGAAAAATTGTTGTATCATAACCAATTTGTTCTGGGCCCATTTTTCCTTGAAGAATTTTCTTCATGGAAAAGAGTGGAAATTAATAATTCTCTAAAGATAACGTCACATCCAGATCTAAATATCTACCAAGCAATAGATAAAAACAAATCGATAACTTTGTTAGGATTTATTTTGGATCCGAATAATCCACAAGCCACGGATTTCGATATAATCAATGAACTTATCCAAAGGCTTTCCAGTTGTGATAATTTTATTGAGTATACTTACCGATTTGGAGGCAGATGGATACTCATTGTCAATGATGGCAAGATGATAAGATTATTTCATGATGCTATTGGTTCACGTCAGGTATTTTTTACAGATACTTTGCATACTAAAGATTTATGGTGTGCCTCGCAGCCAGGAATTATTGCGGAAATCTTACAATTGCAGTTTGACCCTGATGCAGTTGATTTTGTTAATTCTTTCGAATTTCGGAAGAATCAGGAATTCCGGTTTCCCTGCTATAGTTCACCCTATAAAGAGATAAAGCATCTGCTGCCAAATCATTATCTTGATCTTTTAACAGGGCAAACTCAGAGATACTGGCCTAATAAGAGGTTGAATGAATTACCATTTAATGAATCTGTGGAAACGATATCGGTATATCTTAAAAACTTAATAAAGAGTGCGTCCAATCGTTTTGACTTGGCACTGGGATTAACTGCTGGCTGGGATAGTCGATTGGTCTTGGCAGCTTCAAAGGAAATAAGCGACAAAATTTCTTACGTAACGGTAAGAAAGACGAATATGCCGGATAGCCATGCCGATGTGCGAATACCGTCGACGCTACTTTCAAAATTAAAGTTAAAACATGATATTGTGAAAAGCTCATATATCATAAGCGATGAATTTATTCAAGCATTCAAAAAAAATACCTCATTGGCACATGATGCTTATGCGCCAGATGCGTATGCTATATTGTTATACAATAGTCAGAAAAAAGTTGCAATGACTGGTAGCGCCTCAGAAATTGGAAGATGGTCTCTCAGAGATGAACTAAAAAAGTCTAGAAAAGAAGAAATAACAGTCCGGGATCTTTCGATGATTGGATCCATGGGAAAAAATCCATTTGCAGTTAATAATTTTGCCGAATGGTTTTTGGGATTAGGAGAAATACACAATGTAGATATTCTGGATCTGTTTGAATGGGAGCAAGGGCATGGCACCTGGCTCGCTATGTGTCAATTGGAGTTTGACATTGCATGGAAAGATATTTTTACGCCCTTTAATTGTCGAGATTTACTCATACGTATGCTGTCTGTAAAGGAAAAATACAGAAAGGCGCCAAAGTACGTATTATGCAAAAATCTTATCTTAATGTTATGGCCTGAAGTTTTAAGTGTTCCAATAAATCCCCATAAAAAGAAGAGGTTCATTTTCTTCATAAAATCTTCTATTAAGCAACTCTTTCTTCATGTGCCCGATTCTATTAAAAAGTCGTTTGAAAAGATATTAAAATTGAGGGTCAAAATATTTGACAATAGGGTCGTGGGACCACTAGTTGGAAGGCTTCTGCCAAACGCAAAAGATTTTCCGCATTGAAGACACAGATTTTTCTTACCCAGGTATAACGGCGATTTACTCAAAGGAAACTTTTTGATAACTCGAGATAATTAAAGAAATGTTGAATCGCTAAGGATCACTTAGAGCGCAGTTTTTAGTTCATCTTATCCATTCGTTGCCGTTCGGGACATCTCTTGACGGTAAATAGCCAGCCTTATAATTTTCCGGATTAATATGGTACTTTTTAATCAACTTGTAGATATCTGCCCTATAGCGATTCGCTATTTTTGCTACGGCTGAAATGTTCCCCTTGTTTACTTTCAAGAGGTTTTCGAGATACTCCCGCTCAAACCTTTCCTTAGCATCCTTATAAGAATTGAAGGTGTTCTTTAACGTGCCAGTGCCGGCAAAGATATCTTCCGTTGCGATGACATTTTTGTTGGCCATGATGACAGCATGCTCAACCTTATTTTGCAATTCATGAACATTGCCCGGCCAATCATACAGGGACATTCTGTGCAGGGCTGCAGGTGTAAATCCTATAATATCTTTTTTGAGTATGTTACAGAATCTCTTTAAAAAGTATGTTGCCAATAAAGGGATATCGTCTCGCCGTTCACGCAAAGGGGGCACACAAACAGGCGCAACATGGATTTTGTAAAACAAATCTTTTCGAAATGTTCCATGGCTCACTGCCTTTTCCAGGTCAGTCGTTGAGGCAAAAATAATGCGAACATCAACCTTAACATTTTTTGCACTACCAACCCGATTTAATACTCCTTCCTGTAATATTTTCAAAAGTTTTAGCTGGAAGGAAGGTGAGATATTCCCAATCTCATCTATAAAAATAGTTCCTCCGCCGGCCTGCAAAAAGAGCCCCTCCTTCTTTTCTTTAGTATCAGCACGGACGCCTCGTATGCAGCCAAAGAGCTCTTCTTCTTGGAGTTCGGGCGGCATTGCACTGAGATTTGCAACAATAAAAGGTCCGGTCGACCGATTACTGTTGGAATGAATAACCCGTGCAATAAGTTCTTTGCCGGTCCCGCTTTCGCCGTAAAGAGACACGTTACAGTCAGTTTTAGCAATCATGGAGACCTGTTCAAGAATTTTTTGCATCTGCCTGTCCTTCCCAATGATTTGCTGAAAACCATTTCTTTCATCGAGCTGACTTCTGAGATATTGGATTTCACGGGTTAAATACTGTTTTTCAAGGGCATTTTTTACGTGTAATGAAAGGTCTTCATTATTAAATGGCTTGGTGATATAGCTGTAAGCCCCTTTTCTCATGGCTTCAACAGCGCTCTCGATGCTCCCATGAGCTGTCAGAATGATCATGGGAAGATTGGGATGACATCGAATAATTTCCTCCATAAGCTCTATGCCATCTTCTTCAGACAATCGTAAATCAATAATGGCAAGTTGGAAGGAGGTAGTTGATAACGCCGTCCTTGCTTCCTGCCCATCCCTGGCAATCGCAACATAATATCCCCACGATTTCAGGCGCATCTGGATAACTTCCAGGATATGGGTGTCGTCGTCTATAACGAGTATCTTCTCACCGGACATAAACTAATGTACCTCAAAACTGTTGATTACTGTTCTGTTCTTCCGTGGTTGTCGGCTCAGTTTTCGGGGTCCCCTCCGGTACAGTTGCAGGAATTGTTTCTACAATGCTATTATCAACCTCTTTCTTCTTCTCTTCTACCTGCACATCGATTTCTCTGAGTTTTTCTATATCACTTTTCAGATCCTCAATAGTCGCCCTGGCGCTATGCAGTTCATCGGTAAGTTTGCCGATTTCCTGATCTTTCATTGAAAGACGATCTAAAAGCTCAGTAATTGTTTTTTCCTTGAGACGAAGTTCGAGATGGATGTTTCTTAATTCCTCATTTTTTGTATTTAACTCTTTATGCGCAGAACAGGCACAACCCGTATTATATATGAGTACAGAGGCTAAAAAGCACGGCAAAAAGAGGTGTCTTATCAATACAATATTCATTTTTTTTGTACTTTTCTCCATGGTAAACAGAAGATACTCTGTTAAGAAGGTAAGACATAGTCATATCTGAAAGGAAGAATAAAACTGAAGGTACTTCCTTCCCCCATCTTACTTTCAACCCAAAGATCACCTCCATGATCAAGGATAATGTGTTTTGCAATAGAAAGCCCTAACCCTGTTCCTTTCATACCGCCTTTTCCCTTATTGCTAACCTGCTGAAATTTGTCGAAGATTGTCTTATGACATTCAGCCGGTATGCCAATTCCCGTGTCTGATATACTGATTTGAACGAACGAACGGATATTATTCAGCCGACTTTGTTCCGCAAAAAATTGGGGAACGGTTTTGGAATCAACCTCGCACACCGTTATTGTGATTTTTCCTCCAGAGGGAGTGAATTTAATAGCGTTGCTTAATAGGTTATCCATAACCTGAGCGGTCTTTTCACGATCAAGTAAGACTTTCGGTATATCCCCGCCTTTTTTCCATAGGATATGAATTTTTTTATTTTCTGCCAAAAACCGTATCTCGTCAACACTTTTTCTAATAATGTCCTGGATGGAAGATTCCTGAAAATTATATCGCATTAATCCCGCTTCTATCCGCGAAATATCCAGCAGGTCATTAATCATCATTGTAAGCCTGATGATCTCTGCTTTTGTAATATTCAGGAGCTTTATTTGCTTGTCAGATATCGGGCCGGCAATTTTTTTTAACAGGAGGTCGTTCGCCTCGCGGATGACCGTTAAAGGGGTTTTTAGATCATGGGAAACGTTAGAAACAAAATCCGTCTTCATTTGGTCCATTTCTTTTAATTTATTGCACATTTGGTTAAATGCCATTCCCAGCATGCCAATTTCATCGCTGGCTGTTACTTCAATTCGATGATCCAGGTCTCCGTGCGCAATATGCTCCGTCGCATCTTTGAGAATCTTTATGGGAGAGCATATACTTCGGGTAAAAAAATAGGCAAAAACTGCCCCAAAAAGAACGGCAAACAGGATAATGACAAAGGATATCTGCGTAGACTTATACCCTATTTTTTGAAATAGTCCGATCTTTTTAATTAATTTCATCTGAGTAATAAGGATTAATTTGTTAATTGACTCCGTAATCTGGTCAAGTGTCTTTTTCTTTTCTTCTTCATACCGGATATCAGGCGGAACAACCTCTTCCTGTCCCACCAGGATAATCTCTTTTGAAACTATGGAAAGATATTTTTTGTACGGCTCCCTGATTAGATGTATCACCTCATCCTTTTCCCGGTCTGTTGTAGATTCTTCAAGATATTTAAGCCGTTCCAAAAACTCCCTCTTTTTCTGATCAAAGAGATCTAAAAAGGCATTGTCATTAGTAATGAGGTACTTTTTTTCATTCCGAACCTGTTCAAAGAAACAATCAACTAATCTTTCTCCGTTTTCGATAAAAGGAATATCCATCCTCATAATGGAATCGGTAACTTTATTAAGGTAGTTAAGACGGTAAATCAGATAAAAACTCATTATCATCATAAATATTACAATCGTAATATAACCAAAAAATATTCGTTTCCAAAGGCGGTTTTTTACCATAATGTCTGATAATGAAAGGTGTTGTTCTATACAAACTCCCCTTTTTCGAGAGCTGTTGCACGATGATTTGGGTATTGCTGAGGATCAAAAGTAGTTGGTTAAAGGTTACTGTAACTATGGATCAATGGCAAGAAAAAAACACGGTAATAAATTATATATTGCGACAATACTAACACTTATGCTATATTGCCCTTTTTAATGCTTTCTGCTTACACAGCAAGATAAACCTTATCATCCAGGGAAATATCATGGATGTAACGGAACTATTTCTTCAAGCAGCACGGGATGGTGCTTATGATCGTATCGGCATCGCAAATGAAACCGCAAGTAAGGTGGCTTGAGAAAATTGGCAGTTGCTGGGGGGAGGGATACGTTTTATGCAGAACTATGGGAAAAAAGCGTCCTCTGTAAAAAATGTGTAATACGGGAGTCCTTTGAAACGGGTGAACCCCAGCAAATCATTAAATTTATTCGGAAAGCACTCCAGGCCTTAATGGATTAGATTGAGCCAGATCATTATCAACACATTGGAATTGCCCACGCAGACTATGGAAAGAGCCACGAAGATACCCAAGATCTCCTGTACCAGTCTTTACAGTAAACTGAATAAACACAAGATACCGAACTCTTATAACCCTGAGCTATGAAAGAATTATCATTTCTCCATATTGAGCATTGGCACAATTTTCTCCTCGCATTTATCCCTCTTTTTATTGCAATTGACGTTATAGGATTGCTGCCGATTTTCATGTCACTGGTGGACGGAATCGAAAAACCACAAAAGAAAATAATTATACGCCAGTCGGTAATTACCGCTCTTACTGTCAGCATTAGCTTTTTGGCCCTGGGAAAGTTCGTTTTTTCCGTACTGGGGATTGAAATATACGATTTTAAACTTGCCGGCGGGCTTCTGTTGCTGGTATTTGCCATCAATGACCTGCTTTTCTCGGAAAAAGGGAAAAGAACCATCAGTTCGACCATAGGGGTCGTTCCATTGGGTATCCCCCTTGTCGTAGGGCCGGCGGTTTTGACTACGATTATTGTAACCGTGGATACCTATGGTTATATTCCTACGATAACCTCTCTTGTGGTAAATCTTATCTTTGTATGGTTTGTGCTACTAAAATCTGATTTCATTCATCGGCTTATGGGAAGCGGCGGGTCCAAGGCCTTTGCCAAGGTAGCATCCCTGTTGCTTGCAGCTATTGCGGTAATGATGATTAGGCGGGGATTTATGGATATACTATTCTTTTATCTCAAAAATCCCTCCTAGCAATGCATACCCGCACACATGACCTTCAGGTTTGTAACCATGAAAATAGTACCGATTGCGGGCATGGCCCTTATCATGGTAACAGAAGTGAAAACCTCTTGAGGAGTTAACAAAGGTCAGGGAATATTTCACCAGGAAGAAAAAAAGAAGTAATTTGACATTATAAGTTAAAATCAATTAAAATAACACCTTCTATTTTTAAAATTTTTTATGTTTAGGAGATGTCAATGTTAAGGAAATGTATTAAGCCGTTAGGAATTGTGTTGGGTGGAATATTATCCATTCATGTAAGTGCCTTTGCGGCAGAAACAGATGTAAAAAAGTCATCAACACCGGTAAAAGAAGCAAAACCGGCACCAAATCCTGAAACGAAGACTGAGGCAAAAGTCGGGACACCAAAGGTAGAAGCCAAAGCCGAAACTAATAAAGAAACTGCTCACAGTATAAAAGAACAAGATCCAAATAAGGTCCTGGCAACGGTTAATAGTGAGAATATCATCCAAAAAGATGTTGATCAAATCGTCAACAGGTTTAAAAATCAGATAAATGAAGAACAAATTCCAGCGGTTAGCAAACAAATACTTGATGGTTTAATTACCCAAAAGCTGCTCACCCAATTCATCCGGGAGAATAAGATCGAACCTAGTAAGAAGGATATAGAAGCAGAAATAAATAAGGTAAGGGAGGATGTTAAATCGAATCCGGGTCTGGCAGGGAAAACCCTGGAGCAGGTGCTAGAATCACATGGAAGCTCTATTGACGACTTGAAAAGGGATGTCACGATTTCTCTCGCACTGGAAAAATATCTTGATAAAGACCTTGATGACAAAAAACTCAAAGCATATTTCGATCAGAACAAGGCTGTTTATGACGGCACAGAAGTAAAGGCGAGCCATATTCTGGTAGATACCCGGAAAATGAATACCGATGCAGAGCTGGCTCAGGCGATGGAAAAAATCAAGAAGGCAAAGGCGGAAGTTGATTCCGGAAAGGATTTTGCGGAAACTGCTAAACAATATTCTGATTGTCCTTCCAAAGAAAAGGGAGGCGACCTGGGGTTCTTTACGCGAAAGGGACAAATGGTTGAACCTTTTGCTGCTTCTGCGTTTGCACTTAAAGTGGGGCAGATAAGTGAACCTATTAAGACAGACTTTGGGTATCACATCATTAAAGTGACCGAAATAAAAAAAGGAACTGATGTTAAATTCGATGATATGAAACAGGTTGTGAAGCAGGATATTCTTCAGGAAAAGGCACAAGCACTCATAGCACAACTCAGACAAAAGGCCAAAATTGATATAAAAGCCTGAGTTTTGCTTTTTTCACAACTTCCATTTTGATGTTGAGAAGTTGCCTGTAACAATAATAAGCTTCCCATTCATCGTAAAGGAGTGGGAAGCTTTTTTTATGTCATAAACTTCCGGGCGATATTTTCAGTTGATTTTTTTCCCTTGGTATATTATCTTTACTGCGTGTTACTATGTTTTTAAGATCTTTGAACGCAAGCAGATGGAATGAATTGGTAAAAAATAATAATTTTGACTATCTCAATCGTATGTGATATATTCCCTCCGATAAGGAGCAAGGAATTTATTCCATAGTATTCACAGGTATTGAGAAAGGAGGTATATGAAATCAATGGCGCTAAAAAAGCATGCTACGAACAAGCTTGTTTTAAGTTCCTTTTTCAAAATAATTACCATTGATGGAAAGACAGAACAGGTGACAACAAAGGTGAGAAGGACACTTTTTTTTGATGACGAAGATAGTTTTTCCTTTTCTAAGATAAAAAATGTAGAGGTTACAAAAGAGATTAAAGAATCAATACCGAACGATTATGTGCGATACCTCGTATTATTAAATTTAGCAAATGGAGAAAAAATATTAGTCGATGAAATTGGTGAGTCTTCCCGTCGCGGCGGAATCAAAGAAATGAAAAATCTCGGGAAAAAAATCAGCACAATTACAGGCAAAACGCTGAAAATGTTCGAGGATTAATTGCTCCACTTTTATAAATTCAAAGGATAGTAGCAAATCAAATTTATTTGTCGGAGGGTATTGTATGCAATTTGCGAAATGGTATCTTCCCATACTCGTTTTTGTCATATCGGGAATGCCGGCGTTGAGTGGTGCATTCGATATACAATTAACACAAGAACAGATTGAAGAGGCAAAAGAGTATGGTGCAAAATATAAAGGGAAGGAAATTTTTAACAGTCCTGTTGTAAAATCAGCCTGCTTTGGTGAATACCCAAAAGGAGATGGAGGACTGATTTTAAGTAAATATATTGAAATTGCAGTTACCTCATCCATGCAGGCAGCGAATAATATGCGTATGACTTCAGATGAAATTAGAGAAATTGAGAAATCTACGGCCATGAAACTTGTTGTTGATGTTTCAGAGATTGTTGAGAACCCTGAAGATGTTGAAGTATTTCTCGTACAAGAATCAAATACGATACTACCGCTCAAGTATGAATTTGGCAAAGAAAAACGCGTAGTTCAGGATGTCGTTTGCTTTTTCCAATATGAAAAACTAAATCCTGGGGTAAAAACAGAAATCATTATAAAGACCGGGGATCGTCAGAGAAAATATAAAATCAATTTCTCCGCAATAAAATGACGATAACGCATTAAAAATTGATAAACATTATTTATGTAAGAGGCCGTATTATGAAATTCAATATATGGTGGCTGGGAATAGTCGTTGTTACTCTATGCGGGGTGCCTGCACGGTCTCATGCATTTGATATTCAGTTAACGCAAGAACAGGTTAAAGAAGCGAATGTGTATGGCGCACGATACAAAGGGAAGGAGATTTTTGAAAGTCCTATAGGAAAATCTGCCTGCTTTGGTGAATATCCCGGCGGAAACGGAGGATTCATTATGAGCAAATATATGAGGATTGCCGTGAATTCTGCTATGAGGGCGCTAAAAAACGAAACCCTTACACTACAGGATTTAAAAGAGATTGAAACATCAAAGACATTCAATGTGATTGTGAGTATTCCAGAAGATAACGTTCAAACCCCGGCGGATGTTCAGATTATGCTTATACAGGGGACCAATAATATTCTGCCGCAAAAAACCGAGTTTGGCATGAAGTATAAAGATAAAAGGCAGGGCGTAATTGGCATCTTTTCCTATGACAAAATCAATCCAAAAGCGAGTACCGCCATTATTGTCAAGGCAGGAAATGACGAGAAAAAATTTAAAATCGATTTTTCTGATGTAAAATGATTACGACCATAGAAAATAAACAGACAGGTCCAAAACGGACATTCAGAGATAAGGTATTTGATTACTCCTGCCAAAGAATTGGCAAGGAGAGAACGAAGTTTTTCTTTAAATTATACGATCTCGCCAGGTTTGACCTTTTTGGTAAACCGAAAGGTGCAATTGGCTCAATTGACATTACCAACCGTTGTAATCTGCGTTGTAAACATTGCTACTTCTATGCACACGACTACGAAGAAAAGCCTGAGCTTACCGATAATGAATGGATTGAAAAACTCGAGAGTTTGAAGGAGACCGATTTCCCGTTCTATCAATGTTCCTGGATTGGAGGCGAACCGCTCCTAAGAAAAGATCTTATCGAACGAGGGATGAGATATTTCAAGTCAAACCTGGTAGCTACCAACGGTACGATTGAATTGCCTAACTGGCCTGATGTAAATTTCTATATATCGGTGGATGGCAGGAAGGACATGCACGATGCCATCCGGGGAAAGGGCTGCTATGATAAGATAAAAAAAAATGCAAACAGACCAGAACTCAAGATTCATGTTTCTATGGTAGTTAATAAGATGAATTATCAGGATATCGAGTATTTTATTGAAGAATGGAAAGACCAGGGCGTTCGCGGATGTCTATTTCAAATACATACGCCGATAAAAGGATTGAAGAACGATAATCTTTGGCCAGGATGGCAATTACGTGATGAAATATTAGATACCCTGCTGAGACTCAAAGAAGAAAAATACGGTGATTTTATCGGTGTACCAAGCCTTATTCTCAAACTTATGAAGTCTGACAGATGTAAAGAGATTACAAGGAATTGCATCTTCAAAAAGATGTCTTTTTGTTTTGATCCGCAGGGTCAGATCAAAAAGCCTTGTATGATGGGTCCGCTGGCAGACTGCCTTCGATGTGGGTGTGTGCTCCCGTTTCATATGTGGGCGCTTGAAGACAAATGGCTTATGGCAAGAGAGCTCCTTATGTCTCTGAAACATAAAATAGGAAAGAAAGTCCGCCCATAAGCTTTCAATCATTCATCGTAGTTTCTCGTTTCTCTATCCAGGTTTAATCCTTTGCAGAGTGCCTACCCAATGGTTGAAATTCCTTCCCTTTGCTTTCAAAGAAGTTCTTAACAAACCAGTCGGATTCTTTCATCAGGATACTACCGAGGATAGCGCTGAGCAAAACATAGACACCGGTAAGCGATTTTACAGGATACGGCACGTTGGTGTTCATCGCAATCGTACCCGCCAGAATGATGGAAAACTCCCCCCGGGGAATAAGGCTGAAACCAAGTCTTAAACAAGCCCTTTTACTCAATGCATATTTCTTACCGACAAAATAACCTCCAAAAACCTTACTGAAGGAAGAAACGACAAAGATAAATATCCCGATAGGGATGAGGCTTCCCGCATGTTTATAGTCAATGGACATTCCGAATGTGACAAAAAAAATTGCCGTAGAGAATTGTTGAAAAGGTTTGATTGCCTCTGAGATCCTGTGTCGTTGCCTTGTTTCTGATAGCAAGAGTCCGGCAAGAAATGCCCCAATTGCCTCAGAAAGTCCTATTTGAGATGCTGCACCTGCGGAAAGCACAATAATCGATAGAATTAGAATGATGAATAATTCCGTATGTTCAATATCAACAACCTTATCAATAATTTTTTTTGCAGTTCTGGAAAGTATAATAAAGAATAAAAAGAATGCTGCGGTCTTCAGCATTACAAGAAGCATTCCCTTTGTATCTATGTGTCCGTAATTGACAACACCGACAATACATGCAAGAAACGCAGCAATAAACATATCTTCAAAAATCAGGATATTAAGGATATATTCCGTTTCCGGATTTGCTGAACGTTTCAAATCAATGATCGATTTAGCTACAATTACAGAACTCGTCACATAAATAATCCCTGCAAATAAAAGGGTTTGGATTAAATCATACCCTAATATCCAGCCAAGAAACATGCCAAGGGGAAAGTTAAAAAGCAGGTCATAAACTCCATTAAAAAATATCTTCCGTTGGTTATTTACCAAACTGCCAACCGAAAACTCAAGTCCGAACATAAAGAGCATAAAAATGATACCCAGGGTAGCAATAAATTCTGTGATGATCGTGACAGGAAAAAAATTCTGAAGGATCATGCCCACCACAATAAACACAGCCGTCAGGGACTGGTTGACCTTGGTAGCCAGAAAACCGGCAAAAAATAGGGCAATAAGAGAAATGCCTAGTGACAATACACTTTCATTGACGATCATTTTCTAAGCGATGTTTGATTTCAAAGGTGGATATAAAATTTTTTATCTGATCGTTGCCCCCTATGATAATAATGGTATCCTGCGGTTTAATGATTTCGTCGGAATGGGGATTCGGTATCACCGATTCACCCCTGATAATAGTGGTAATGGACACCCCCGTTTTTTTTCTTATATCTAACTCTTCAATTCTTTTATTGGCTAGTGCTGAATCGGGTGCAATCTTTATCCATTCCATCGTTGCGTTTTTCATCGTCAACTTCTGCGCTTCTTCAATAACCGGCTGAAAGTATGTTCCGGAGAGTATAGCGCCAATCTGGCGTGCCTCTTCATCCGCGAGTGTGGTAACAGAGGCTGGTTCGTCGTTGTCTTTAATAAATTTAAATACCTCTCTCTCACCTGAAGAATGAATTACAACAACCAATTTATCGCCTGAATCCAATTCGAGGGTAAATTTTTTCCCGATTCCTGGCAGCTCGCTTTCTTTGATTTCCGACATAAACAACCCCTTTCATTAAAACGCAATCTTCCTTTTCTGAACAAGAAAACGTCTATCACCGTTTCCAAGCAATGGATTGATATTACGTATTCCACAATCAATTGTCAATCTATTTTAGACGTCCCGGCAAATCATCGATATCCAATATCCTTGACTTTCATTCCTGATTAATATAATCTTTTACTGGTATCTCCGCGATTGAATCCAGGAAGGGAAAACATATGAACGAAGGGCTCCTTCTCGTAAACACGGGTGAAGGAAAAGGCAAGACCACTGCGGCACTTGGACTTGGTCTTCGGGCGGCCGGACATGGCATGAAGGTGCTTATGCTTCAGTTTTTTAAGGGACCATGGCCTACCGGAGAATGCGCTGCCGTAAAACGACTTGAGCCTGATTTCAAAATCGTCCAGTTAGGGCAGGGATTTATCAGAACACGGAAAGAGGAGCATTCTAAGGCAACCATTGAAAATGCGCAGGTATCCTGGGATCGTGCAAAACAGGAGATCTTTTCTGATTTTTATGATATCATCATCCTCGATGAAATTAATAACATGATCTATCATGGACTCGTATCTGTTGAGGAGGTAATTTCCGTATTAAAAGAACGACCCAAAAGGCTTACCATGATTCTTACCGGACGTAACGCTCATGAAAAAGTCATAGAAATGGCTGACACGGTCACTGAAATGCGGGAGATCAAACATCATTACAAAAGGGGAATCAATGCCCAAAAGGGTATTGAATTTTAGTCCATAAGGGCACGATGTATCATGTCACTCCGTTGGAATTCCTGAAAAGGAAATATTATGCCAGAATCCAAATTGCAGGTAATATTGTTACGCTACACACCCGACCCGGAAGAAATAGCTGCCCAGGCAGCCAAACTCTGTTATAGCCCTGCATCTATTGACAATTTAAAGAAACAGATTGAAAATAAAAATCAGACCGCCTTTATCGATAAGTTAATTGACATGCGGCATCTCTCGCCCATCGAACATGCTATCTTTACGTTTGGCGTAGAAGGCATTTCCCGCTCTTGCTCTCACCAAATAGTACGGCATCGTTTAGCCTCTTATTCCCAGCAGAGCCAGCGATACGTCGGGCAACAGAGCAAGGATGGTGTGGGGTTTCATTTTATTGTTCCGCCGAGCATCGAAAAAGCTGGTAAAAAATCATGGTTTATTGAAAAGATGCATATTATACAGCAATGGTATGACGAGCTGGCAGAAGCGCTTGAAGATCAGGGAGAGGGCGTATTTGAAGATGCCCGCTTTTTACTACCTAATGCTGCAGAAACCAAGATCCTTATCACTATGAACGCACGCGAACTGTTACACTTTTTCCGGATACGTTGCTGCAACCGTGCGCAGTGGGAGATAAGAAACATGGCAACAGAGATGCTCAGACAGGTAAAAAAAGTTTCCCCGCACATCTTTAAAGATGCCGGTCCAGGCTGTGTAAACGACAAATGCCCGGAGGGAAAGATGACCTGTGGGAAGATGGGTGAGGTGAGAGAACGATTTAAAAATCTCTCGTGAAAAATTTATCGTCATAAACCATTGCATCTATGAGGCACATTCCAGCAACAGCAACAGCAACAGCAACAACACTGGCACTTACATCCTTTATCTCTTTACCATCTTGATTGTATAGAAATTTTCATTTTATTTAAGCGATCTACAGAGTAGCATAGACAAACATGTTTATCCATGCCACCCTGTAGCCGAAGACATAATTTGACGAAAAGATCCACCATTTCATTGTCTTTCATACCGAAAGCCAGCTATGGAGTCGGCGTGGGGAAAGTCGATAGCGTGGGAGTAGTAAGAGCAGGCGAAGGTGATGTCGTAAGCGTAAGAACAGAAGCAGGAGCCATACTATTGATAAAGTTCAGAGCGGACAGCACATTCAGCTTGCCGTATCCATTCTTGTTCGTCTGTTTCCCTTTATTGCTTGCAGTTTGAAATAAGATATTTTGAACGCTAGTCGGATCTCCCTTCAATGAAGGATTCGTCTGCATCAACAATGCAGATGCTCCAGCCGCAATAGGGGTAGCCATGCTTGTGCCTTGAAGGCACAGATAGTCCGCAGGACCATAACCGTCATTAATTCCGTCGTTATCTATTACAAGGTAATCATATATTCCCGGCCAGGAAATAATCTTATCCCTTGCGGAAATAACTCCCTGCCCTGGGGCAGCAATATCCGGTTTTTTTACTCCGTCAATTCTCGGACCACGGCTGCTGAATGAAGAAATTTTACCAACAGTCTTATCTGTAATATAGCGAAAAGCCTCTCCTTTGTAATTCTTCCATTTTGGCCGTGTCACATACGATGCAACGGCAATTGCACTATCCGCTATTGCCGGCGATCCAACGGTATAACGGGGATCTGCATTTTTAAAGGTTGTATACTCGTCAAAAGAATAGATGTGAAAAAACTGACGACAATCTGAATTGTTCACTACTTTCAAATAATAGGTGGCATGTCCGTAAATATAAATGTAAGAATTATAGTAAGTCAATAATGCCTCAGTGCCCCTCGGGCTTTCTCCTTCCCGATCTTTAGTAATGTTAGCGGAGGGCATTTCTTTTTTGTTCATGTCATACAGTCTCAAATCAAGCTCCCTGCTTTCTCCCAGACCATCAAACCAATTGAGATAAAAATAGAGCATTCTCCATCCAGGGCCCAGCTTGACCGGAATAAATTGTGTCTTCTTGTGAGCAGCAACCGTCCCTGAATAATGAATTTTGCTATCGCCATCGTTCCCCGCCGCCATAAATACTAATGCACCCTTACCAAAGGCATAATCAACTGCCTGGCATGTTTCATGGGAACCGTCATGATAGGTGTCAAAGCCGCCATAACTCATGGTGATGATATCGGCATTATAGGTATCTACAGATGCCTTTATGGCGGCAATAATAGCGCCATCAGAGGCGCTTCCGTCGGTATCATTTCCAATCTTCAAAAAAATAAGATCTGCGCCAAAGGCCATCCCTTTGTATTTTCCATCGGACTGTGTGCCGCGTCCCACGGCGCTGCCCGTCACATGGGTGCCGTGAGGTGTCACCTGATTGTCAATGATGTCGTCCAATGTGGGATAATCTGAATAATCTTTAATCACTACCGGCGTGGGGATGTCGTTATGCGTTGTGTCCAGACCAGAATCCAACACCGCGATTCTAACGCCGCTACCATCGTATCCGTAGTCATTCCAGACATTATCTGCATGAATACTCTTTGCCGCCTTATCATTTTTAGGCATTAGCATCCGCTCTGCCGTCTCGAGCCTTACGACATAACTTTTTGCCGCCAGATCGTACAGGCGATCTACCGGCATAGTGGCAATGACATAGCCTGTGGGATGGTTCCCAAGAGGTGGTATCCATGAATCCTCATATACGATCACCCCTATCTTCTCCAAAGATGCAATCTTCGAGGCGCTTAATTTTCTTTTTGCATGAATGAAAACTCTTTGCTGGTCCATTTTATCCGCTGCGGTCTTCATTCCCATCCCTTGCATGGCGCTTAATCTCTCAGGCCTGGGCTGCTCTATATTGCTTTTTCTCAGTTGAACCTGCATCTGCAACAAGCTGCTGATCTTTTTTTCTATTCTATTGCTCTTTTCCGTTTTATCTGTCATTTTGGTTAAATGCCTTGGCAGAATTAAAGGAACGTCTCCTTCGGAAAAAGCAGTGTTAAGAGATATAAACAATACAATAAAAAATAAAATAATCTTTGATGGCAAATACCATTTTCTCATAAGCATCTTTATTTTCCCCCCTGACAAAAGAACCGTTCGTAGGTTAACACATCTTCCTTGCTCCCAATGACGAGTGGCACTTTTTGATGGAGTTCAGTTGCCTGGATGTCCAGGATTCGTTCTTTTCCCGTTGATGCCATACCGCCGGCTTGTTCAACAATGAATGCAAGCGGATTCGCTTCATACAGTAAGCGTAACTTTGGTTTTGGTTTTCCCGGGTCTTTATAATCGGCAGGATACAGGAATATCCCGCCATAGAGAAGATTTCTATGGAAATCTGCCACCAGCGACCCAATATATCTCAGCGAGTAAGGCCTGCCGGTTAATGAATCATTTTCTTTCAGATAACTGATGTACCTCTGCGTCCCTTCATCCCACACATAGGTATTTCCCTCGTTAATACTGTATATCTTACCCTTTGGAGGAATTTTTATCTTCTCATGAGAAAGCAAAAACTCTCCAATACTGGGGTCTAACGTGAAACCATAAACCCCGTGTCCCGTGGTATATACCATCATGGTACTCGAACCATACACAATATACCCGGCAGCAACCTGCTCTGTTCCTTTTCTCAGGCAATCATCAACCGTAGCCTCTTTGCCGGTTGTCTTCCTTCGATAAATAGAAAATATGGTTCCGACACTCACGTTTGCATCGATATTCGAAGAACCGTCTAACGGGTCAAACATCAATACGTATTTACCCTTGGGAAACTCGTCGGGAATAGGAATAACATCTTCGTTTTCCTCTGATGCCATAATGCAGAGATGGCCTCCGTGCTCCATAGACCTACAAATTCTTTCATTGGCATACACATCCAGCTTTTTAACCGCTTCGCCGTGAATATTTACCCCACCCGTGAGACCTAATATTTCCGCGAGGCCTGCCTTATTTACCTCACGCGAAATAATTTTTGCTGCAATCGATAAATCCCATAAGAGCCCGGTAAAATCACCGGTGGCCTGTGGAAATAGCCTCTCCTGTTCAATAATATGGCGTTGAATGGTAATGCCTTTGCTTTTCTGCATTGCGAAGCTCCTTTTGGCTCTTGATGATGTATCAAAATAGTGTATTTTATCTTTCCAATTATTAATGTCAACGATTATTCATACGCTATGCGCTTGAAAAGTATCAGGAAAATCCAGACTTCCCGGGAGGAAGATAGTTACCGGTATAATGCCCTATGTGCAGGAAGAAACAACCTGAAATCGCCGGTCGTTTAAGAGATGATTCGCAGGGGTTACGTTTTTATCGCGGGCAACAGCGGGATCGATTTCAACGACCATTGCCTCAACCTGGTCCGGTGAGGCGCGGTAGAGGATTTCCCCTTTTACCCCTATAATCTGGCTGGTGCCAATAAACGTAAGCGTTTCCCCGGAACGGCTCTCCGATCCAATGCGGTTTGCAGTGACAGCAAAGACCCTGTTTTCAATACATCGCGTTATCATGGCCTGCGGACAGTAGGGAAGGACAAGGTTTGCGGGATGACAGATAATATCAGCCCCTTTTACGGCCAGATATCGTGCAACTTCGGGGAAAAACCAGTCAAAACAGATCATGATACCAACCCGCGCTTTCCCGATATCATACACCGCTAACTCCCTGTTTCCTGGCTCAAACCACTGTTTCTCATGATAAAAAAGGTGTAACTTCCTGTAGCAGCCAATGAACCCCTGTGGCCCTACCAGGAGAGAAGAATTGTAACAAAGCCCTTTTTCCTGTTCCGCCAGGCCGGCAACAATATAAACACCCTTTTCCCTTGAAAGAGCCATCAAGGCACGTGTCGTTTGCCCTTCAGGAACGTTCTCTGACAGGGCAAAGGCCTCTTCCCTTGAGGTGAACTGATAACCGGTATTAAATAATTCCGGCAGAACGACGAGATCGGCATTCAGCGATTGTATCGCTGCCACAGCTTTATCGACATTCTCCTCTTTTTTCCCAAAAAGTGGAGAGGTTTGCAGAAATCCTATTTTCATCGCATCTCCTTAAGATGAAAGACAAATCTTCGTTCTTTGTTCAATGGGCTCAGGATTATCAGGGTTACCTCTTCATCAGGTTCAACATAGTAATCCGGAAAGTCATACCGGCAGGTGGCACGATAGCCCGCTGCTAATCTGATTCCAAAATTGGCAAGTCTGGCATGGGTGTCATTTTGTTCGGTGACCGGCTGAATGGGTTTGTTTTTATACAATAATACTGCGTGATAATCCTTGGAGAAATCAGGTGAATTGCCATACAACACCACATGAAAGGATAAGATATCCTCTGTCTTCAGAAAGGAATGATAAATTTGTGCTTCTGTTAATTTCCTGGCAGACAGAGATGCCTGCTTTGCTTCGTAAGCCAATAGGTTAAATTTGGTATTTAAGGCTGCCCATTCGTATCCCTCCTGCGATATCACTACCCACTCACTCAAGAAAGTCATATAGTCTAAATCGTTGTTCTTTTCGCCATATTCAATGGCCTGTTCGACTTGTTCATCAGACAAATTATAATAAATAGCGATTGCATCATGGCAAAGAACAAAAAAGAAACCTATTATCCAGAGAGGAACGAATTTATGCCGCATAATGCCTTACCGATCCTTGAAAGTTTCCTTGCAATCTCAATAAATATTTCCCTATAATGGTATCAGAAATTGGACAACAGAGTACAGGAGAAAAAATCGCTGGAATTGTTTCTGTATGGAATTTTGGCTTACCAGGATATCATTCAATCTACCACGGGGGTGATAAGCGTTTATGAAGGTAACTTTTCTGGGAACCGGCACTTCGCACGGAGTTCCTATGATAGCCTGCGATTGCAAGGTTTGTACCTCTGAAAATCCTAAAAATAAACGAATGCGCACATCCGTATTGGTGAGTGCGAACGGGCGTAATATCCTTATTGATGCAACACCGGAACTGAGGCTCCAGTGTATTACCCATAAGGTAACGAGACTGGACGCCGTATTCATTACCCACCCCCATGCAGACCATATTTTCGGACTTGACGATTTACGAAGATTCAATATCGTTCAGCATATGGACATCCCTATTTATGGCACTTCAAAAACTCTTGATACCATACGCAGCACATTTGCCTATGTATTTAATAATCATTTCGAGCCCGGCGGCTCAAAACCCAGGTTTTCTTTGATGAATATCAGCGACAATATGACTATAGAAGGACTTCCGATAGTACCAATCGAAGCTGTGCATGGTGAGGGGGAAGTAACGGGTTACCGTTTTGACAAATTTGCTTATATTACCGATGCCAGCGATATTCCCGATGTGTCCCTGGAAAAATTAAAGGACCTCGACGTTCTTGTCTTAGGTGCGCTTCGTTACATACCGCATATAAAACACTTTAGTATCGAACAGGCGTTACGCATCGTCAAACAACTGAAACCACAGAGGGCATACTTTACCCATATGTGCCATGATATCGAGCACGAAGAAGACAACAATAAACTTCCCGCAGGTGTAGAATTCGCCTTTGATGGCCTTATCGTTGATCTTAAATAACTATCCGGAACCGCCTTTCAGAAAGAGACAGCTTGCGGTATTGTCTGTTGCGGTGTATCTCTACCAGCCGAACAAACTGCGTTTCGAAATTTTTCGTATCTCTTTCTCGTCAGCCCATTCGATAATTCCCGTTTCCAGCTTCATAAGGTTGAGGGTAAATTTATAATAGACGTCTTTCACGTTATCGGACTTCTTTACAATACTTGCAAAATTGCCGTACAGCATGTATTCTGCCCCAATGTTACGGCCAAAGGCTGCTGCTGTGGCTTGATTTACCATACCGCTTTCGTTCTGGAATTCAAACTGCTTCTTCGCAGCTTCCACCTTTGTCATGTCAACAAAACGAAACTTGCCTGAACGCAATATCTTCGTCCTGATAGAATCTGTAATAGATTCGGTATCGATGTGTTCCAGGGTTTTGTTTTTTATGGTGTCTACAAAAATGATCGGACTCCGTTCGGTTGTCGTTTGTATAATTGGAGGAAAGGAAAGGAGAGAATCAACCATTTTGTTGGCAATCTGTTGTAAATCCGTTGAACCAAAATCAGCAGTTGTTGTTTCAACCTTTGTTGCATCCTCATACTTTACGCTCGTAGCGCATCCTGCACCCACCACAAAGCACAAACCATAAATCATCTTCTTTAACCCATACATTCTCTGTATCCTCCTTATGATAAAATTCCTTCTCATTATGTCCGATCCGAATAAACCGAAAAAGACAAACTCCAAAATATGAAATTCATGAGTCAGCCCTGCCAGGGTCAGCCTGATTCATCATTTTGTTAAAAGATGTCATAACAATCCCTGAAAGGCCCGGACATCGAAAAGATTGTCCCTTTCCGTTCTACTCCATGGATAACTCCCGAATCTTTATCTTAAATTCTTTAACGCTTGGCGCAGGGGCAACCGCTTGTAACGACCTCGACTCGTTCCCATACAAAATAAGCGGTGTCCACGCATCGGTGTCAGAATCAATTTCATTTCCATTCTCGTCAAACCATGAAAACTTAAACTGGAAATTCCCGGTATTATTACTTTTATTGAGCAAAGAAACATGTGCCCGGAGCAGGTTTCCCGCAAAATCTGCTTTCAGATCCGTTATTTGGAGGCGGCCCTCCATACGATCATTATCTGTCCTTATCTGGTTTTTAACAACCGTTTGTCCATCCTGCCGGGAGACTGCAGACGCCGATCCTTCTATAACCGCAGTAGAACAACCGGCACATGGCAATACCATCAAACCTACTGCAATCCATAGATATCTCAACTTGGTATCCTGCGCTTTTTTTATAATACGGTCAGACATGGAATTTCCATCCTTTCTTATCATTTTGCCTTTTAAAAAGCTATCGTTGTAATATAAAATACAGAACCTACCCGTATAACCCTGAGTATCGTTTTCCCATCCTGGTTAATGGGAACATCCACATCCGAGAATGCCCCCGATGCCTTATGCTCTATGCGCAAATGATGTATTCCTGCAGAAAGGTAATTACGCATAATCTGTACATCACGCGGCAATGTCAGCCAGCTTCTCAAATCGGCTTTTTCAGAAATAACGTTATAGAACGAAGAAAATATCATTCCTGCAATTCCGGCGGTATCTCTAGCCTCAATCTGGAGCGCCGCCTTAGCTGCAGATCTGAGGAGATGCCTGACAACCATCCCGGGTATCTTTTCTTTCAGAGATTTTACCGCCAGCGCCTGCACATAACAAAGAGGCTCCGTCTCACTAAAAACGCGTTTGTTCGCAGGTTCAAACAGAGAAAGTGGCTCTATGCCAGACCATTTTTCCGTGTACACGGGAAATGCAACAGCCAAAAACCCGTAGGGAGTGGGAAGGGGAACTTTAATTTCTTTTTTTTGCGGGGCTAACCCATTCTCGAAGAAAACAATCAATTCTCCGGCTTTTTCAATTCCCCTGCCATCTTCACCTGCATCCATGGTCATAGGAAATGTGGAGGCATAATCTTTCAACTCCTGATTCATTCCGAGGCCTTTGGCCAGACGCAACACATCGCGTTGCAAATAAGTATTATTCGGAAAAATCTGAAGGGCCTTTTTGTAGTCAATGTATGCATCATTGGGCAGATTAAGTAACTCATAGACTATTCCTGACAAATAGAAGGTATACGCATTCTGGAAAGAGCTCTTTACCTTACCGGCCACATCGTCCATCGTGCGGTATGCAGAATCAAGGCTAGCGTAAGCCTGTCCCATCTCAATACTTTTTTCCCTGGCTTTTTCTTCCGCCTTTTGCACCTCTTTTTCATGCATTTCAAGCGCTAAATTCTGCTCGAGATTAGCGCGCCGAACCTCAACACCAGCGCCTTCTATATCTTTTTTTGCCAGATAATTGAATGCCTGAAATTGATACAAAAACACCTTTTCATACCCATCTCCCTTATAAGGAATCGTGTTATCGTTCATAATGAATGTGGATGCCTGCGCTCCAATATCTGAAGCGCTTATGATGGCTTTGTCTTCCATATGCCGAACGGCCTCTATTGCTGCCTCATAATCCTTTATGCTCATATCCAGGTCATCCTTAAGCTGCGCAATACGGCCACGCTCCATGAGATAAAGAATTTTATCCTTGCCTTTCCGGTGTTTCTTGAGAACGTTAAGCGCATGGTCACATTTGCGTACCTTGACCCCGTCAATCAGGGGGTTCATTATGGTTGTGTAAGAGGTGAAAACGCTGGAAGTGGAGCAACCGGCAATAGACAGAAAAGGAATGATCAGGCTGGCGAAAGACAGTTGTCTCAATCGATCAGACATAACGCTCCGTGTATCAGTTCCTCATACGCATTTTTTTTAATCACCGACAGCCCTTCAGGAGGATCTTATCTTCTTTATTTCATTTGGAATTATATAGTTGAATCACTATCTGTCAAGGCCAATTGCCTGAAACAACGACTTTCAAAAATGTCATTGCTATAACGCGCAGATTTTATTATCTTTATTCACACTATGAACAAATATTTCTTTATTGGTGTTCCGTGTCTTATTGCTATTATTGTCGCATCAATCTATTTTCTTAGTAAAACAGAATCCATACAGTACAAAACGGAAAAGATTGACCGCGGCACTATCACGAAATATGTTACGGCAACCGGCACCATAAACCCTGTAAGAACCGTAATCATTGGTAGTCAGGTTACTGGTCTTATAGCAAAATTGTATGCCGACTACAATTCTGAAGTTAAGACAGGGCAGGTCGTTGCTCAAATTGACCCCATCCCTTACGAACATCAGGTGAAAAAGGCAGAAGCTACCCTTGCTACAGCCATCGCTTCCCTTGAAAAAGCTAAAGTGAACTCTAAAAATAACCGGAGAAATTACCACCGTTCAAAAAAATTGTTTGCTAAAAAAGTAATCTCTATTGAGGAACTTGATTCTGCCCGGACACTATATCAGGCAGGCTTAGCCGATGTAAAACTAGCAGAGGCACAGGTATTACAGGCCAAAGCGGCCCTGGAAATTGCAAAAACGGATTTGGAGCATACGGTAATTTTTTCCCCCTTAAACGGTATTGTGATCTCCAGAAATGTGGATGTAGGACAAACCGTTGTATCCAGCTTTCAAACCCCCGTACTCTTTAATATTGCCGAAGATCTGGTTCACATGCAGGTCAATACGAATGTTGATGAAGCCGATATCGGCATGGTTAAGGTAGGACAGGATGCAAAATTTACGGTAGATGCATTTTCAGAGGATTTTTTTGAGGGCAAGGTTGCCGAGATCCGTTTGGCGCCCATTATCTTTCAAAATGTTGTGACATACGATACGATAATCAATGTCGATAATTCATCCCTCAAGCTCAAGCCCGGAATGACGGCAAATACCTCCGTTTTGGTAGCTAAAGAAGAAGGCGTCTTGCGGATTCCAAATGCTGCGTTGCGGTACACCCCTTCGGAAATCTTAAAAGGCGAAATAGGCCAAAAGTCACTTGCTGACAAAAAATTTGTAAAGAAAACTACCTCACATATTTGGGTGCTAGACAAAGAAAAACTAAAGCACGTTGCTGTAAAACTGGGAATAGGTAATGATAGTTTTACGGAAATCTTAGAAGGCGATGTAAAAGAAGGTCAGGAGGTTGTGATCGGAGAAATACTTCCCAGGACAGTTGAAAAAGGCCAGCAAAAAGTTCCATGGGGCAGGGCCCGTTATTAAATCATGAATGATATCATAGTGTTGGCGGATGTTTATAAGATATATGAGATGGGGGAGGTTAAGGTCGCGGCCTTAAACGGTATATCTCTGACGATGAAAAAAGGGGAATTTGTTGCTATTATGGGGGCGTCGGGGTCTGGCAAGTCTACTCTGATGCATATACTCGGATGTCTTGATAGTCCTACCCGGGGGAAATATTATCTGGAAGGTGTCGAAGTTTCCCGGTTTTCAAAAAATGAATTGGCTGAAATTCGCAACAAGAAACTAGGATTTGTGTTTCAGAGTTTTAACCTGCTCAGCCGGACTACGGTAGTGGAGAATATCGAGTTACCTCTTATCTATAGCAAGAGGATATCCAAAAACGATCTGGAAAGGATCTATCAAATAATGCGGACTCTGGGTCTGGAAGGGCTTCAAAAACATTATCCCAATCAGTTATCCGGCGGGCAACAGCAGCGTGTTGCTATTGCACGGGCCGTCGTTAATAATCCCACCCTGCTCCTTGCCGACGAACCGACGGGAAACCTGGATAGCGCTACCAGCAAGGATGTTATGAGCGTACTCACCGATCTCAACCACAACCTGGGTATTACCATCGTGCTTGTTACCCATGAAACGGATATTGCACAATACGCCCGCAGGGTGATTGTTCTCAAAGATGGCAAGGTGCTAAGTGATACGCCTTCTCAAGCTTCCAGCGCACCGGTGTCTCAGGCACAGGCATCTTTATGAAATAACCCCGTAAATTGTTACCGTAATTTTTAAAGAAGATATTTCGTAACCATGTCAGCGCTTCTAAAAATAGCTTTACGCGCAATTATGAGGAATAAGTTGCGCTCCTCGTTGACTATCCTTGGTGTTGTTATTGGTGTTGGCGCCGTAATTGTTATGGTAAGTATAGGGCAGGGAGCCAAGGCCTTTGTCGAAAAACAGTTGGAGAGTTTAGGGACAAATGTCCTCATCATTATCCCCGTCAGCATCACACATGCCGCTTCCCGGGGTACCACGGGAACGATCACCTTAACGGCAGAAGACGCTGTTGCTATAGTAAAAGAATGCAGTGCGGTTAATTACGTTTCGCCTGGTGTCAGGACTACCACTCAGGTTGTTTACGGTAATATGAATTGGACAACCGGGGTGTCGGGGGCGGGACAAGATTATCAGATTATACGGAACTGGCCGCTGGAAGCCGGGAGGTTTATCACTCAGCAGGATGTAAATATTATGGCAAAGGTCTGCGTACTGGGGCAGACCGTGGTAACCAACCTTTTTGGGACATTAGACCCCGTTGACAAATGGGTTCGCGTGCATAACGTACCCTTCAGGGTAATTGGGGTACTGAGCGCCAAAGGTCAATCACCAACAGGCCAGGATCAGGATGACATGGTTCTCATGCCTTACACGACGGTACAGAGAAAGATTATGGGGGTTACCTATATTGGCTATGTCCTTGCTTCAACAACCACAGCAGAGACAAGGTTTGAGGCAATTGACCAGATTACTTCTCTCTTAAGACAACGCCACCGGCTGAAACCCGGTGAAGAGAATGATTTTACGGTTATCAGTCAGGTTGAATTTGCTTCAACCGTATTGGAAACAAGCCGCACCATGGCCATCCTCCTGGGCAGCATTGCACTCGTATCCCTGTTTGTAGGGGGGATCGGTATTATGAATATTATGCTGGTTTCCACTACCGAAAGGACGAGAGAGATTGGCATCAGGATGGCAGTCGGAGCTAAGGGGAAGGATATCCTGTTCCAGTTTCTGATAGAGTCAACTGTCCTTAGCTCTCTCGGTGGAATAATTGGAATAATGTTCGGTATTTTTACGTCAAAATTAGTTTCTTATTATGGGGGATGGCCATCGTTACTGTCTCCGTTGTCTATTGCCGTTGCTTTTCTCTTTTCAAATATGGTTGGTATCTTCTTTGGCTATTATCCGGCAAGAAAAGCGTCCAGGCTTAATCCTATCGAAGCGCTCCGGTATGAATAACCAAAAGATCTCTGGTAAAAAGAAGATTGATTCCCGGATAATTTTCATTTATAGTGAAAAATCGTGACACGTCATGTATTCATAATATAGTCAAATCATATTACTCTGTGCCAGAATGGAGGAAGGAGCTATTTCATGAAAATTTCAATAGAAAGCCAGACCAGGATCAAGATAATTCCGGAAACGGAACATGAAAAAGAGAACCTGGAGTCGTTGTGGAAGTTGTTGATTCGCTGCGAAACGGACAGCAAAGTGCTGTGTCCTATCGGTTCATATGCACCTGCGTTGAATGATGGCGCCAATTTTGTCATACAGGATCAGTAATACCGATGCGTGTTGTGCAAATCACCGGGGATGATGAATCTATTTCCTGAATATCCCCTTATTACCCGAATAAACACGGATCCCGGAACAAGAGATTCGGACAACAAGAAAAGGGTCTCTTGATTTTTACTGACAAGGCGCAATAACCATCTCCATTAGGTTGAGTTTTAAACAATAACACTCAACGCATTTAATCCACCCCGAATCCTCACGGGAGGGGATTCGGGGATGGGTTAGCGGGACAATAAAAATATTTTCAAATTCCTATACACGAAAATTGATCATTTCTTCCGGCAATGATCATCATTGAACATTTTCCGTTCTGTTTAGGATCAAAACTATTATCCATGCTATTTTGGCAGGAAAAAACACAGCCCATAGAGAAATTAAAACCGTTCCGAATTCGTAGGCGCCCATAGGGCAGGCTGTAAATAAAATCTTCTCCCCTTGTCCGTTATACGCCACGAGTAGCGTTAAATTGTCGTTGACATTAATTTTGCAAGCCTGTAAAATGCCCCTTTTCCAAACAGATTCTCATGCTTTAAGCAGTTACAACGATTGAAAGCGCCCGTAAATAATCTATGTATGTTGGTATTGATATTATAGAAATAAAGCGTATTGAAAGACTGTTTTCTGCCAATGAGAATTTCCTGAGAAGGATATATACGGAAAAAGAGGTAGAGTATTGCAAGCAACGGAAGAACAAATATCAACATTATGCAGCCCGTTTCGCCTCAAAAGAGGCAATGTTCAAGGCATTGGGAACAGGTTGGGCTGATAAAATGAAATGGACGGATATTGAACTCTTAAATGATGAAAAGGGAAGGCCTTATTTGAATTTGTATGGCAGTGTAAAAGAATTAGCAGACAAGAAACAGATAGGTAATATCTCTGTATCATTGTCCCACTGTCATGACTACGCTATTGCTCAGGTACTGTTAGTGCCCAAAAAAGAGGAACTTTCATGAAAAGACTGATATTAATCAATCCTCATCCGATTGGAAATGTGGGGGAAGAAAATGTCTCCGTGCTAAATCAAATGCCGGTAAATCTTGGCTATCTGAAGGTGTTAACTCCAAAACACTGGCAAGTGGATATCATTGATGAAACCCAGGAACTGGCGATTGACGAAAAGACCGGGGATATTACTTTTGGTGGGGCTGATCTGGTTGGCATTACCTCGGTTAGCTATCAGGCCAATCGGGCGTATCAGATAGCTACCGCCTGTAGAAAACGTGGCATACCCGTGATTATGGGCGGCATTCACGCAACAAGTTATCCGGAAGAGGCGGCAAAATATGTGGATTGCGTTGTGACCAGAGAAGCGGTAACGACCTGGGAAAAGATCATCGGGGATTTTGAAAAAGGCTGTCTCCGGAAAAGATACGACGGTGTCCTGACCCCCATGGAGTTGTATCAGGGATTGCGTCCGGACAGAAAATATTTAAAGGATAAATACAAATACCGTTACTCCGGTATCATAACTACGGCCGGATGTCCCTTTAACTGCGAGTTCTGCTCTGTACCGCAGTTTCAGGGACGGAAATACCGGGAAAGGCCCATTGAAGATGTGCTCGACGAATTCGAATCTATTAAGGGGCAGTACCGCGGCTTGATACTCACGGATGAAAATTTTTACGGACACAGCAAAAAATCTAATGAGCGGGTCCGCGACCTTTTCAAGGGTTTGGTGGAAAGGGGCATTTATCAGAACTGGTTTGGTTTTACTTCACTCAATATCTATAAGGATGATGAAACCCTCGAATATATGAGGAAGAGCGGATGTGTTGGGGTGCTCATCGGCATTGAATCCATCAATGAAGAGGCCTTGAAGACGATGAATAAGAACGTAAATTTACGTATCTCCATTCAAAATTATTTTGAGGCGATAGCCAATATCCGCAAGCACGGCCTTGCTGTATGGGGGACAATGGTCTTTGGCAATGATGCTGATACCCCGGAGACTTTTAAACAGGTCGCCGATTTCGTGCTTGATTCCCACGTTGATATCATGACCTGCGGCATTTTATGCCCGTTCATTAATACGCCGCTGTATCACCGGCTAAACGGTGAAGGAAGGCTCTTCCGGACGCACTTTCCTGAAGATTGGAAGTATTATACGTCTCATCATCTCACCTATGTCCTGAAAAACATGTCGCTTCAGGAACTCATCGATGGATTTCAGTATTTGTATGACAGGATTTATGCTACCGAAGTTCTCCGGCAGAGATTCCAGAATGCGAAAGAAACACTGAAAGATAATATGAATGCCGCTATGTTCGCCTTCCGGGTCAATCTGGATTGGCAAACCGTTTATCAGCACCTGATCCAGAATCTCAGGGAATTGCAGACATCCGGGTTCTATGATGAGGCATTAAAACATTACCATCAATCAAAGAAAACAGGAAAAAAGTTGGAGATGACGCCAATTGAGGAGTCTTCTTAAGAAACGGTGTAATTCCTCTTGTCAGCACGTGTGCGGTTGACTTCTCGTATTTATTGGGAACATTCAGCAACGCCGTCTGATTTTCCTGACCAAAGGGGTGAAAATCATTTTTTTCAGCCCAAACGGGAGAGATTAGAGGAGTCAAGGTAAGCTGAAACAGAGATTGAAGCCTATGTCAAAAGTCGTCATAACAGGATTAGGATTGGTTACCCCTGTCGGGATCGGCGTCAGAGAAAGCTGGGAATCGTTCATCCAGGGTAGAAACGGCGCCAATGAGATGAAGTCCTTTGACACCTCAAAATATAAAGTTCATCGCTCCTGTGAGGTAAAAAATTTCCAATGGGACTTTACCCTGGAGAATCAGATCAGGGAAAACACGATCCACAAATACGTTTACTACGCAGCCCGTGAGGCATTACAGGAAAGTGGTTTACTTGGCGACACGAGATTCAACCGGGAACGATTCAGCATTGCCATCGGGACATTGGCAGCCGAATTAACGCCGTTTGAAAGACTCCTGCGATCAGATATTTCAAAAAAAGATAACGGTTTCGATAAAATTGTCGCAGCCGTTTACCCTCCAAATTCAATTACAAATATGCTGTCTCTTAATTTTGATTTTGAAGGGCCGGCTATGATCTCGCTGAACGCCTGTTCATCCGGTAATCACGCTATCGCATGGGCGTATGACCTCCTTGTTGACAATAAGGTCGATGTCGTAATGGTTGGCGGCGGCGATATGATCCCGCAAACGGAATTTACCCATTTTCACAATTTGAAAGCGCTGGCGCCCGAACGTTGCCAGCCGTTTGATAAAAATCGTCAGGGGCTTATGATTGGGGAAGGGGCAGGAATCCTGATTATGGAGCGTTATGAATTTGCCAGGGAACGCGGCGCGGCGATTATTGCGGAGATGTCTGGTTATGGGCTGAGCTGTGACGGGTTCCATATGACGGCGCCCCATCCTGAAGGAGATGGCGCGGTGAAGTGCATGAGCGATGCGCTGAAGATGGCAAAACTTTCTCCCCGGCAAATCGGTTATATCAATGCCCATGGCACAGGCACACCGCATAATGACAGGACAGAAACTATTGCGATAAAACGCGTATTCAACGAAGACGCATATAAGATTCCCTGCAGTTCCACCAAATCGATGATCGGGCATCTCATGGGCGCTGCCAGCGCTGTGGAATCGGTTGTCTGCTGCCTGGCGCTCAGACACGGAATTGTGCCGCCGACAATCAACTATGAAACACCGGATCCTGAGTGCGACCTCGATTATGTACCCAACGCAGCACGAGAGGTAAAGGTGGACCACATCGTAAATAACTCCTTTGCCTTCGGCGGCAATAACGCCACGACGATATTCAGCAGGATGGGTTAAGCATATCCGGAGCCTGCCGGATGGATGGGTGTGAATCCCTTATTCGCATCCGACAGGCAATACTATAGTTAAAATAATGCTATGAAAAAAAGAGTTGTTATTACAGGTTTGGGTGTCGTATCCCCCATGGGATGCGGTAAAGAAGACTTCTGGAATAATCTCATTGCCGGGAAATCCGGCATTGCGCCCATGTCTGCCTTCGATCTCTCACCTTATAAATGCAAACTCGGAGGCGAGGTACGTGACTTTAAACCAGAAGTATATCTTGGCAGCAAAGGTTTAAAGTATCTGAACAAAGGTACGCGGTTTTTGGGATCTGCCTCTAAAATGGCGTTGGACGATGCAAAGCTGGCGCAGGGCAGTTTTCTACCAGAGCAGATGGGTATTATCATCGGCTCGTCTCTGGGGAACTTTTCAGAAACAACGGACTACTTCTATGAAATCATCCGGGATAATCCATCTGAGTTGTCGCCCATGCTGAGCTACGACGTTGCCTTAAACTCTTCGACCAACTATGTCTCCGTTATTTTTGGAATAAAAGGACTTGCCCGTACCATATCCTCTGGTTTTACGTCCAGCGCCGATGCCATCGGAGATGCGTTCAGGATGATTCAGCGTGATATGGTTAAGGTAATCGTGACAGGTGGCGTCGAACAGGTATCTATGGATTTGTATCTGATATTTTATCTCCGTGGCCTGTTATCGGGTCTTGATGGGGCAAGAGAGACAAGCGCACCCTTTGACAAAGCCCGCAACGGCTTTGTCATGGCGGAAGGCTGTTACGTCGTCATTCTTGAAGAACTCGAACATGCACTGCATAGGGGCGCCCATATATACGCAGAGGTCAGAGGGGTTGGCAATACCTTTACGGGCGCAAAAAATCATCCGGCTGATATATGCGTCCATCGTGCCGAAAGGGCTATGCAAGAAGCGCTGATAAATGCAGGCGTAGAGAAAGAAGGTATAGATATCATCAGTGCAAATGCGAATGGTTGCAGGACACAGGATGCAATCGAGGCAAAAGCCATTCAGTCCCTCTTTGGCGTAAACAGCAGGGTGGCAGTTTCTGCGGTTAAATCTAATCTGGGGGAGTCCTATGGCGCTTCAGGCGCGGCCCAGCTCATTTCCACTGTCCTGTCAATCAACTCAGGCCAAATACCGCACATCATTCATTCCAGGGAAAAAGATCCCGGGATCGATCTGAATCTCATCCTCGAAAAACCTGTCAGGAAACATATAGAGAACGCGCTGATAAATACCATGGATTATGAGGGAAATAATTCCTGTTTGGTAATAAGCAGAGTGAAGTAAAGCGTGCGCCTTTTCGTTTCAGACCCGTTTTCACAATTGTTTATTTACCATTTTGTGATATGATCTTTTCTGGTTTCTTAATGTGAGTAATGGTTCTGCAAACGGATGTACCTATGACAAACGATCCCAAAAATCTCGTAATTATCGGTGGCGTGGCGGCAGGAATGAAGGCGGCAGCAAAGGCACGACGTGAATCACCATCTCTGAAAATTACGGTAATAACGGACGACCAATTTATTTCCTACGCGGGTTGCGGCATGCCTTATTATATTGGAGATGTTATTAAAGATTCAAAGAAACTTATCCTCCGTGAACCTTCTTATTTTAAGGATATGCATAACATCGATGTCCTTACCCGGCATCGGGCAACAGCCATTGACACCAGGTCAAAACAGGTTAAGGTCAGAGAACTGGAGAAAAACAGAGACCTCACTTTCCCGTACGACAAACTTATCATTGCCACAGGGGCACAACCAATCGTTCCGCCGCTGCCCGGGGTTTCTCTGGGAAATATCTTTACTTTGAGAACGATAAATGATGCATTAAAGATAAAGGCATGTGCAGACAGTGGAAAGGTCAGAAACGCCGTAATCGTGGGTGGCGGGCTTATTGGTATGGAAATGGTTGAAAATCTGATGCTGCGGGGTATCCGGGTAACGGTCGTTGAACTCCTTGACCAAATCCTCTCCCCTTTGGACAAAGACATGGCGCTGCTCGTCCAGAACCATATGGTTCAAAAAGGCGTCGAGATTATTACATCCGATGGAGTAAAGTCCTTTGAAGGAAACAGCAGTGGCGTTATAACAACCGTAATTACCGGGAAACGACAACTGCAGGCGGATATGGTTATCCTCTCTATTGGCATCAAACCCAATACCAAACTGGCTCAGGAGGCTGGTATAGAGATTGGCGCAACGCACGCCATAAAGGTAAATGAGCGGATGGAGACAAATATCCCCGATATTTATGCGGTTGGCGATTGCGCTGAGAATATCCATCTGGTAACAAAGAAACCCGCATGGATTGCCCTGGGCTCAACGGCAGCGAAGATGGGACGGGTTGCCGCAGTGAATGCCACCGGTGGTTTTGATACCTTTCCCGGTGTTGTAAGCGCCCTCATCGTAAAGATTTTCGAACTCCACGTAGGAAAGGCCGGTCTCTCCGAACGGGAGGCTGTGAAAGAGGGCTTTCAGGTTGAGTCTACTATTTACCCGGCCGGGGATAAGGCACATTACTATCCGGGCGCAAAAGAAATTATTATCAAACTCATTGCCGACAGGGCTACTAAAAAACTCCTGGGCGCAGAGATCATTGGGGAAGGTACGGTTGACAAACGTATCGATGTTATTGCAACAGCACTGACCTTTGGCGCAACGGTTGATCAGGTCTCCAAACTCGACTTGGCCTATGCCCCACCCTATGCCATGGCCATGGATGCTATTATTGTAGCCGCCAATATTTTAGGCAATAAACTCTCAGGGAGGACCGTAGGCATTCTTCCTTACGAGGTTGCAGAAAGGCTGGGTAGGGGGGAGGATCTTGTGTTGCTTGACGTCAGAACAGAATCAGAATACCAGAGTGGCCATATCAAGGGATGCAAACACATTCCCCTGGACAAACTGACTGCACGGATACAGGAGCTCGACCGTTCGAAAGAAATTGTTGCCTATTGTCGATCAGGCCTGCGCGCTGCACAAGCCTATCGCATCCTGAAAAATGCGGGATTTCCTAACATAAAGTACATGGATGGCAGTATTCTGGCATGGGTGTATGGATTAGAAAAATAGAAGTGTCTAAGCAACGGTACACATCCCCCCTCGGCTCATTGGTAGTTCAGTTATCTCCAGTTGACACTATTTATGACAAGCGCGGGTGCTTGTCCCACTCGTGAAAGGGAGTTTACAGTCGCCAAAGGCTTGGCTAACTAAGGAAAAGTCTTATTACGTATGAATAAGGAAAAGTTGTTTCAGGCTTATCAGGAGATCTATGCAACCCGTTTCGGTTTCATGCCATGCATAGAGAAGTGTGACGGACGGTGCGAGCAAAAGCCGTTGTCGGTCCTTCTACCGTATGAGAATGAGTTTATCTTTACCCGAAGCGGCAAACACATATCTAACGAAACGCTCACCTTGCCGGGAGGCAACCTTGAAATTATCGGCAGTACGTGTAACTTTACCGATGGCGTTCAATGCTTCATTCATGCACATCGCCCCATTGCATGCCGTTTGTACCCCTTTTATCCGAATCTGACCGTTGATGGCGAATTGGAACTGCTCATCGATGATTATTGTCCGCTTACAGAATCTCTGATGAAGGATGAGGCCTATGTATCAAATGTCGTATCATCATTAAACAAACTCATCCCACTCATAGATAAAAATTACTGGAAGATGCTGAATGAGATACCATCACATCTCTGGGATGACACCTGTACGGCAAGACGAGTGTGTCTGCTGGCAAAAGATTTGTAATAAAACATCCCGCCAGACTTTCATAACCAGCACAAACAGAACTTTATATCGCAATCCAACCCTGATGAATCGTAGCCCGTGATGTCTTTGTTTACCGGCTGACATAGATTTTGTTGCGATGGTTTGAAATATATCGCACGGACAAACGAGTTTATCCGTGCCACCCGGTAACCGAAGATACAACCCGGTGTTAAGGAATTTCAAACTGAGTTAACTCTGACAGGGTTTCAAAACCCTGTCAGAGTTCTGCCGCTATGATTCTCCCCTCTGGAAAGAGGAGGTACAGGGGTGTGTAAATGGCCGTAACACACCTCCCTCCCGGTAACCCGCTTAAACAAAATAATAGTTTCTGTACAATCAAGGTATCCCTTTGAAATACGATTTTCGCATTACTTTATTTGAAAAACTTTTGTATCTACGAAGCTATCATGCATGGGAAAGGCAATTCTCGGGTTATCCCTATTTTCAAAGGATTCACAATCAGGAAATATTCTGTTTGATACGCAGGGTCTGAACGAAAACATATACTTTTGTCAATTCGGCCCAAGGGAGAAATCTTGAAACCCTACAATTTCAATACTCAAAAGATTTCTCACTCCGTTCGAAATGAAACTTTTGGTAGTTTTCCTTAGACGTTAGACAGGGTGGCATGGACAAACTCTGTTTGTCCATGTTTTGCCATTCATACCAGTGTGTCTATTCCAGCAAGCACGGATAAACGAGTTTGTCCGTGCCACCTGGTAACCGAAGATATAACCCGGTGTTAAGGAATTTCAAACTGAATTAACTCTGACAGGGTTTCAAAACCCTGTCAGAGTTCTGCCGCTATGATTCCCCTCTGGAAAGAGGAGATACAGGGGTGTGTAAATGGCCGTAACACACCCCCCTCCGGTCTCTCTTTATGGATAGGAGCTACAACACCGTTGACAAAGGCCGCCGTATGCGCACTTTTACTTGTCTTCAATGTATGAAATGCACCAGGGGCAGGTTTGAAACCTGTCCCTGGTGCATTTACTATCCGGTTTTTGTTGGAAATTTTCAAAAACTAAATTGTTATAAACGATGTGAATTTTCTAGCGCAACGGCATGTTTTTTCATCTGTCATTCCGAACCTGACCCGGAATCCCGTATTCTTCCGGATTCGCGCCTGCGCAGGAAAGCTCGTATCCTATGAATGACGCTGTGTACAGGATATTTTCTGAGAGGGAGCCTGATAACAAATAACGCCGGATACCATAGTAAATATATTTTCCGTTCCTGTGTCGAGGATCTGACCGTAAAGATCCTTTGGGCTGTCTTTCGGCAGTCTGATTCCACAAAGATCGGCCTCAAAACCCTCCCGGATTTGTCCTGTCTGTGATGCCAGACCCAACGCCTTTGCGCCATTTACTGTGGCAAGAGAAATTAATGTCTTTGGTGAAAGGGCGTAGTGCAGGGAAAGAAATTTTATCTCATCCAGGATGCTCAGAGTATCGTTGCTGGCCAGGCTGTCAGTGCCCAATCCAACATTGATCCCCGCATCCATTAGCTTTTGAAGTGGGTAAGTGCTGTGACCAAAAAACCGGTGGCTCCTGGGACAAAAGGCAACGCTTGCCCCGGAAGAGTGAATCAGAGAAATTTCCTCATCGGTAATATAATTGTAATGAATGAGAACCGGCCGGGCATCCAGTATCCCCGTTTCCTTCAGATAATGTATGGGTGAAAGCCCCGGCGGCTGCCAGTTGGCCGGCAGAGCCCGCAACTGTCGTAAAAAATCAGAAAAATTTCCAGAGCCGCTTGCCAGAAATTCGATCTCGTCCCGCGTCTCCGCAACGTGGGTGCACAGAGGCAGACTTTTCTGACAGACAATCCGGGCAATCTCCCGGTACAGTTCTTTCGATACAGAATAAGGGGCGTGGGGTGAGAGCCCGGTGCAAAACCGATCGTCTGATTCATATGCAGACAATTCAGACTGCACATTCAAAACAACGTCCTTTGCATGGCCCGAGTCCAGATCAATGACCTCCTTGTAGACAATCTTGCGCAAAGGGCTTTTTTTTAATATTGGAAAGGAAAACGCCGTATTGGCAATATCTGCAACCGTTGTGGTGCCCGACTCGATACAGCAACGGATCCCCTTTTCTATCGAAGCGGTATATTCCGCCTCTTTCCAGCGCATCCTTGCGCCCAATAGCTGAAAAACCCAGTGGGTAAAGTTATTTGTGGGTTTAATGCGATTGTGCAGACTGGTCAGATCAAGATGGGTATGGATATTGATAAAGCCGGGAAGAATGGCCGCATTTCCCAAATCAACAACTTCATCAATCTCGGCGAGTGTCCGGATCTCATCAAATGTACCAACACGGTATATCTTAGCGTCTTTGACAGCAACCGCCCCGTTTTCAATACATCTCTCAGGATTTGGAATAAGGTATTTTGCCTTTACAATTATCATAAATTTTCAATTTTCTTGTTTTCAGACCAAGCTCGCGGCAAGAAAGCTGATGTTGCCATCATAACTGTTCGTGGTATTTCAAGCAATTGTGTTATACGGGCGATAATATCTTCATTTTCTTTCAATAATTGCATATTCCCTTCCTCCTGAGTTGAATGGAATTCTACTGTAGCGTTTTACAAAAATGCCTGCATATGTTATTGTCATTGCGAGCGACAGCAAAGCAATCTTACGCCTTTTGTAAACAACAGATTGCTTCGTCGTTCCACTCCTCGCAATGACATTCGTTTGTGTATAGGTTTTTTATGAAACGTTATACTAGTAGTGTTCAATTACTTTACTGTATCCAATTGATAGCGGTTGAGATAAAAAACACCTCTTATCGTCACAAATACCATGAATGCCAGGCTTATCAGTGATATCTATGCCCTTTTAACCTGCCCTTTTCATCATTTGTTCATATAACGTATTAAACATCTGGCGCATCAATGCCTCTTTTATTTCCTGATTGTTGTTGATTTTTTTTGTAAAAATCAAAATGTTCCTCAATCAGATTTTGTAGTTCCCCGTTGAATTTGCGCTGAAAGGCCCACCACACATTTTCCTTCGGGTTGGTTTTTACTTCTGCCCCAAATGCTTCATCCTGACTCACCCGCGACAACAATACATCAACCACTATCTTGTCGGTGTCATTAAAGTCCGTCCCATATTTTTCATTAATCTCCCTGATGATAAACGAAAGAGGTTCTACAAATTCATATGGCTTACCTATCGGATTTTCATCGCCAGGCTTGAATTTGCCGCCTTCACCAGGCATTAAGGTCAACCCCTTTGAGATATACTGAATCCTGATCGAGTCCAAATCCACCTGCTGGGTAACTTCTCTTGGCAATCGTTCCTTCGTATATGGCAGTTTTCGCAGTAAAATACGTCCAAAAACATATAATTTTTCCAGTTCAATATCTGAAAACGATATAATTTGCGAGAGAAATGCATACACACGCACAAAGGCCTTCAGCACTGCCCGGAATTTTTCTCTTCGCTCGGCATCAGTATCCTCCTGAAACCGTTTTATGACACCGTTGAGTACCGGACTGAGTTTTTCCTGCTTAAAGGGTTTTGAGTAAAATATACGGGCAAATCGATTTATCTCATCAGAAGTGTAATAGAGGAACTCCTCCAGCGAGCGCTTAAAATCATACAACTTATCAGGATCGCTACCTTCAGTCAGGACAGTGTCCTCATAAAAACCCTGAAATGCCTTTCGGATAGTTTCCGCTTCATTTACAAAGTCAAGCGTCACAGGGTCTTTTTTCCCCGGATAAACCCTGTTCAATCGGGAAAGAGTTTGTACCGCATTCACCCCAGTCAGCTTTTTGTTGACGTACATTGCATATAAAAGTGGCTGGTCAAAACCCGTCTGAAACTTGTTTGCCACAATCAGAAACTTGTATTGACCCTCCCTGAATTTTACCGCCGTCTGCTCCTCCGGGAAGCCATTCATCCTTGACTCTGAGTAATCTCCCTGAAAACCTTCAAACTCAACAGTGCCTGAAAAGGCAACAAGCGCCTTGAATGGAATTTGGTGTTCTTCTATGTATTTATCAAAGGCTATTTTGTACTTAACCGCCTGCGCGCGGGAAGAACAGACAAGCATCGCCTTCGCTTGTCCATTTCCGCCTGCATCGGGTATTTCGTGCAGGCAATTTTCCAGAAAATGTTGCATAATAATGGCCGTCTTGCGTTCTATAGTATGCTCGCTCTGTTCGACAAAGACCTTTAACAGCCGTGTCGCCTTTGCCTTATCGTAATTCGGATCGTCAGTGATCTTTTTTATCAGCTGGAAGTATGTCTTATACGTTGTGTAATTAGGCAGGACGTCTTTGATAAAACCTTCCTGAATAGCCTGCTTCATGGAATAGATATGGAACGGTTTGTATGAACCGTCCTTTTGCCTGGTTCCAAAGAGCTCCAGGGTCTTCGGCTTGGGCGTTGCGGTGAAGGCAAAATAACTGATATTTTTCTGCCTGCCGCGATGGCTTATTTCCTTTATCATCTCGTCTTCCCACGTGGCCTCCTCTTCTTCCGGATCGTCTTCCTCGTTCAGGTTCAGTGTCTTTTTCATGCTCTTTGACATCTCGCCGCTGGAAGACGAATGCGCTTCATCAATAATAATGGCGAATCGTTTTCCGGGCAGTTTCTTTATCTCGTCTTCTATGTAAGGAAATTTTTGAAGCGTGGTGATGACAATCTTTGTTCCCGCTTCAAGCTCGTGTTTCAACTGCAGAGAGCCTTTTTCTATGCCTGCAACAACACCCGGATTTTGCTCAAATGAGATAACGTGCGCACGAAGCTGCCTGTCAAGCACCCGCCTGTCGGTAACCACAATAATTGAATCAAACACATTTAGGTCGTTTCTGTCATGGAGATTGGAAAGCTGGTGCGCCAGCCAGCTGATGGTGTATGACTTGCCGCTTCCTGCGCTGTGCTGAATGAGGTATTGCCTCCCGCATCCATCTTCTTTCGCATGAGCAACGAGTTCCTGAACGGCATTCATCTGTTGATAACGGGGAAAAATAAGCGTTTTTTCGCCAGCAGGCTTTCCGTCTTCATCAAGCACGTCTGCAACCTGAATGAACTGCTTGAGTAGTTCCAGGAGACTATCTCTCTGCAACACATCTTTCCACAGGTATTCCGTAGCAAAACCTCTGGTCGGCGGATTGCCGGCTTCGCCGTTATTGCCTTTGTTGAAGGGCAGAAAGAAGGTTCGTGCGCCTTTCAGGCGCGTGGTCATATACACCAGGTCTTCGTCCAGTGCAAAATGTACGAGACACCGGCAGAATTTAAAGAGAGGTTCGCGCGGGTCGCGGTCTGCCTGATACTGCTTTATGGCATTTTCCACATTGTAGCCCGAACCGGTCATGCGGTCTTTCAGTTCCAGCGTGGCAATGGGCATCCCATTTAAAAACAGCGCCATATCAAGGGATTTTTCGTTCTTTCCGCTGTATTTCAGCTGCCGTATCACGCTGAAGATATTGGATTGATATTTTTTCTGATACGCCACATTGAGTCCGCTGGCAGGTTTGAAGTACACCAGGTCGAAATACACGCCATAGGTAGTAAAGGGTTTTCGCAGCACCTCCAGCGTGCCGCGTTTATCTATCTCATCTTTGACTTTTGAGAGCAGCGCGTCTTTTGCCCGGCCACCTAACTGCGTTTTATATGCCTCCCATTTCTCCGGTTGGGTAGCGATGATGAAATTCATGAGCAGTTCCGGGTCGAGGCAGAGCGCCTTGTCGTACCTTTCCGGTTCACGCCTAAAATAACCAGAGCCGATCAGGTCAGCTTCAATAAGCGATTCCATGTCTTTTTCTGTTATCTTCGCCATTTCAGTTTACTCCTTAACAGGATTCCGGATACCGACGCGTTGGAAGGGTGTATTTTGTCAGGATCAGATATGCTTCTGACCTGTTTGCATGAAACATTCAGAGACCTTTAAATATGCCTTTCATAACAGATGCCCACCCCCTTAATCCCCCGCCAGCGGGGGACAGATAAATGTCCCCCTCAGTGAGGGGGATCAAGGGGGAGGCACTTCTTCCCTCACACTTGTGTTGAGCATAGTCGAAACATCAATCTTCCCCGTCACTGCAGAGGTGATAAGGGATTGCCTGTATTCTTTGAGAAGTTCAATCTGATGTCCTATTTTTTCGATAAGCTTGTCAATCTTTGTTGTTTCACGGTCGAGAAAAGAGGCAATGGCTTTTTGTTCGGGAAGCGGGGGTAGGAAAAGCTTAAAGTTACCAACTATTCTCCAATCGGCTCTTGGCATTTTTGTTCCAAATGTTTCTCCACTAATAATGTTAGTAAATAAGTAAGAGAGCATATAATAAAAAATAAATTTTTTATCAGATATTTTATTGTCGGGCACTAGAACCAAGAGTTCACTCACGCATATACCAGCTTTATTTGGCAAAAAAACCTTACACAAATAAGGCCTTAGTTTACCATACAAAACTGAGTTACTATCAAAAGAGATTCCCTCTCCTTCAAATGATATTTCTGATTCTATAAATTTGCCCGAAAAACTTTCTATATTTTCAAGAGCAACTTTATAATTACTATTTTTTATCTTTATATTTTTGGAGGACACAGAATATTTTAATTTCCTTACATTCCAATGTGTCGGTTTTTTATCCGGACATTCCACGCCGGAGGGCTTGAGTTTCACATTAGGATCAAGCCCTTTGGTGACGGCTTTTGTGATAAGCGCGGAGCGTTTTTCCTTGAGCAGTTCAATCATCTTCCCCTCTTTTTCCACCAGCACATCAATCTTCGCCGTTTCACGGTCGAGAAAAGCAGCGATTGTTTGTTGTTCGGGAAGCGGGGGTAAAGGAATAAAAATATTTCCAATTTGAGTTTTACTTATGTTTTCTTGAGCCCCCCCATTACAGAGATAATTTATTGTTTCCTTAACAGTATAAGAATAGAAGAAGTATTTAAGAAAATATTGATATAATCTTTTCCCTCTTAAAATGCCTACACGTTGGTTCAGATAAGCAAGTTCTTTGCTCTTATATTCAAAGGCTTTTCCAATTGTTGCGCCGGTCAGAGCCAACAACAAATCACCTTTCAGTACTTTGAATTTATCTAAACCAACAAGATTTTTATTATGGAAACGCTTGACATTTCCAAAATCTATTTCTTCAGCAATATCACCAATACGAATGATTGGTATACCTGATTCCACATATAATTCACTATCGAAGGCATATCCATTAATAAAATCAGATACAAATTTAGTTTTCCGGCATTCCCACCCTTCCGGTATCTCTCCCAGCCACTCTATGCTGGTAGGTTTGTATGACGGATAGGGCTTGTATTTACTACGGTTATTTTTCATCAATCTTCCTCTTCTATTTTCGGCCCGTGTAATTTCCTCCCCCTTGATCCCCCTCACGGAGGGGGACAACAATAACTGTCCCCCGCTGGCGGGGGATTAAGGGGGTGGGGTTTTTCCCTTTCTTCCACTACAGATTCAATTGCCTTAATAACGCCATTCATATTTTTCAGGACTTCCTCATCGGTAAACCGGATTACTTTGAATCCAGCCTGTTCCAGATCGTGTTTCTTTTGCCTGTCTTTTTCAGAAATCTCTTCATATTGATGCGTTAATCCATCCACTTCAATTACCAGTTTCAGTTCTTTGCACATAAAATCGGCTATATAGCGCAGCACCGGTCTTTGCCGCCTGAATTGATATCCCTTCATTTTACCGGCGCGGAGGGCATACTTCCACAAACACGCCTCGGCCTTTGTCATTTCCTTCCGCAGCTTATTGGCAAGCGGCTGCAACTTTTTGTTGTATGCGTAATGATTGGTTTTGTCGGCGTCCATTTTCAATATTTCTTTTCCTTCAATCGAACCGTTGAGCAAGAAATCCTCCCCCTTGATCCCCCTCACCGGGGGGGACAACGCCTTGTCCCCCGCTGGCGGGGGATTAAGGGGGTGGGCAGGTCCGCTTCATGACTTCAAACCTTTTAACATCTCCAGAATGTCCTTTTCTACTAATTCAATATCGTTGTCAATTTCTTCCAGCAAACGTGGCAGCTGATATTTGTAAAAATAACGGTTGAAGTTGATTTCATAGCCCACACGGCCTACATTGTTATCTTTTTCATCTCTATAATCTTCGTTTATCCATGCATCAGGGGCATAAGGCTTAACCTCCCGCTCAAAGTAGGCGTAAATGTCTTCTTCAAAGGGCACATATTCGTGATCGCGCAATTCGCTATCAGGCATGGGGGCATCATTATCGTCATATACGATTTCGGCTGTCTCGTCCCGCTCTGAAAGCGCCTTGAAAATGGCCTTTTTCACAGGGGCAGGGAGTTTTTCGTGGGCATCTTTAAAGGCGTCTTCCAGAAGTCCTTGAAATTCCTTCCAGCCTTTATAAGGTTTATTGGGCAGCGTCTTCAGTATTGTCTTTATCGTATCCTGTTTTTTCCCGCCTTCAGCTTCTTCTTTCTCGCGCTCTTTTGGATTTTTCTTTTTTGAAAGGGCGAGGTTTTTGAATGCCGTTTCTTCATCCAGCCGCGCAAGCCGCTCGTTATTTACATAAAAGTTGAGTCTGAGCGGACGCTCTATCTGCACCTTCCGGTAGGCGAGGTCTGTGGTTTTAAAGATTTTTACCCGATGGTTTGGCTTGTTGCCCAGGTAAAGTCCGGTAATCTCCTGTATCTGGTCATCAGAAATCACATTTCGCTTGTCGCCGAGGCTTTTGCCCATCTTTACGAAAAGGTCTCGTGCGTCAATGAGCATAACCCTGCCTTTACGTTCAGGCTCTTTTTTGTTGGTAAGCACCCAAATGTATGTGTAAATACCGGTATTGTAAAAGAGTTGATCAGGCAATCCAATAATGGCGTCGAGCCAGTCGTTTTCGCAAATCCAGCGACGGATCTCTGATTCACCCTCGCCGGCATCGCCATTAAAAAGGGGTGAACCATTAAAGACGATGGCAATGCGTGTTTGATGATCGTCGGCATGCATCTTCGATATCATATGCTGCAGGAAGAGCAGTTGTCCGTCGCTAATGCCAGGAAGTCCAGCCACAAAACGCCCTTTGTCGCCTTGCGCCGCCTCTGCTCTAATAAACTCTTCGTCATACGACCATTTCTTGCCGTAGGGAGGATTGGAAAGGATATAATCGAAGTGTTTACCGATAAAGCCATCTTTGGAAAAACTGGAACCGTACTTGATTTTGTCGGGGTCTTCGCCCTTGATGAGCATGTCGGCCTTGCAGGCGGCATAGGTTTCATCATTGCTTTCCTGTCCGAACAACTCGATCTTTGCCTGTGGGTTGAGTTCCATCACTGCTTCTTTGGCAACGGTAAGCATACCACCGGTGCCGCAGGCAGGATCGTAAACCGTTGTAATGACGCCCTTCTGGGAAAACCGCTTCTTATCTTTTGAAAAGAGGATATTTACCATCAGGTGGATGATTTCGCGGGGTGTAAAGTGTTCGCCGGGGTTCTCATTTGTGGCTTCGTTGTATTTCCGGATGAGTTCTTCAAACACGTAACCCATTTCATGGTTTGAGAGATTTTCTAAGGCGATAACGGGGTCGGTAAATTTCTTTACCACCTTGTAGAGAAGTCCCTTTTCGTAGAGGTTTTGCAATTCGTTCCGAAATTTGAACTTCTCGATAATTTCCTGGATATTGTCTGAGTAGCCGTTCAGGTAATCAAGGAAGTTTTCCTTGATATTGTCCGGATTGTCGAGGAGTTTTTTGAAGGTGTATTTTGACGTGTTATAAAATCCAAATCCTGTGGCCTTGCATAAAACACCGGAAAGGTCTTTGAGTTCCTTTTTATACTTCCGGTAAGCCTCCTGCGTCTTTTCATACGAAGGTTCCAACACGCAGTCCAATCTTCTGACAACGGTGAACGGATAAACAACGTCTGCATATTTACTGCGTTTATAATTGTCCCGTAAAAGCTCATCGGCGACACTCCAGATAAAATTAGCAATTTCCCGTATATTTTGCGACATTATAAACCCTCATAATTAGGTATTCATATCCAATTTGTCTTCATGGTATCCTACCATCTGCCATTCGTTTGTCAAGCAAATCACGGCTCAAAGCAGGATAACGTCAAAGTCGTGACAATGGAAATAAATAGTGAGTCAAGGTAAAGGAAGATTATAAGCGAAGGGGTTTTAAGGCAAGATGCGGTGTGTAGGACATAAACCACATCTTGCTTCAACCCAAAACCCAAGATAGGGTTTTGAAACGAGAGGTTAGCAAAGTAATTTGTGCCGAATTTGAGCAATATGCAGGATAAAAATAACGGTTACATGATTTTCCCCGTGGTTTTCGCTATTTTCGCAAATCACGGACGTAACGTCTCCGTAATGAGCAGTTTTTCGTAATTATTCAGCGTAATTACTCCATTTGCCGTATCGCTGTGGCTAACGGTGGTACTGAACTTGCCGAAAATAAGGCAAACAATTGTCCCCCGCTGGCGGGGGATCAAGGGGGTGGGAAAAAATGTGGATACCATGCGAAAAAACAAAAGCCGATGATGCCAACAATTGCGCCATGAACAAACACAGCCGTTTTGCCGGCTGCTTGCAGAAGATAGTGTGTGATATTATCCTGATGATTGTGGAGTATTTGACACCGTGGTCGGCACAGTCCACCCCCTGCACCCCCGCCAGCGGGGGACATGTCGGGTGCACAATACTGACGAGAGTTTCATGGTGTGTGTTGATTTCTTAACTTACTACTATAACGTTTCATTAAAATGTTTACAGTCGTTGCAACTTTCGGATTGTGTTATTTCATCGATTTTACGCGGGCTAAAACTTACAGCTATCATACAAATAAATGTCAGTGTTTTAATGAAACGATATACTACGTACGGACTTTACCCACATGCACATATTCACCCAGCCTTAAAAAAGGCAGGAATTCCGCCACATTGCCTTCGTATGAAACTGTGCCTGTGACACCGCCCAGCGACATCCACTCTTCCTGCCGTGTGGAATACCGTTTCCAATCAAACCACGTGATGTCTGTTGCCGTTTGCCTTACCTCCTTCGCCTTTTCAATGAGTCCTTTAAAATCCACCTCCCATTTTTCGTTGCAATGAAAATAGGATAGGGAGGAGATGCGGCGTAAGAGGTTTCTGATGAGGATGTGGAATTCAATTTTATCGGTTATGTGACCATCAAAACGCAGCCGGAGCGGGGTTAGGATCGAAATGGTTATTTTGCTGTTGTGGTTATTTCCCCGCGAAGCGCCCTCTACATCCCCCTTCGTCTTCTCCGGATTCGTCATGAGCCCTGCTGAATGATAGGGGGGATTCGACGGATTTTCACCCCGACAGATGGGATGAGATTGCTGTTTTTCCTGGAAAATCTGGCTAAATTGATCTTCTCCCTGATTTCCGGGATTTGTTACTTCGCTGAACACCTCTGGTAAACGTGCATTCATTTGTTGCGGCTGTATTATCGGGTAATGGCTGGCAAGTTTCTGGTCTCTGTTACTATAAACCGGCACAATCTCGTCATCAGACCCAATGCCTTCCACCTGCAACACGTCATACTTTCCCCTGCCCTGGCCGATTCCCTGTTTTCCCAGCTCAATAAAGGTATAGATGAAATAGGGCAGGTAATCAATGGTTTGTCCGATGAGGATCAGATGAAAGGTAAATAATTCGCCGGGAGTAAATGACTGTTTTTGGGTAACCGGCGGCTCAATGACAAAGGGATGAGGCACTTTCGGATAGAGCCGGAGCATTTCAGTATCTTCCGGCGGCGGGGTCTCGAAGATGTAGGAGTAGATGCATTTCTGTTTCAGAAGGCAGTCATCACATGTCTTGCCTTTTATCACACAGACGACCCGTTTGAAGGTGTATCCAAAGCCGCCGCGAAAGGCAGAGCCTTTATAGGCAGGGAAGCGTATCTGCCCTCTGGCACAGACGGTAAACCTGAATTTTGCCAACCGGAATGTTTTGAGCATAGAAACGAAAACTTCTAAAGATGAGTTTTGCGTCTTTTTCAGGAAAACATGAACACAACAAACCTTATCAGGGTGTTAAACCATGACAAGGCCGATTCACTTTTTTATGCCAGGATTCGTCTCTCCCGACTCATTCGGGTTGAGGTTATTGGCCATGGAACAGATATACCGAAAGAGCCGTTATTTCACACATTATTACGATTTTCGATGAAGAAAATCAACGATAAAATGTAACTATCCAGCATGCTTTCTCTCACAAACACTACGAGCGAACAAAATATTGATTCTGTAATCCCGAAGGGACGTTATTATTATAATACATCATTATGCAATTATGGTTAACCCCGCAGGGGGGCATGGTATCATTATTTTCCCGATATTTCACCCCTATGGGGTTGTATATCGTGGTGCGTTTTTCCCTATAATCATGTCATCCCTTCGGGATTTTCTGTCTGCCCGTTTTCCCCTATAGCTCATAACTATTCTAAGAAAATATTCTCTCTCACCGTCAGCTTCGCTGAATAGTTACGATAAAATAGCAAAAGGACCAATGGAAACACTTCCCTTGCTGCCTTATGACACTCCCACGGCCACTCTTTTTAGAGGGGAGGGCAAGGGTCTCCTCTGGAAAGAGGGGATTCAGGAGTGTGTTTGACACGAGCAAACGCCTTGTCTTTTATAAATGGCGACAACCGGAATGTTGCCGGGATTTTTTGAAAAACTGAATGGTTACAAAAAAACGAAACTATTTCCCTCGCCACGATGTTTACAATATTTGTTTATCTCCGGATAAATTCCCTTGCATGCCTTGAGATTATTGATAAAATCGAAATTCATTCAGACACCAAAAACCTTTAAAAAAGGAGTAAAGCACTCTCCTATGTTACGCGGAATTATCTTTGACATGGACGGCACGCTCACAAAGCCGAATGTAGACTTTGCCGCTCTTGAACGCGAAATTGGCGCCAAGGTGGGGTTCATTATCGATTATGCAGAAAGATCCAGCCCCGAGGAGCGGAAGCGAGCGCTGGATATTCTTGAACGTTATGAGGCACAGGCAGCAATGGAGTCGGAACTCAATGAAGGTGTTGTGGAAATGCTGGAATATGTCTCCAAAAAGCAGTTAAAAAAAGCCCTTTTGACACGCAACTCCCGCAAATCGGTGGAGACCGTTCTGCGGAAACATAGTCTCCATTTTGAATTTATCGTAAGCCGCGAGGATACCAAACCAAAACCGGCTCCCGATCCCATTTTTCTGCTAAGCAAAAAGATGAATATTCATACCGATCATCTGTTAATGGTGGGTGACTACAAGTATGATATTATATGCGGCAAGGCGGCAGGAACCAAGACGGTCTTGCTCCGGTACAAGGAGTATATAGAGACGGAGGTTGTTCCGGATTTCGAGATTAATAGCATCCGGGAAATTATCGATGTTATCTCACATTTTGAAAGGGGAGTACCAGTTTGAATGGAGGAATCCGTGTATAGAAACAAGCTTATTTTATCTATTGTCCTAATTTCGTGTATCGCCTTTTCTCAGAGAAATAGTTTGTCAGATGTCGTTCCTGCAGGGAAAAGCCTCGACGAGATCCTTACCGCGGTAGAAAGGGCAAACAATGCATTTAAAACGTTAAAGGCCGATATAACGTTTACCCGCACCATTACCCTGCTTGAATCCTCAGAGGTTTCTCAGGGTGAGATGAGTTACAAAAAACCCAAGAGATTGTATCTGAAATTCCCTCCGCCCCGCAATGAGATAAACGTTGTGGATGGGAAATATGTATGGGTGTATCACCCGGCAGAAAAACAAGCGGAAAAATATGACATGGACAGAGGGAAACAGTCTTCTCAGGGTTTAAGTTTTTTTGAATTTGGTTACGGTGAATCGATCCCGGCGGTAAGAAGGGATTATACCATCTCCCTGCTCGAGACAAAAGATGAGGGCGAGAAGCGGTTTTATATTCTGGATCTCCTGCCAAAAAATAAAAAGTCCCAATATTCTGATATCCGGTTGAGGGTGGAAGAAGGGTTCTGGCTGCCGGACAGGATTGACCTTTACGAAAGTGATGGCGAGGTGATTAATAGCATTGAACTGAAAAATATCAAGCTAAACAAAGGCATGTCCGATAAGTTGTTCATATTTGATATACCACGGGGGGTAGAGGTCATCGAACCCATGAAATAAGACTTATTCCGCAGTTAAAGCAACGGGCTGGATGCTTTTACTACATTCTATGGTGTACCGTATAAAAATTTTTACAACCGTTTAGCTTTTTGAAAAGAATTTCCCAGGCATCTCATGTGTACGGCAAGAGATGCAACCTTTGCTGTTTTGTGACATGCCTCGCTCTCTCTTTTTTTAGAGGAGTGAGGGCAAGAGTCCCCTCTGGAAAGAAGGAATTTAGGGATGTGTTTGATACAAGCAAACGCCTTCTCTGTTATAAAGGGCGGCAACCTTCATGTGGCTGGGATTTTTCAAAAAACGGAATGGTTACAAATTATTTTGCAAGTTTTTGTAACTATTCAGCGTACTTTTGCTCACAAACACTATGAGTGGACAAATATTGATTCTGTAATCCCGAAGGGATGTCATGATTATAGCATATCATTATGCAATGACGGTTAACCCTGCAGGGGTGGCATGGTATCATTATTTTCCCGATATTTCACTCCCACGGGGTTGAATATTCGGGTGCGTTTTTCTCTCTCCATAATCATGTCATCCCCTCGGGATTTTCCCGTCTGCCCGTTTTCCCTATCGGCTCCTAACTATTCTGAGAAAATATTCTCTATCACCATCCGTTTCGCTGAATAGTTACAAGTTTTTTACACCCCTTAAGGCGCTACATCCTGAGCTTGCCGAAGGATCGGTAAAACGATAGGGGGGATCTGGTTGTGGCTACGCTGCGATGGAGTAAGGAAACGAAAATTATTGAATAACCTTGACAAAAATGCCAGCCTTCAAGCTGTTTAGATACTGTTGTTTCAGCCGGCTGATTTCTTCACGATAGATTTTTTTGTAGATTTCATCCTGTACTTCCTCAAATTCCTGGATTTTCTCCGGTTTAATCAGTTCCATTTTAAAGATATGATACCCCACCGGTGACTCTATAAGCTTACTTCGTTCATTATCCTTCAGACTATACACGACGTCTCGCAGGTCTTTTCTCAGCTCGTTTACTTCATTAAAACTCCATAGACCGCCATCTTCCGCATTGGGGCCGTTTGAATACTGTTTCGCCATAGACGCAAAGTCCTCACCCTTTTCCAGTCGTTTCTGTATCTGTTGGGCTACGGCCAGCGTTTCTTCTTTGTTGTTATTATGGGCAGAAAACTTGATCATGATCTGGCGAAGACTGATTTCTTTTTTTTGCCGGAACTCGCCGATGTTTTCCGTATAATAGCGCCGGAGCAATTTCGGTTGAACCTTGACCTTGTTGTAGACATTCTCCCTCATGATCTTGTCTATCATAATATCTTCCTTGAGTTCGTTTTTCTTTTCGAGGGGATTAATGCCCTGGGTTTCAGCAATTTCATAATATTTTGACAAAGAGCCGACATTCTTAACCGCACCTTTCACGAATGAATCCAGGTCCTTTTCTACCTCTTTCATCTGTGCTTCATCCGTGCCAAACTTCTTTTGTGCCTCTTTAATCAGCACCTTTCGGTTGATCAATTCGTCCAGGGTGTCTTTCAATATCTCGTTTACCTTCTCATAAAACTCTCTTTCCGCATATCTTTCCTGCGCCTCCCGGATAGCAACGGCGGCACGTTTGATAACGTCTCCCTGGGTAATGATCTCGTCGCCCACAATAGCCTTAACAGAATTGACATTTTCTTCGCCGGAATCGCCCATTGTCTCATAGGAAGTGGCAGAAGCTGTAATGACAATCAACAAAAACCATGCGTACGGGGGTATAATCGCCTTCAATATCTTTAACCTCTCTACGAAAAGATGACTAACGTTTATTTTATACCTTTTCAAATTTTAATAGATTTTTTTAAAAAGTCTAGTAAATCCTCCGGCGACATTCCTTTTTTGGGAAGCCCCAGATGCAATGTGCTGTCGTTAATGACCCGGATATGTTTTTTTACTTTATATAAGCTCGCCTCTGCTTTTTTCAAATCGGCAACCTGAAGAATTAAAATACCATCTGCCTTTACCAGGGAACGAATCTTCGACCGTTGCGCAAGGATCCTTAACTCGCTTTCAGATAAAAGATTCCTTACCGGATGAGGGATTTCTCCAAAACGGTCTGCTATTTCTTCCGCAATTGCATCGATTTCCTTAAAAGTGGTGGACCGGTTCAATCTGCGGTAGATGTCCATCTTTAACGGATCTTCCCGGATATAGGTATGGGGAATGAAGGATTCCAGATGAAGATCGATGGAAACATCGGCAAGTTCGGGTATGGGTTCATGTTTTGCTTTTTTCACAGCCAATTCCAATAGCCGGCAATACATCTCGTACCCCACTGCAGCAATGTGACCATGTTGCTCTGTCCCTAAAATATTCCCGGCGCCACGGATTTCGAGATCGCGCATGGCAATCCGGAATCCCGCCCCCAATTCCGCAAATTCTTCAATAGCCTTCACCCGTTTTTCTGCCTCGGAGGTAATGGGACGGTCGACGGGCAAAATGAAATAGGCATAGGCACGATGTTTATACCGCCCCACCCTCCCCCGCAATTGATGCAGATCGGCAAGCCCAAAGGTGTCGGCAGCATTGATAAAGATCGTGTTAACATTTGGTATGTCCAGTCCTGATTCAATAATTGTTGTGGCAACCAGGATATCAGCGCGGCCGTCAATAAAGTCCCGCATTCTCTGTTCCATAAGTTTTTCGTCCATCTGACCGTGTACCGTCATAATCCTGGCCTCGGGCACGATCTCTGACAGGTTTTTGGCAATGCGCTCAATATTGTACACGCGATTATGTACAAAATACACCTGTCCGTCACGGTTGAGTTCCAGCATGATTGCCTGCCGGATGCGGTCCCGGTCAAAACGTATAATCTGCGTCTGAATCGATTGCCTGCCTAACGGCGGCGTATTCAGGGAAGAAATATCCTTAATCCCCAGGAGCGACATATGGAGTGTTCTGGGAATCGGTGTAGCCGTCAGCGTGAGCACATCTACGGTCTGGCGCAATCTCTTGAGCCGTTCCTTATGCTCAACCCCAAATCGCTGTTCTTCATCAACAATAACCAGTCCGAGGTCTTTGAAATAGACATCTTTCTGTAAAAGCCGGTGGGTACCGATGAGGATGTCGATTAGGCCTGCTGCCGCCTTCTCCAGGGTGTCTTTCTGCTCTTTGCGCGTCTTAAACCGGCTCAACACACCTATCTTTACGGGATAATCAGCCATACGTTCCGAGAAGGTAGCGTAGTGCTGCTGGGCGAGGATTGTCGTGGGCACGAGGACGGCTACCTGTTTCCCGTCCATAACAGACTTAAAGGCCGCCCGCATGGCGAGCTCCGTCTTGCCGTAGCCTACGTCACCACAGATGAGTCTGTCCATAGGCCTCTTCAACTCCATGTCGCGCTTTATTTCTTCCAGCGCCTGAAGCTGGTCAGGGGTTTCCTCGTAAAGAAACGATTCCTCAAATTCCCGTTGCCATTCCGTGTCCTTCTGATACGCAATGCCCTCCTTCGCATTTCGCAATGCCTGAATATGCAGCAAATCACTGGCAACATCTTTAACAGCATTCTCCGCGCGTTTTTTCCTGACCTCCCAATACTTTGACCCGATTTTATCGAGCCTGGGCCGGTGGTCAGAACTGCCAATATATTTTTGCACCAGTTCGATTTTCGTTGCAGGCACGTAGATCTTCGTACCCTCATCAAACTCCAGCACGAGATACTCCCTTTTCTGCCCGTCTTCTTCGATAGTGTCCATTCCCAAATAGCGTCCGATCCCATGGCTTACATGCACCACATAATCCCCCTTTTTCAAATCAAGGAAAGAATCTATCGCCCTGATTTGTATGGGTTTTTTTAATTCCCGACGCTGCTGGTAACGATGAAAGATTTCGTGGTGCGCAAGGATTGCAATACGGATATCAGAGAATTGAAACCCGCTGTGCAGGCGCCCGATACGCAAGATTGGCCAATGGCTCTTTTTTATACCAGACCCGGCGATAATCTCCTGAAATCGCTGTTCCTCGGCCTCGTTATTGCAAAAAACGACTGTGCGGTCGCTGGCTTCAATGATCCTGCCAAGTTCTGTAGTAATCTCCTGAATTTTATGAGGGAAGCTATCCACCGATTTGACATGAAAAGGATAGTCGTCTCTGCTTGAAGTTACCGGTAATTTCGACACCGTAACCTTTCTGAAGGAGTTTAACTGGCAAAGAACTTCTTCATAGGAAAACACAGCATTTCTTTCAAATGGCGTGTGCTGAGAGTCATCCCTGTCACTGCCTTTTCTGAAGGAAGATTGTTTGTCAGAGTCTTCTTTGACATCCCGGGAAATTTCATCGTGAAAACCCAGGCTGGTTAACATCGTTCTTGCCCGCTCTTCTATATTTAGCGGTTCTTTCAGGATGACTAAGGTGTCTTTCCCAAGATAAGACAGCAGTGAAGTCTTTTTGGTTTCAGGCTGAATGTCATTTCTTATATTGTTCATAGTGTCAAGGGCAAGTATCTGGCAGTTATCCAGCTCCTGATCGGAAATCTGGGACTCGACATGAAATCTACGAATCGATTCAACCTCATCTCCAAAAAACTCAATACGGTACGGGGTATCTGAGGCAAACGGGAAGATGTCAATAATGCCGCCACGTAACGCATATTCCCCGGCATTTTCAACCTGACTCGCCGGATGGTAGTGATGGTCGTGCAGCCATGCAATAAGCTCTCCCTGGGGGTGTTCACGATTCCGCTGAATTTTCAGGATATTATCAGAAAGCATTTTCGGAGACGGTACGGGCTGCAAAAGCCCCTGAACCGGCGCCACGATAATATCTGCACGGCTCTCCGCCGGGATGTAATTGTGAAGTATCCGGTTAAGCACGTGAATCCTTTGTGTCTGGGTATCGCTATTGTCTCCGAAATCCGCATCATATATATTTTCAACTGCAGGGAAAAGACTTGTATGGCCTGGCAGAAAGGTCTGCAAGTCTTCAAAATCATTTTCAGCCTCTTCAATATGGGATACCACCAGGAGTATCAGCGGCGCCACCTTGTCCGCCCTTGAACGTTCATCTGCCAGAGCTGCTGTAAGAAACATTGCAGACGATCCCCACAGCCCGTTAACAGAGCAATCCTTCCCGGCCTGGAGGCTTCGGGTAATTTCTTTATATTGCTTATGCGTCTGCAGAAGTTTGAGAAAATCTTTCATGGAGGTCAGATGGAAGTGAAGAAAAACGTAACCATTCAGTTTTTTGAAAAATCCCAGCAACATGAAGGTTGCTGTCCTTTATAAAAGATAAGGCATTTGCTCGTATCCAACACACCCCTAAGTTCCTTCTTTCCAAAGAGGACTCTTGCTTCCCCTCTAAAAAAAGAGCGAGGCGTCTCACAAGACAGCAAGTATTTCGTCTCTTACTGTACGCTGAAACACATGGGAAATTCCTTTCGAAAAGCTAACCGGTTACAAAAAAACAGATAACCGGGTCACCTCCCGGAAGGGAATTGAGGGGTGGGTAGTTGACTGCCGTCCGGCAAGAATACCTATCCCTTATCCTCTCCGGGGGGGGGAATATTTCTAAAATTAAAAGTATTCGATTTTCAAGGAATATGCGAATTTCCCATTCATTTTAATGCAAATCCACAGGAAAAAGCAAGAATTTGCGCAGGAATCATAATTTCGTGGATCATATATCAGATTAAATTTATTGTATCGGGATTCTCATTTTATTTAAGTGGGTTACAGGGTGGCACAGACAAACGTTGTTTGTCTGTGTGATATATTTCAAATCCGCGTGTATATTCAAACAATAGGGGAAAACAGGATTTAGCGCCGTGCATGGTGAGCTTGCCGAATCATCATGACGAAGTCGATGCCACCCTGTAACCGAAGATATAACGTGTAAGGAAAAACAGACGGAAGGGAAGGGAAGATATCATCTGTCATAGGAGGAAAACGATGGGCTTAAAGGATTTTGCCGCAGATTTGGCAGAGATCTTTTGGGAAGATTTTGAATGAAAAATAGGGGAGGAGGGTCCTTTATCACAAATTATTTCATCAATGCATGTCGGGAATTAAACAATAATGGCTATAGTAAATAATGGCAATCGCAAAAGCGTCTCATAAAGAAGTTTTACCGGATGATAGAAATCAACTCTTTCCAAATACTTCCTTCAGGATGTCTGTGATTCGTGCAGCAGGATTTTTTCTGATCTTCTTTTCTTCCTGCCCGATCGTATAAAAAAGCCCGTCAAGGGACTTTGTTGTCACATAATCATCAAGGTCAACGGACGTTGCAGTCATAAAAGGAATCGATGTGAATCTCCCCATCATATCCTTATAAAAACTGGTAACGCCCACCTGATCCATAGACTCAGAAATCGTCGGCTTAAATGAGTCGTAAAGCTTGTCATAGGTTTTCTCTTTGAAAAAATCGGTGGCTGCCGTATTTCCGCCATCTAAAATTTTCATAGCATCCTTGAAAGTCATCTGTTTTATCGCATCAATAAAATACCCTCTGGCAACCGGCGCCGCTTTCTCCGCTGCCCGGTTCATGCTCAGGACAAAGTCATCAACCTGCTTCTGGAATCCAAATTTCCTTAAAGTATCTGAAACCTTCTGTATCTTTTCAGGCATTAGAATCTTGACTGCCTTATTAGAAAAATAACCATCAAGCGCAGATAGAGAAGTTACGGTCTTATCCGTTGCAATGGACAGGGCTTCTTTGAGCCCTGCGATCACCGTGCTTTCATCAAGACCTGCAACCGAATTAGCATCATCTCCTTTTTTAAAAAGATTGCTGAGAAATCCCCCGTAGACGGTTGTTGTCATTAATGCCATAATCAGTATCAGTGCACCGTATCTCTTTTCCATAATTGTTCTCCTCGATGTAAATTTGTTACAGGCTGATGTCGCGGAAAATTCCTGTATGAAATTAAACAAAAGGCATCATTTCCGTGTTTTGAGAAATACTCTCCGATGAGATCATCTCTGCGACTATCTGCATGCTCAAGAGGTGCACACTTTGTGAATTATAAACGTGATGCAGACATACCATGATCTACCGGGGTGACACGGATAAGCGGCGCTTGTCTCTGTTTTTGTCGTATTGCAAAAAACTCTGCACTTACAATAATCAGACTTGAGCGTCTATCCCTATTTTAAAATAGATGTTTCACAAATAACGTTGTGCTGGTTCCACACGGACAAACGGAGGTTGCGCGTGCCACCCCGGTTGTCAATTCAGAATATTCGCCAATGGTGAATTCTTTGAGTATAGGAACAACCCATACATTACCTCTTCCATGCATGATTTCCTCATTAGCACAGAAGTCTTTCAAAAATCTAAATTGTTGTGGAAACTCTGATGGACGCAAAAAAAGGGCGTATCCTCATTTCCATCCGATAACGTCGTATCCCTTCTCGTGCAGACATTTTTCAATATATTGTTTAAGCAAAGGATCGGGATCCCTGGCCTTAAATAAGCCATATATCAAACCACCGGCGGCGCCGCCGGCAGCTCCTGAGGCAGCACCCCACCCAACATTTCCGCCAATTGCCCCTACCGCAGCGCCTGACGCCGCACCCACTGCTGCGCCCATAGCGGTCTGTTCGGCAATCTTCTTCTCCGTGCTGTACTTGCCAATATTCGTCTTTGCAAGCTGAATACAATCATCAATATCTTTATCAGCCGCTTCAACCCCGATCTTAGTAAGATGGTCATTGGGAGAAAGAATGGGTCTCTTTGTAGCACACGAATTTATCACGAAAAGCATGGCCAGAAAGATGATGACTGAATATCGTTGTTTTTTCATATTTCTATAACAGGAAACTTTAATCTTTTGAGTTATCTCCAGAAAATGAGGAGAATATGGGGATGAATAAAATACTGAAGCACTCATTTCTCCCACAAGCAGAGCTGCTGTTCGCGGTTGACACCATCATAACATGCGGGGACGCTTGTTCTAACAATAAAGGGGGACTATGAAGCGCTGCTAAAGGCAGTCTAATTAAAAAGAATGTTTTAAACTTTTACAACTTCTTCCTTTTCCACTTTATCCAGGCCGAAGGTGGTATGGACTGCCCGTAAGGCACGATCTGCGTGCGCTTCATCGATGACGCACGAAATCTTGATTTCCGAGGTGCTGATCATCTGGATATTGATCTTTTCAAATGCCAGTGTGCTAAACAACTTTTCTGCCACGCCACAATGACTTCTCATGCCAATTCCAACGACCGAAAGCTTTGCTATCTTGCTGTCATGCAAGACCTCTCCGGCTCCGAGCTCTTTCTTAATCTTTTCTGCAACGTTTAACGCCTCTCTCAGATCGCTTCTTGGTACCGTAAACGTTACGTCGGCACGTCCCTCAATACTGGCGTTTTGTATAATCATGTCTACATTAATATTCTTTCTGGCAATCTCATGAAAAATCTTTGCCGCCTGACCAGGAACGTCAGGCACCGCCCGGATCGTAATCTTTGCGTCATCCTTGCTGACTGCAACGCCACTTACGACAATATCTTCCATTTTTTCCGTCTCCTTACAAATCAACGTTCCTTCTTTGTTGTTAAAGCTTGAGCGAACATACAATGGAACATCATATTTCTTTGCAAACTCAATAGAACGGGAATGCATCACCTGCGCGCCCAGGCTCGCCAACTCCAGGATCTCGTCGTACGATACCTTATCGAGTTTTCGCGCGTGAGGAACTTTTCTTGGGTCGGCCGTATAAATTCCATCCACATCGGTAAAAATATCACACCGGTCTGCCTTCATAATTGCAGCCAGGGCTACTGCCGTGGTGTCTGAACCGCCCCGGCCAAGGGTAGTTATATTTTCATTTGCATCAATCCCCTGAAATCCAGCAACGATCACAATCGTGCCATGGTTTAATTCCTTTCTGATACGTTGTGCATTGATGTTTTGGATGCGCGCCTTGGTATGATAGCTGTCAGTGACGATCCCAACCTGGCCACCGGTAAAAGAGACTGCAGGATAGCCTAAGGCATGGATGGCCATGGCCACAAGGGCAATGGAAATCTGCTCACCCGTAGACATAAGCATGTCCATTTCGCGCGTCGATGGGCTATCGGTAATTTCACGGGCAAGATCAATTAGTTCGTCCGTCGTTTGACCCCGTGCAGAGACCACGACAATGACCTGATTCCCTGCTTTATATGCCTCAACAATCCATTTTACAGCGGCCTTAATGCGCTCTGCATTAGCAACCGAAGTGCCTCCAAATTTCTGCACAATAAGTCCCATATTCTATCCTTCTAAGATGTATGCTATTCAAAATGAACTTATGAAATTGTAATAATAGATGGCATGTATCGGCTCTTTATTCACAAAAAAACATAATCGCTAAATTTCAATTAGATTATTACATAATGTAATTAAAGTCAATTTTTTTTCTCCTGGACAAAAATAAAATCTACTTTGCAATTAGCAGATGCTGAATTATAATGTGTTTTTTATTATAATGTAAGAAATATGTCAATTTTATATATTCCAAAGGTGATGCAACAGCGTATAAATAAACGACGCCAGATTCCTTTCTGCACAGCGAAGTCAGGAAAGCGAATGCTCCGAGCCTTTGTGAATGGGGGTCAAGATAAGAGACTTTTCTTATCTATGCTAGTAAGATAATAATTTTTTACCATAAGGAGGCTTTTAATGAAGGGAAGCGCAAAAGTTATTGAAGTGCTTAATGAAGCACTTACGGCAGAAATTACCGCTATTAATCAATATTTTATTCATGCCAAGATGTGTGAAAACTGGGGTTATCTCCTTCTCTATGAGGATGGTGAAAAGAGGGCGGTGGAAGAGATGAAACATGCGGAAAGCCTGATTGAACGTATTTTGTTTTTAGAAGGCATCCCTATTGTCACTAAACTTGATAAGATCAATGTGGGAAGCACGGTAAAAGAACAAGCCGAGAATGACTATGGGCTCGAAAAGATTGCCATTCAAAGGCTACAAAGGGCTATCAACCTGTGCATTGAAGAGGCCGACGGCGGCTCACGCGAGTTGCTTGAACACATCCTCCTTGACGAAGAACGGCATGCCAATGACCTGGAAGCTTATCTCCAACTAATCAAGGATATGGGAATTCAGAATTTCCTGGTCACTCAGGTGCACAAAAAGGAAAAATCGTAAAGCCACGAATTGAATTCCTTATTCCATTAAAAGAACAGAGGCAGATAAAAATTTTAAACAGATGGCACCAGCACTCAACGGCACGATCAAAGTGGTCGGGTACGGTTTGCCTGATCAAGTCTAACCCTAACCCGGGGTGGTGAGACGGGTGTTGCATCAGGACTGGTTCAATCTTACAGGTTGAACCAGTGCATGCCATCATGCCAAAGACTCACACCAAAGTCCCGGCATACTCCACAACGCAGGAAACCGTTACACAACTTGAAACTATCCCACCCTGGCCTAGTCTGAGAACAGAAAACCTGCAGCATGAAATTTATGAATCAATCCTGCCAGGGTTTTGAATTCTAATAGAGTTGGTTTATTTATAGTCATGTTAAAATGTTGAGCTTCTTTGGGAAGACACTAGGCACTGCATGGCTTTTGGACATGACGATGCATATAAAACGCTGAATTGCCGCATCCGGGGCACAAGGTGAGCTTCTCTCGTTTCTCCATATACTTCATCAAGGTCGTAACGAAAGCTGCATGGCTCCAGGTAAGAGGTGATACGGACAGCGGTGCGCCGGTGTAGGGATCAACCTGTTCCGCGAGGACACCTGATGGCAAGGATTTATCCACTACCCATTCCAGAATGGGCAAGGTATTATTTAATTCCGCCAAATTTTTCGCATGCATAATTTCGTACTCTGCCAGCCACAGGGTGCAAATGAACCACGGATTTCCAGGCACACGTTCTATATCATGACTCACCTGATGATAATAATCGTTGGTATATCTGGCAATTCCCCCCACCGGGGTCTTTATACGGAGTCTTTCCTTTACAGCATCCATCGTTGACCCGATCATCGGTACTTCCGGACCAAAGACGCCAAAGGCGGTTAAACCAAAAAGGCTTGCATCAACCGTCATATCGAGTTCATACCCTTTTTCCGTCCTTTTTCCCATCCTTGCAAACCGGCCTTCTCCCTTATGGTAAAAATGCGCTACCAGGGCGTCCTTCATTTTATCAGCGGCGTCATGATATTTATCGCTATGTTTGTATTCCCCGAATGCACGGGCGAATTCACCTGCAGCCCGTAAGCCTGCAATAACCGCCGATACGGTAAAGGTATGCACCCCATAACGTTCTTCCCATAAATCATACGAGTCAAGCGGCAAGCCGGTCTCTTCATCTCTAAATTTGACCATAAACTCAGCCGCATTGACGACCAGACTCCGGTATAAAGTTTTTATAAATTCAATATCCCTGAATTCATCGTAATGATTCCATAGCGCCCAAATGACGAGCGCTATTCCGTCTTCCTGGATGGGGAGGCTCTTTTTATCATCCTTGAGCCAGGGGTGCCAGGAGCTGGCAAAGGTGCGGTCGGGGTTATATTTGTGGAGCAGATAACCGTCTTTAGAAATAACGTCTGCACAAAATTGAAAAAAACGTTTTGTTGCATCCATGTATCCCGATTTAATAAGGGCGTTTGCAACCAGGGCGCCGTCCCGCGGCCACATATAAGAATAGGTATCCCTTCCGAACTGGACAATATCAGAGTCATTTGCCGCAATGATGGCGCCATTGTTATCAATCTGTGTCCGGATGATCAGCAGACTCCTTTTAAAAAAAGAAACAAGATGCCGGGGTAGATCATAAAAATTGAACATTTCCTTATTGACCCACAGTTTCCAGTAGTTTTCAGTGCGCCGGATCAGCTCTTCCGGCGTTTTCTCCCAAATATCCTTATTGAGCTTTACGACTTCACTGTATTTCGTTCCTGCTGCGATCCAATAATGCGCAACATTTTCATTATAAGCCTGTATCTGGAGATTAATGCCAAGGGCTGAATCAACCGAACCCTGAGTAATAGGATTACCGCTTAAGACGCCATCTTCGGCATCCCTCCATGTCCCTTCAGCGCCATGGACCTCCTTAATTCCGGTTGCAAAATGGTCTATCCCGCACTTGTTGGGATCACAACAATTTATCAGGAAATACCGCTGGGATTTATAATGAATAATTGCCCGCGTATCCGGGTCATAATACGCCGTATCCCCAACTTCATTTTCGCATAGATGAAAGTCATGGTTGAAAAACAATCGTACCTCACGGTCCTTTCCTTCCAGATTCCTGACCACGATTTCCTTCACGAAGATGTTTAAGTGGAAGTCCACCGTGTCGTATATCTGGAGTTCAATTTTTAACCGGTCATTCCTGGCCTTTACATCCGTCACCAGGGTATCCACTTTATATCGTAAGGTTGTTTGCCATTCATCTCCCAGCCAACTGAATTGCCCTTCAACCCATATACCCATCCGGCAGGGATGACCTATGGTGTGATTTTCCTTCCCAACATAGGGATAATAAATATCCCTGATCTGATACTTCCGATCAAAGGTAACCAACAATGAACCATTTCCAACAGGTATGTCTCTGGGCATGTGTTTTCTTCCTTTAGTTAACGATGAGATACTTGTGTTTGTCCTGTATCGCTAAACCCTTGTTTGTGTGAGTTTACCGGCAGCCATACGATCCGCGAAGAATAAAAGTCTGCCATTTACCGGCTGTATGAGCTGCGTTGGCAGTCTCTGTGGCTGGTAATCACCTTCAATGACTTCTCTTAACACCGTGGCTTTTGATTCTCCCGTGATTAAAAACATAACCTCCGCCGCCTGGTTAATTACAGGAACTGTTAAGGTAATACGGTATGCGCCAAGTTTTTCGATATAATTGGAAATGACCAAACGATTCGTTTTGTCAAGTGCAGGGGAAAAAGGAAAGAGCGAGGCGGTATGCCCGTCATCCCCCATACCAAGCAGGATCAGATCAAAGCGGGGAAACTCTCCCTCATTCAGATGAAAAAATGCCTTCACCGTGCGTTCATATTCCATTGCCGCATGAGTGTGATCTTCAATCTCTGCCGGTATCCGGTAAATATGCTCTTTCAGAATCGGCACACTGTGAATGAGCGATTCACAGGCCATACGGTAATTACTATCCGGATGGTGCGGCAGAACGCAGCGTTCGTCTCCCCAGAACAGATAAACATCAGGCCACGACACCTGCCCCCGGTACAAATCGCTGGCCAGAATTGTGTAAAGTCCCCTGGGAGTTGAGCCGCCGGATAATACAACGGTAAAAAATCCCTTTGCCTGTATCGCCTTACCAGCCTGAGAAATAAATTCTTGTGCTGCCCTGTGGTTTAACTCATCAGGGTTTGCAACGATCAGGATTTCACGATTGGACGGTGTTTTAGCCATATCCCGCCTTCATCCAAAATCACTTACCACATTTTCTCCACTCCCGGCCGTCTTTTGCTATCATCTCGTCAGCCTCCTGCGGGCCCCAGGTGCCTGCTGCATAATTAGGATATTTCCGATGCGGCAGCGCCTTCCATACGTCTTGTATTGTTGACACCACATTCCAACTGGCTTCAACCATGTCAGCACGCTGAAACAGGGTTGCATCTCCCAACATGCAGTCATACAGCAGTCGCTCGTGTCCGGTACTTGGAGTGCGTCCGAAGTAGTCATCATACTTAAATTCCATATCTACTGTTCCCATGCGTACCAGGGGACCGGGAATCTTGGCGCTGAAGTTAAGCGAAATACCCTCGTTAGGCTGAATGTGGAGCACCATGAGGTTTGGTTTCAAATGTTCTACCGTGGTTTTACGAAACAATACAAAGGGGGCGCTCTTGAACTGAATAGCAACCTCGGTAACACGGCAGGGAAGCCGTTTCCCGGTACGCAGATAAAACGGCACATTAGCCCAGCGCCAGTTATCGATGTACAGTTTCATAGCCATAAACGTCTCCGTGTTGGAATCAGGCGGCACGCTTGGTTCAGACCGGTAAGCGGGTACGCGCTGCCCTTTTACCATACCTTCCCCATACTGCCCTCTCACGGTAGACCTGAGTACCCCTTCCGGAGTTATAGACTGAATGGCATGTAAAATTTTGACCTGTTCGTCGCGCACTGCATTTGCTTCAAAGGAAATCGGCGGCTCCATCGCCGTCAACGTAAGCAACTGAAACATGTGATTTGGCACCATATCCCTCAGTGCGCCGGCATTGTCGTAATAGTCACCCCGCTGCCCCACACCGATGTCCTCAGCAACGGTGATTTGCACGTGGTCAATGTAACGGCGATTCCAAATAGGTTCAAAGATACCGTTAGCGAAACGGAAGACCATAATGTTTTGAACCGTCTCCTTGCCAAGATAATGATCTATGCGGTAGATCTGACTCTCGCTCAGCACCTTTCTGATCTCCTGATTAAGGATGCGGGCAGATTCAAGATCCCGCCCGAATGGCTTTTCTATAATCACCCGGCGCCAGCACCCGTTCTCTTCATGTGCAAGTCCGGCAGCCCCAATATGCTGAATAATCGGGGAAAACAACTCAGGCGATGTTGCAAGATAGTAAAGATAATTTCCCCGGGTACCATGCTCTTTATCAACTTTCAACAGGAGATCCTTAAGTTGTTGATAAGCATTTGTATCCTGAACGTCCCCCGGTGAATAATAGAGTCGCTGAACGAACCAATTCCATAAGTCCGGATCAACCGAACCCATAGCGTACTCTTTTACATCGCTGCTGATTTTTTCACGGAATTCCTCATGGCTCATCTTACTACGGGAAAATCCGACAATGGCAAATTCCGTGGATAACAAACGTTCGCGCGCAAGATTATAAAGCGCTGGAATGAGCTTTCGTTTGGCTAGATCACCCGAAGCTCCAAAAATGACCATGACGCAAGGGTTGCCCACCTTCCCCAATGATTCGCTAATGGCACCCATCTCATCTTTACACTCCATGTATATCCCCTTTTATGATCTCTTTAAATTAATAAGGTTCTTCTTAAAGAAGTGCCCATAACATTTAAACTGCAATACTCTCCAAAGGACTCCTTGTTTTCTTTACAAATCAGGTATTGATGGCTGTAGCGATTTTTTACATCCCGATCTTTTCCAATCTCCGGCAATGGCACTCTTACAGTACCATCACAATAGTTTTCAAATGGCATTCTGTCAAGAAAATATAAAGTTACGGGATGTTACCATTTTGAAATATTAACCGTTGTTCTTGCGTTTATATTGTAATGTTACGGAAAGTTACCATTGGACTCGTATCAGCCAGAAGTAATCTCAGGGCGGGATTACTCCGTTATCGCCCTGCATGTCAATTGATATAAGATGTTCTCTATTGCCTGTTTTTATTCGTAAGCTTTAACCGCATCATTTCTGCAAAGAGTCCGACTTCATATTCAATACCTTTTAAAATATCGTTTTCTGCAGCAAAGTTAATACACTTTTTCATCTCTTTGAGCGCCCTTGCGTCCCTTTCCAGGAGAATCTTTGCGGTAGCGATAGCTTGCTCTATAACTTCCTTGTGAGGCGATATCTGGTTAACGAGACCCCATTCCAAAGCGGTTTCGGCACGGATCATCTTTCCCAGGAATAACATCTCTTTCGCGCGGGCTGTGCCGATAAAGCGCGATAAGCGCTGTGTACCACCCAGCCCGGGAATAATACTCAATTCAGGTTTTGCCTCCGGCAGGCTGAAAAAGGAAAGTTCTGAAGCAATACGCAGGTCACACAACATGGCAAGTTCCAGCCCTGCACCAATAGTAACGCCGTTAATAGCGGCTATAACGGGTTTTTTGCAATTTTCGATTTCAACGAACATCTCATGGGCGCGCTTGAACCGTTCATAGTTTTTTTCTGCTACGAGGCCGGAAATCCAGGATCCGAAGAGTTCATCCCGGTCAGCGCCATCACTGAATACTCCCCGAAGTTTACTGGCAATGATAATAGCTCCAATTTTATCATTACCCTCGTATTGATCCATTTTGTCGTAGATGGCGTCAAGAAGCCATGAACCGATAGAGTTTCTGGGTGGTTTTTTCATGGAGATAATGCCAATTGCCTTGCCATGGTTTCCGGAAATCTCCTCGAACTCAATATGGTCATAGCCGGAATTATCACCACGATTCATGCGAATATCTTTCATCTTCTGTTTCTCTGCGTATTCTGTGCCCGCGGATATGAACTATTACGGTTATTTTATATCTTTAAAGCCACTTCAAACCCTTCGTGAATTGCCTCTAGGGCGGTACGCACCTTAACACAGTCGCCAATAAAGTAGGTCTCCGGAAATTTGCCTTCTATCTGCTTGCGGAGCTCATTATTAGGACTGTATCCTACGGCAAGAATAACCGTGTCGGCTTTGATAAAGTGGTCTTTCCCGTCCTTTTCATAGACCACACCGGTATTTTCATATCCGTTTTTTTGGGGGTTGGTTATAATTTCTTTTACTTTTACTTCCGTTATCTCCCTTACCCCGGCATCTTTTATCTCATTCAGGATGATCCATCGTGTGGAAATGCCAAACCCTCCGCCAATCTTTCTCTTCATTTCCAGAAGGGTAATATTCCGGTTTCCTTTTGCCGTATATTCGATCACATCGCTGGCATTAAGCACCTTGTGTTTCAGAAGAAAACAGGCCACGTCAGGCCTCATTGCTCCTTTTTTTGCCACATGCAAGGCTACCTCACACCCCACGGTTCCACCGCCAATAATGATGATGTCCCTTCCAACAGATACACTACCGTCCAGCACATCACTGGCAAAGCACACATTTTTCGCCTGTATTCCGGGAAGATTCGGCACGATGGGATTCCCGCCTGTAGCAACAACAATTGCATCGGGCTGTTCTTCTTGTAGCGCCTGGAGATCTGCCTCTATTTCCGTTTTGATATCTACCTTGTGCTTTACCATCTGTCTTTCCAGATAGGTTATAATATTTTGAATCTCTTCGCGGCCAGGCGGAATAAAGGCATATCGTAATTGTCCGCCTAAATGGCTATTTCTCTCGTAAAGGGTAACCCTGTGCCCTCTTAACGCCAGGATTCGTGCGGCCTCCATACCACCCGGTCCGCCGCCCACAACGACAACTTTCTTTGGGCTATTCGTCATAATTATCTTGTATTCATTCTCATGTCCTACCATAGCATTGTAGGTACACGAGACGGGCTTAAAATTAAGTAAAGAATCAAAGCACCCCTGGTTGCAGGCAATACAGGTTCTGATATCATCAAGATGTCCACTTTTATACTTATTTGGTAATTCCGGATCCACGATAAGCGGTCTGCCAACAGACACCATATCCGCCTGTTCATTTTCCAGAATCTCTTCTGCCAGTTTCAGGTCATTTATTCTTACCGAGGCAATTACAGGAATCTTTACCTGTGATTTAAATTTTTCCGACAGGAATACATAAGCCATCCGGGGAATAGCCATCAACATAATGGGGATTTTGCTTTCATGCCAGCCGGGCGATACGTTAAATGCATCGACACCCGCATATTCTAATATCTTAGCGATTTCCAGACTTTCCTGTATTCTGAGCCCGCCCTCTACAAAATCATCTCCGGACATTCGAAAGATAATGGGATAATCCTTCCCAACCGTCTCTTTTATCGCAAGAATCATTTCCTTTGCAAAGCGGGCGCGATTTTCAAGACTCCCACCGTATGCATCGTCGCGTTTATTCGTAGCCTCTGAGAGGAATTGGTTTATAAGGTAACCCATACCCCCGTGAAGTTCCACGGCGTCGAAACCAGCCTCTTTTGCCCTCATGGTGGCAGAGACATAATTATTGATAACCGTTTTGATCTCCGGAACCGTTAAGGCATGAGGTTCCTGTTTGATGCTTCTGTGGGTCAGCTTTGTGGGTGCAACGGGCTGCATCTTAGTAAAAAATGACGAAGCGCTGCGGCCACCGTGAAGTAACTGTGCTGCTACCCGCACGTCATACAGATGAATGGCATCAGTCAATCTTTTTAATCCGGAAATAAATTCGTCTCTATCCAATCCGATAATACTCTTCCAAACTTTACCGTTTATTTCCGGATAACAGCCGCCCACAACGATAAGCCCAACTCCTCCCTTTGCACGTTCTCTGTAAAAATCAATAATCTGATCGTTAATGGTTCCATCCGAGGTAAATCCAAGGTCCATGGCGGACATGGCAATTCTGTTTTTTAATGTCATCCGCCCGATGTTTATAGTGTCAAACAGTTTATTCATAAATTTATCTATACGTGCGTCAGTTACAGGTACGGACAAACTTTGTTTGTCCGTGCCATCCTGTAACCGAAGACATAATTTGATTCTTTCATGTAGATTGTCTTTCAAGACCAGAGGTTTTTTCTATAGCTCCAATGTTACGAATGTCTCTATACAATAAAATTACCACTAAGTGCGGCTTCTGTTGAAGTGTCCCTTATTAGCTGAAACAGGAAATAACCAAAATTTCAAAAGGGAGGGAGAGTCCATTGCAGATGCTTAAATCCACGTAGAATAGCTTTTTTGAGTATTTTACCGATAGTTTCTGAATTGTCACGTACCTTTTCTTATCTTGCATCCAATAATATGCAGGCTGGAAGCCTGCGCTACTACGTCTCTGACTTATTCGGGTCAGGCTTTCGGGATTATACGGCTCACAACTCTCTTTGTCAAGACCATCCTGAGGCGAATGGAACCCGGAATTATTAGCTAAATGAGTTTTGTCGTATTTCTAAGAAATAGAGAGACAGCGTGTTTCTGAAGTAAGTTCAGGAGACAAATGAGTCTAAATTTCTACACTATCAATTACTCTTTCCACCGGTATAATGGCAGCCACCATAAACTGTCGCCTCATTATCTTGACAAATGGTTATGCAGATAGTACAACTTTGAAAAGGTGTTTTCTCATGAATTCCCAGTTGACGAAATGGTGGAATTAATCTAGGAAAATGATGTCCCATACGGAACAAATTAAGGCATTCGTTAAAAAATACTACTATTACCTGGGTATCAACAAACAACAGGAAATAACCAGACTTTTGTTCGAAATTGCCAAACGTGAACGAATCGATTACACAAAGGTAGCGGAGGGTTTGCCAAAACCACCCGTCCGGTTTTCTGAAATCAAAAATTATCTGGTCAGGCGACGCTATCCGTCTTTCACGAAAACCGGTCAGGGATTTAAGCCTTCTTTTTTCGATGTTACGATCGATCCAAAACTGAAGGCAGATGTTACTTTGAAACGGCAGTTCAAACCCAAAAACCTGTTTATTGAAGAATCCGTTTCCCACACGGAGATGGCAAACAGAGTGAGCGCTCACTTTCCGAAGAGCAATATTGAAATAATAAAAACCTACAAAGAACATATTGGGAAAAGACGGTTCGGTATTGACGATTACAACAGAAGGTTGGAAAACCTTTACCTTGTGCGTGAAGACTATGATTTTTTTAAAAAATGTCCCTGTTCTGCCAATTCTGCATTCTGCGGCTACTTTGTCGTAAATCTGGGTAGTGGGTGTCCGTATGAATGCTCCTATTGTGTCCTGCAGGATTATATTAATTCACCAGGCATTATCATGCCCGCTAATATTGAAGATTTTTTTGCAGCATACAGGCGCCTCGGTCGAGATATCCGCTGCGGTTCATGCGAGCTAACCGATTCCCTTGCATTCGATCATATTACAGGATACTCACCACGGATCGTTGATTTTTTTCGCCACTATCCGAAAACGATGTACGAACTGAAAACCAAGAGTGACAATGTTGAACTGCTAACTTCTGTTCCGGGTGCAAGAAACATCATTATTTCCTGGTCGTTGAATCCTCAGAAAATCGTGGAAACAGTTGAGTACTTCACCGCCCCGTTAATGCAGAGGCTCGAAGCAGCTCAAAGGTGTGCCACCAGCGGCTATCGGGTAGCCTTCCATTTTGATCCTATGATTTATTATCAGGGGTGGGAGGCTGATTATGAGGCGTTGGTCGACACGACCTTTCATGCCGTTGATGGATGTGATGTTGCCTGGATAAGCCTTGGTACCCTGCGCATGACGCCGCGTTTGAAAAAGATTATTGAAAACCGTTTCCCGGACAATACCATACTTGATGAGGAATTTTTTACAGGGCATGACGGCAAGCTTCGCTACCCTGACGAACTGCGTGTTTTATTATATAAAAACATGACATCCTGGATTCGGAAACGATGTAAAGATGTCCCGATATATCTATGCATGGAGGAAAAATCGATGCGTTTGAAGTTATAAGTGATTTTGTTTATTGATTAGCAGCACATGAAAGTTGTTATAAGATTAATTTAAATAGGGAATTCAGATAAAATAAGCCTTGTCGGTTATGTAAAACAGGCTGTCATAAATAGTGCCTGCCGTTAATACGGAGTCCTTCAACTTTTTTAACCAATTTATGCCCCGTTCTCACCACTGCCTCTTTTATCAAATGTCCTTTGTCTTTTTTGTTTATGCATCGAATATGCAGACTCTTTCACACAGAAATCCCTTTGTTTTTGCTATGCCTTACTCTTTTACCCGTAAATATTCTATATCTTCCATAAACAGTTCTCACCGGCTTTGGAGTGTTTCCTTCAAACACTATTTACATTCGCTCTGGCGCCTGCATTCCAAGGAGGCGAAGTCCATTTTTTATGACCTGGCGGGTGGTGTCTACCAGGAGTATTCTTGCTTTCGTGAGTTCAGCATCATCTGACAAGACACGATGAGCATTATAGAATCTATTCAAGCTAGCACACACATCGATCAGATAATTGCAGATCAAAGAGGGCTCATAAAACTCAGCCGCTTTCATGATAACGGATGGAAATTGTCCTAAATTCTTGATCAGGATAACGGTTTCGTCTTCTTTCAATAATCCGAAATTTATGTCTGCCGTCATAGGCTTCCCATATTTCCTCAGGATACTGCAGAGGCGGGCATGCGTGTACTGGACATAGGGACCTGTTTCACCCTCGAAATTGAGCGCTTCATCCCAGTCAAAGACTACATCTTTGCTTCGTTTGGTGCACAGATCGGCGAAGATGACGGCACCAATGCCTACATCCCTGGCGATGGCCTCTTTATTTTCCAAAGACGGGTTCTTTTCTTCAATGATTTCTTTGATGCGTTCAACGGCCTCAACGAGCAGATCTTCCAATAAAACGACCTTACCCTTGCGGGTAGACATCTTGCCATCCTTAAATTTCATGAGGCCAAAATCCACATGCACACAACAGTTTGCCCAATTGTACCCCATCAACTCTAAAACCTTGAAAAATTGGTTAAAATGCAACTTTTGTTCAGAACCAACCACGTAAATCATCTTGTCAAAGTCGTAGGTCTTTTTTCTATATTCAGCGGCGGCAATATCGCGGGTGGCGTACAGTGTGGTATCGTCTTTTTTACGCAGGAGGCATGGTGGCATATGGTAAGGCTCTAAATCCACAATCAATGCCTGTTCGCTAACTTTGGTGATCCCTTTTTCCTTAATCCTTGTTACAGTATCTTGAACCATGGTATTATAAAAACTCTCGCCGACGAAAGCGTCGAAGTGGATCCCAAGCATATCATAAATCTTCTGAAATTCCTTCAGGCTGATGTCCTTGAAGTGCTGCCAGATGTTTTTTGCCTCGGCATCCCCGGACTCAAGCTTTTTAAACCACTCCCTTGCCTCATCTTCCAAGCCAGGATCCTTTTCCGCTTCCTGGTGAAATTTTACATAAAGGTCATTCAGGTCGGTAACGGTATAAGCATGATGTGCATTTTCACCTCCCCACTTTTTATAGGCAACAATCAACTGTCCGAATTGCGTGCCCCAATCGCCCAGATGATTGATTCCAACACATCTATAACCAAGGGTTTTATAGATATGGTAAATGGCGTTTCCTATGAGTGCAGAACGGAGATGGTGGACGGCAAGGTGTTTGGCAATATTGGGGGAAGAGAAGTCGACAATAACCGTCTTGCCTTTACCTGCGCTCCTGATACCATAGTTGTCACGTTCTTCAGAGATTGTTTTTAGCGTTATCTCAGACAGCGTTTCTTTATCCACAAAAAAGTTCACATAAGGGCCAATAGCCTTTATTTCCGCAATGGGGCGAACGGCATGTATTGCATTTGACAATTCTGTTGCTATGACGTTCGGGGATTTTTTCAGGGTTTTTGAAAGGCTGTAGCAGGGAAAGGCATAGTCACCCATCTTAGGGTCGGGTGGTATTTCGATGAGCCTCTTTATCTCATCTTCCGGAAGGTCAATTTTTTCTTTCAGCAGGGATACGATATTTTTTATAAAATGATCCATTTTTAGTTCTTTTCATGAGCCTTTGTGGTAAATCTTTTGCTCACATCAATCCCATCTTCTTTTTCACATCAGACATGGTTTCCTCTGCCATATCTTTACACTTCTTTGCGCCAGTATGTAAAAGGTCTGTTACGTAACCCGGGTCATTGATTAGTTGCTCGTACCTGAGCCGGATGGGAGTCAATGCCTTAATGATATTCTCTGACAAAATTTTTTTACATTCGACGCAGCCGATTTCTGCAGAGCGGCACACGGTATTGATGCGATCCGTCTGCTCTTTTTGGGAAAAATATTTGTGCAGGGTAAAGAGATTACAGATATCCGGGTTGCCCGTGTCGGTGCGCCTCTTCCTGTTCTCATCGGTTACGGCCGTAGAGAGCTTCTTCCAGATGGATTCCGGCGTTTCCACCAGGGAAATATAATTCCCCAGGCTCTTACTCATCTTTGTTTTGCCGTCGAGTCCCATAATACGCGGGGCATCAGAGAGGATTTCAACCGGGTCCGGAAACGTTTCGCCATATCGCATATTAAATTTTCTGGCAATTTCCCTGGCAAGTTCGATGTGCTGCACCTGATCTTCTCCCACTGGCACAGTTTCACCTTTATAGAGCAAGATGTCAGCCGCTTGCAAAACCGGATATGTAAATAATCCTGCATTGATATTTTCACGGTGTTGCTTCGACTTGTCCTTGAACTGGGTCATGCGTTCCAGATGGCCCATGGGGGTTACCGTGTTAAGTATCCATGCGAGTTCCGTATGTTCCGGTACATAGGACTGAACAAAGATAATGCATCGTTCGGGGTCGAGCCCTGCAGCAATGTTAACGGCCGCTGCATTGAGGATGCGTTTTTGCATGTCCTGTGGACTATATTCTATGGTTATTGCATGATAATCGACAATGCAGAAGATACAATCATATTGATCCATCATCCGTATCCAGTTCTTAATGGCTCCCAGGTAGTTACCGATATGTACATCCCCGCTGGGCTGAATTCCACTGAATAACCGCTTTTTCATAAAATAGATCCTTTCAACTTACATTCGGAATTCATGTTTTTTAATTAAGTAATGAATCAACACGCCCCTTACTCCCTTCTTGAGAAAGATGGAGGTGTGTAAAAATGAGAAGTCTTTGGGTTTTGCTTTTGAAAACCTAGCCTAATGTATCTTTTATAGTAAACGTAACAAATAAGTATATATACAAGTGCATTGCGGGGGCGACAGTTCGAAACAGTCCCAGTGTCTGGATTGTTCCGCGGAGTTTACACTGAGTAATGCGAATATGCTCGCAATGACAACTTCCTTTTTGGATTCACTATCATGTAATCAAAGAGATCTGTGGTTTCCGCCTCATTACAGAGCTTCTGGCAATATCTTTTTAATTCGCCGTGCTGCTTCCCGGGTATCTTTGATGCTGGGTACAAGGGCAAACCGGACATAACCTTCGCCGGGGTTCAATTTATTGGCTGTTTTGTCACTAATCCATGCCCCGGGCGTTGTTACGATAGCGATTTCTGGTGAAAGGAGTTTCTGCGCAAAAACGACAGAGGTCATACCGTCCGGCACCTTTTGCCAGAGATAAATCGTTGCTTCCGGAGTACAGTCAGGAAGCTTGATACGACGAAATGCGTCTACCAATAAGTCTCTTTTCACTTTGTATTCTGCACGCATTTTTTCAACATGGGTCTCATCGCTAAGGGCAGCGATTGCTCCATCCTGGATAAACGTGGCTGTACCAGAGTCGATGTTGGTTTTTACCTTTTTGAATATATCTACAATCCGCTTATCACCTGCCACCCAGCCCACCCGATAACAAGTCATGGCGCTTCTTTTGGAAAAGGAGTTAAAGACAATGACACCGTCTTTAGTGATTTCCAGGATGCTATGGGGCGGTTCGCCAAAGAAAATTTCACTATAAGCCTCGTCAGAAGCGATGATAATGTTATATTTTTTCCCAAATTCTACGATTTCTTTTAGGTACGATAAAGGCGCTATGGCGCCTGAGGGGCTGTTCGGGTAGTTGATCCACAGGATCTTTGCTTTTTTGCAGATCTCTTCAGGGATGGAATTCAAGTCGATCAGAAATTTATTTTCAGATAGAAGTGGCACATAATAAGGTATCCCTTCGGCGAACAGCGTTCCTCGTGTATAAGGTGGATAGCCAGGGGTAGGGATGATTACGTAATCACCGGGATTAACAATTCCCTCGGGGAAATTGAATACCGCTTCTTTTGAGCCGATGGTGGATGATATTTCGGTAGCCGGATCCATCTGCACGCCAAATCTCTTTTGAATCCACTGTGCAATGGCTTGTCTGAATTCAGAAGCACCAATATAACTCGGATAACCGGAAGATTTTCGAAGCGTTATTCCTTTTTGTGTTGCCTTTCGGACAACGTCAGGTGTTGGTACGGTAGGGTCTCCCACGCCAAAATCGATGGGAGTAATCCCCATGGCTTTCAATTTTTCAACTTCCTTGTCTACTTCTGCAAAGGCATACGCACCAATGGACTGCAATCTCTTTGAAGCGGTGATTTCCATACGTGTATTTTTCATTTCCTTTCTTTTTGCTATTTATTTGATGGGTCTGTAATCGCTGGTTTTACAGGGCTTCTCTTTGCGGTCATTTCCTTAATTTCTATCTCAAGTACATTTGTCCTATTCAACATAGCTTCAGTAAAGGGGACTTTGGGATTTTGAGGTGCATACTTGTCGGCAAGTTTCTGGATGGCGTAATTCTTCGCATTGAGGTCAGAAAGTATCTTTATATTGCCGAACAGAATAACGGACCGATATGCAACCGAAGAGGCACAGGTAGGCTGCTTTACTATAATCTCTTTCACATCTTCCACCTCAAAGCAGACATTCGGATTGGCTCTGATATTTTGTAATTTTTGCCCTTCCTGTGCACAGTGGAGAAATATCCTGTATCGCTCTTTATCATAGGTAAAATTCATGGGCGTAATATAAGGAATTCCATCGGCGCACGTCCCCAATCTGCCCACCGTGGCCTTTAACAGAATCTCTTCGACTTCTTCCTTGCAGGTTATTTCTTTGTCTTTCCTTCTCACAGGTTATATTTTTCTTCCAACGGCTTCTGCTACTGGTTTTAGTTCATTCATGAGTTCTTCGAAGGCCTCCAAGGTTATTGTTTGGGGCCCATCCACAAACGATTTTTCAGGATCAGGGTGTGTCTCAATTAACAAGCCGTCGGCGCCTACTGCCACAGATCCCTTAGACATTGGATTTACAAGGCTTCGCTTCCCTGTGCCATGACTGGGATCAACGATAACCGGGAGGTGCGTCATTTCTTTGAGTTGTGGGACAATGCTTAGCGACAATGTGAAACGGGTAAACGCCTCAAAGGTTCGAATACCCCTCTCGCACAGAATAACATTGGAATTATTTTGCGCCAGGATATATTCAGCTGCCAGGAGAAATTCTTCGACGGTGGCGCACATGCCCCGTTTTAAAATCACCGGCTTACCTGCCTCTCCCACAGCACGCAGGAGGAGGAAATTTTGCATGTTGCGGGTTCCGACTTGAAGAATATCAGAGTACTTACTGACTAATTTTACGTGCTCGGGGGTAAGTACTTCCGTAACTATGGGCAGACCTGAAGCCTCACGGGCATGTGCCAGATGCGCAAGCCCCTCTTCCTTAAGACCCTGGAAAGTGTATGGATTACTGCGGGGTTTGAATGCTCCGCCCCGTAATGCAGTTGCACCTGCATCTCGCACTTTTTTAGCAATTTCGATAATTTGCTCTTTGCTCTCAATGGCACACGGTCCCGCGATGACGGCGACTTCATCACCACCGATTTTTTTCCCATTTGCAAGATGAATAATCGTCCTGAAGTCTTTTCCTTCCTTACTGGCGAGTTTGTATGGCGCAAGAATAGGGACTGATTTTTCTACGCCAGGCATGACGTCCCAAAAATCAGCAGGCAATATCCTTTCATCCCCGATTATTGCGATTACATTTCGGTTCGTTCCTTGTAACAAAACTCCTTTTAAACCGGCCTTTTCTATACTTTCAAGGACGTAATCGACGTCCTTTTTTGTAGATTCGGCCTTCATTACGATAATCATGAGCTACACCTCCACCAAATATTGTAGGCAAAAAAAAACCCTAAAACCAATGGTTTCAGGGCAATATATTAACATCGATGAACTTAATAATATCGAAACCCTAAGCCCCCCCTGTGGTTGATAGCACTTAAAGTAATACAATCTCCGGTAAAACGTGTCGGTTTTGTTATTCGTGGGGAGACACCTATGCATCACGGATAAGATCTATAAAGATATATGGTGGGAATTTTAACTCATGTTGTTGTATTGTCAAGTCTAATTTCTTCATGTCCTCTCACATACCTTGCAAAATCTTCATTTCTAGCGCGTTTTTTCAACCCCCCTCACTCACTTCTGGTGACAGGAGGTTGGTTTGCCTTGTTTCGTTATGAGTTTTCCTTCGAAAATGAAAATCCTTTCATAATATTGTGTGCGTTGGTTCTTTCGCTGCCTGTATGTCATTGTAACAGGACGGGTGTATTGAAAAGGTACCTCCCCATTTTTGTCTGCCCTTATCGTGCCTCCTTTTTCATAATCGTTTACCTGAACCGTTTGTAACACTCTTTTGTTTATGATGATAAATCGACGACTCCTCATTTTATTTTATACAGGATTGACAAAACCTTTTCCATCTTTTTACTTCACCTTACCCAACCCGTTCTGCTGAATTAACGTACCGTTCTGATGTGACCCTGCCGCATTTCTTGATTATACGTGGTGACATTTGAATCTATCGGGATATCACCTCACCAATATCCTCCAGCATACCGTAAACAAGGTACTCTTTTTCTTTTTGTTTTACAGGCTGTTTTTGATTGAGAAGGAATGAACAAGCTTACAACGGCGTGTTAGTCCCACTGATATACATTGTCATCGTAATATAGTTCAAGCTTGTGTTTATGCTTTAGCTCTTCCTGTGCAAGGATTTTGCATAAGTTTTTCATTTCGGGGTTATCAGAGGATTTTGCCATCCCTACATAGAAATTGTAGGCTTTTTGCTCTTTCTTCATTGCCACAATTAATACATCCTGAAAATTATTGACATCAGAGATGTTTTTATCTACCAGATATTCTGCAATATGAAGATCATGGATTTTTTCCGGTTTAAATTTTTTCACCCTGGAAACGTCAAAATTCTGCAACATCTCCTTATGCTTTAGCTCTTCAGCCGCAAGTTCTTTTAACCATATCTGTGATGCCGGATCTTTGACAAATTTTAATGCATCCATATAAAATTTATATGCCATGTCTTCTTGTTGTATAGCTTGCTTTATTATTTCTTTTACATCCATCGTAGCCATTCAATCCTCCTTTAATTTTAAAACACATCAACTCTAACCTGAACGAATCTAAAAAACGGAATAGTTTTTATATTTCTTTTTTAACCTTGCCTAAAGCTATTAATTCAGAAAGCTTATGTTCTGCAGCAATAGCCGCGGTAACCCCTTCTCCTACAGCAGTTGCGATCTGCCGATACGAATTTTTTCGAATGTCGCCAACGGCATATAATCCTTCTATGGATGTTTCCATGTGCATATTTGTTTCGATATGACATCCCACATCCTCACAAAGCAGCGTGCCCAAAAACCCCGTATTGGGCACGCTACCGATGAAAATAAAAATCCCCTGGCATGTCATCTCTTTTTTTTCTTTCGTTATAACATTTTGGACCACGATACCATCAACCTTATCCTGTCCATGAATACTTTCAACGATAGCATTGAAAACAACCTTGATCTTTGGGTTTGTTAACGCTTCATCCAGATAAATTTTTGTGGCTCTGAATTCATTCCTTCTGTGGATAATTTGTACGGTATTTGCAAATTTGGTCAGAAAGAGGGCCTCCGTTATTGCAGAATCGCCTCCTCCAACGACAACAACGTCTTTCCCCTTAAAAAAAGCACCGTCGCAGGTAGCACAATAACTCACGCCTCTTCCGTAAAATTCTTTTTCACCAGGCACGCCCAGTTTTTTGGGTTCTGCACCAGCGGCTAAAATAACCGCATGGCTTCCATAAGTGTCCGTATCAGTTGTCACAATTTTTAGACCATTTTCAACCTGTACTTTCATTACCTCTTCGTATCGTATCTCGGCACCAAACCGCTTGGCCTGTGCTTCCATGCGTTGTATCAGGTCAACACCACTGATAACTTCGGGAAAACCCGGATAATTTTCAATCAGATCGGTACCGACTAACTGCCCGCCCACAACTTGCTTTTCAAAAATCACGGTCTTCAACAATGCCCGGCAGGTATAAACAGCCGCAGCAAGGGCAGACGGCCCGCTCCCGACAATTATAACGTCGTAATCTGTATTCACATTCCTTTGAGACCTTTCAGGGCATTTAAGACCTGCCACCCGTAAAAATTTAACGCAAACAGCTTTTTTTCAATATGACACTCAAGACACCGTTTTGTTCCTTCAGTTGCCCAATTACGGGTTACAAACGCAGTTTTTGACGTCTCTCCTTTTGGAGTGAGTTTGCCCTTTCCGGCATGACAAAAACTACACTCTGTACCCATAATTTCACAAAGCTCAAACATTTTTCTTGCCTGCTGTTCGTTTTCTTTGTATCGTTTCCGATCCACGTGACAGTAATCACATTCAACTCCGAGTGCAACAGATGCCTTCATCATCTCCTTTGATTTTTTCCCTTCGTCGGTAAAGACGGTTAAATCTTCGTTATGGCAAAAATCGCATTCGACTCCGAAGAGCGACGTCAGCCTCTTGATTTGAGCGTTCTTTTCTTCTTTGTTGCCTTTAAAATACGGATTTGAATAGGTGACATTGGGCATGTTTTTTTCTGCCGGTTCTGCATGAGACAGAGCACTATCTCCTAGGGAAAAACATACCAGAAACCCTGTGATTACGAGATAATTTTTTGCATATTGCCTGCTTATAAATGACAACACGAAATGGTTTCCTTAAAAAATATGATTAAAAAGAAGTCAGGAGTCGAGCTTATCAAAAAGATCCTGACTTGCGCCACAGGCGGGACAAACCCAGTCGTCCGGTAACTGCTCGAACGGCGTCCCCGGTTTTACTCCGTTATCCGGATCACCCTTTTCAGGATTATATACGTAACCACACACACGGCATTCCCACTTTGACATAAAACCTCCCCTATGAGAAATCTGAAATATTCTACACTACTTTCTCTTCTGTAATCAATCTTTTAAAATAAAGAAAGTACAGAATCCTCGTCGCCCTCACTTTCTTTCCTGCCTCATCGCACCCAATCATCAACAATTATCGATTTTCAATCGGTATCATTTTATCACGGATCTCGGTGTGACACTCAAAACATGCCTTTTCCACCATGTTCGTGAATGCCTTAAATGTTGCCTTCTGATCACCCGCCTTTGCGGCCTTTTGGACTTCGAGCGCCGACGACGTTATGTTTTTCAAGTAGATATGGAATTCTTCCTTCAGTTTTGTGATCTTTTCTGTGTCATTGGGATCGATCTTTGCTTGCTGAAGCCACTTGTTGTCTTTCGGATCCGCAGGAAAGAAGACTTCATTTATCTTGTAGCTGTCATCTACTATTGCGCCGGCCTCCTGCGCAACGTATTTTAAACTGCCTGCCAGCGTCCCTTCAAGTATATTGCTCGTTCGTCTCGCTATTTCATGCATCAGTACCCTGGTAGGAAGAACAACCCCTTCATGAGACATACTCGTTTCCTCCGCTGCATTAACCGTACGATTGTGTATACAGTTTATCAATCCTGCGAAACTAATACTACAGATACCGGCTATTAACAAAGTTATCTTCTTCATGTTGCGCCCCTTTCCTTAAAATATTTACAAAAAATAAATTACATAAAATATACCTTCTTATTTCATAATGTACGAATGCCAGGTTCAGTCATTGACATTGGAGATAAAATCTCATCAACCTTATCCTCAGGTAGAATCGCTTTTTCCAATATAATCTCCCGTGCTGACCTTCCCGTTCTCTGTGATTCTTTCACCACCTCAGATGCCTTTGAATAACCAATAATCGGATTTAAAACGGTAACAATGCCGAGGCTTCGTGCAGCATAATCCTGGCATTTCTTCGCATTGATGGAGAGTCCTTTTATACATTTTTCATGAAATATCTTCGTGGCATTGTTCAAAATAGAAAGAGAATCGAGCAATTTGTATTGGATTAAAGGCATCATAACGTTAAGCTCAAATTGTCCGGCTTGCGCCGCCAGAGCGACCGACAGGTCATTGCCCATAACCGAGAAACATACCATATTCATCATTTCGGGGATAGCGGGATTCACTTTTCCCGGCATGACAGAAGACCCTGGCTGTACTGCCGGAAGTTCAATCTCGGCCAGTCCGGTATTTGGCCCGGAGCCCATTAACCTGAGATCATTCGCAATACGAATGAGTTCAACTGCCAGGGTGCGAAGCGCTCCAGAGAGTTCAACACAGGGAGCATTGCTTTGCATGGACTCAAACCGGTTTTTTGCCATTCTGATATCCAGGTTTACAATTTGTTTCAGCCTTTCCACAACCCGGGCGGCATATTCCGGATGAGTATTAATTCCCGTGCCTACCGCACTTCCGCCAATTCCCAACTCTTTTAAGGATTCACCGGCCTTTTCAATTCCCCGGGTTGCCTTCACGAGAGAATCCGCATAACCTGAAAATTCCTGACCTACACGAATGGGCACTGCATCCTGAAGGTGTGTCCGTCCGGACTTTACCACAGAATCAAAGGATTGCGATTTCCTCTTAAGCGTTCCCGTCAGATCATCCAGATTTCTTACAAGCTTTCCAGATAATTGTAAGGCAGCAATACGCATGGCAGTAGGATAAACATCATTGGTAGACTGCCCGTAGTTGACATGATCGTTCGGATGAGCAACGGAATAATCCCCTTTCGCCCCGCCAAGCATTTCAACGGCAATATTGGCAATAACTTCATTAACATTCATGTGATGAGACGTTCCTGCGCCGGACTGATACACATCCACCAGAAACTGATCTTGAAATTCGCCGTTTAATATGCGTTCACATGCAAGGATAATCATGTTGCCAACCTTCCTATCAAGACAGCCTAATTCCACATTAACCATAGCAGCGGCCTTTTTTACGGAAACCATGGCCAGAGTAAATACCGGCAGCGATGTTTGTCCGCTAATGGGAAAATTTTCCAGCGCCCGGGCAGTTTGTACCCCGTAATAAGCGGCTGCGGGCACGTTCATCTCACCGAGATAATCCTTTTCTGTGCGAAACATATCGGTCCTTTTCCTGCTTATCGCATCACTCACATTTTTCCCGACATTCTATCTTATAATACGCTAACAATCAATACCTATGCCAAAGACTTAGCTAGAAAAAGCAAATATCCTAATTACATTTGAAATAAACAATCATCTCTCTGTCAAGAGACCTGCAGCTTTACAACGTTTTTAAGTTTGTCAGGAATCTCAGACAATAAGTCTACTCCCTTGAAGTTGTCAGAATTCATTTGTAATAGTTATCATTTCATTTTCACATTAATTGTACTTTCTTATTCTGTAAAAATAAATTGAAAATCATCAAATCGCTTTTTACAATTATAAAATCATCGCGCAGCATAGCAGCAGCTAATCCTCCCTATCGTTCGATAGAACTCTTGCGACGAAGTCAAGGAACGACGGGATATAAAAAAACGTGATGATGCAAAGAAAAAATACAAAATCTATTTCAAAGATAGATTGCTTCCCGTTGACAAGGAAGGGTTGCTTACCCGGTATGACAAAAATAATATGATGGTCGGGAATCCCGCAAACGGTTATAGCATAAGTAGTATACCCATTCCGACAGATGAGTTTACAAACCCGGAGGAAAGGCACAACTGACTTTCTGCGCCAAAAGGAGATTTCTGGCTCGTGATCTATGCGTGGAAACCAAAAGACAAATGGAAATTACCAGGGATCGTGCCGGTAAAGTTACCATTTACAAGGAGACGGAGGCGCGGCTTTCAATCAAAATGAATTATCCACGATTCTGGTTACTGGTTGTGAAGGTTCCATTATGAGGCATGTGGGGAATGCCTCTTTCAAAAAACCGAGACGTTACACTTGAAATCGTATTCTTTTCCATCCTTTTTGAAATTTCTCACGATCAAAAATACTCTCTATGAAAAAGAATTTTACAAACAACATGGCCCCTACTTACATTACTGCTTTAAGCATTATCGCCATGCTCAGCATTGCATCCTATGTTACTCTCAAAAAGCGCACCTCTTCCCAGGAAACCGATGCTGCGGTAATTAATTTAACCAGCAAACAGCGGTTCTTATTACAAAATATAGCCATCTATTCACTGTGCCTGGTAAATGCGAAAGATCGTGCCGAAACGGGGTGTTGCGGAAGTGCCCATCCATGGTGCGAAATCCGGCAGGCATATCACGAAAGTGTTCCGGACCAATCGTAATCATCAACGAGCGATCGCTGTAATGCTTCGACGCCTGCTATTCCGGATACTGGAGGAGTGGCAGATAAACGTGAGTCATGGCTGATCGCTTTATTTATCAGATTTTTCCACATGACCTCCGAAACCGAAACGCATGGCGGAAAGCACTTTTCGCGCAAAGTCGTCCTCACCGCGGGAACTGAACCTCTGGTAAAGCGCAGCGCTCAGCACCGGAGCCGGAGAACCTTCTTCAATGGCAGCAGTAATCGTCCATCGCCCTTCCCCAGAATCTGCTACACTACCGGCAAATTTGGATAAATCGGGATCTCCGGCAAACTCCATAGCACAGAGATCAAGCAACCACGAGGCAATCACGCTTCCCCGCCGCCACAGCTCCGTAATATCGGCCAGGTCAAAATTGTACTGATAGTGCTCAGGGTGGCGCAGCGGCGTTGTTTCGGCATCAATGGCATGCTCCTTCTTTCCCACATTCGCATGCCGCAGAATATTCAACCCTTCAGCATAGGCTGCCATAAGCCCATATTCAATTCCATTGTGAACCATTTTAACGAAATGACCTCCGCCGACGGGTCCGCAGTGGAGATACCCTTCTTCTGCCGTTCCTCCGGTTTTTTCCCGTCCCGGTGTTTTGAGAGTCGTTCCCTTTCCGGGGGCGAGGGACTTGAAAATCGGATCCAGATACAGAACCGCCTCTTTCGGTCCGCCGATCATGAGACAATATCCACGATCCAGCCCCCAGATACCTCCGCTGGTTCCGCAGTCCACGTAATGGATCCCCTGCGGCGCAAGTTCTTTGGCACGGCGGATGTCATCAATATAGTAGGAATTTCCGCCATCAACAATAATATCCCCTTTTTGTACCAAACCCGCAACCTCCTTCAGTGTCGTATCGACTGCGGCTGCTGGTACCATCAGCCAGACCACCCGTGGGGGCCTGAGTCTGGCCACAAGATCTTGAATTGAGGAGGCAGCAAAAGCCCCCGTCTCCATCGCAAAGGTTTCCCGCGTCTTTGCTGTGGCGGAATACACAGCCACCTCGTGTCCGGTGCGCATCAATCGTCTCACCATATTCCCACCCATCCTTCCAAGACCGATCATTCCAAGCTGCATAGTACTTTTCCCTCCTAAAATTACACTCGAGTTAGATTTCTGTTAATTTAATTTTTTGATATTTAGCGATATTACTCAAAATGCTTACAAAATGAGAACTTAACACAGAGTGATACGGGCAAATGAAGTTTGTCTGCGTTGAACTTGCATAAAGCAATGTTGCAGAACAACAGACAAGCACAAGGGGCAGGTTTTAAACATGCCCCTACAAGTTGTTTGTACAAGGGCTTTTTCAAAAACTGAATGGCTACGATTTTTCAATACCATTAATGGGTGATATGATCATAGAGGCCGGCAGGATTCACTCCTACGGCATACACATCATCTTTTCTGCTTCCCCAGATACCTGAAAAAAAATAATTCGTCCCGCTTTTTTGTGTCTTCCAGCCTTTTCCATCAGAATAAAGAATCGTGGCATGATCCCCCACGGCAAAGATGTTCTGTTCATCGATACCCCATATCCTTCTCAGCCAGCTAGATGTTCCGCTCATCTGTCGTGTCCATTTTGATCCGTCGTAATGAAAAATCAGGCCATCCGCACCAGCAATATATACATTTCTGAGGCCAGCCGCCCATACGCTGGTAAGCGTTTTACTCGTAAACGGTTTCAGTTTTTTCAGATGCTTGCCATCATAGTAAACAACCGTACCATATTCACCCACGGCGTAAACATTTTTCATGCTGCTACCGCTGATGTCATACAACGAATCCATGGTGCCCGTCGTTCGCTCTACCCACTTTTCACCATCATACCGGAATACCTTGCCCAAATTTCCCGTAATAAAGATATGTTTTTCATCAAAACCCCAGATGCCCCGGCACCAGTCAACCATGGTTGTGTCATGTTTTTGCCATTCCATACCGTTGAAATGAAGCATGGCGCCAAAGTCACCACAAACATAGATATCTTTGCGGCTGCTGCCCCAAATCCGGTTTAATCTCTGCGTAGTAGGACTTTTTTGTCTTGTCCATGATTGCCCATCGTAGTGGAGAATCACCCCTTGTTCGCCCACTGCAAAAATATCATTGGAAGCAAAACCATAGATATCGTTGAGCCACATACCAAACCCATGATACAGATGATTCCACGTCTTCCCGTCATAATGAAGGATTACGCTGTCGCAGGCATCCAGTTCCTCCATATTTTCCCCGATCTCCCACTCATTCGCTTTCGTATCAGGAACAGGAAATAATTGGCAGACGGCTACTAAGAGACTCATGAAAAAATATCGTGCTATTCTCATAATAATCTTCCTTTAAATTTCGAGGTTCTTCGGAAAAGATGTTTAACCTGCCCTCCGGAGATTTTATTTGTGGTTATAGGTAAGGGCGAAGCATTTGCTGATAATAGCTTTGAATGTGATCTTACATCGTGAACAGCAAATGCTTTGCCTCTCTACTTTCGGAATTCCGATAGATTCATTCTAGTTTTATAAATTCCACATCCACATTTGCCATGGAGAGGATATCTTTCGCGAGAGGATCAGGATAATCGGTGATGGTAACGATTCGCTTAATCCCCGCATTTACCAGCATTTTTGCGCAAAGAGAGCAAGGATACGTAGTGCTGTACAAGGTCGCTCCGGAAATCTTAATGCCATAATGCGCCGCCTGGATGAGGGCATTCATCTCGGCATGGAGTCCGCGACAAAGTTCATGCCGCTCGCCAGGCGGGATCTTGAGTTGCTCCCGCAGGCAGCCGATCTCCAGACAATGCTGAAGCCCGCTTGGCGCCCCATTATAACCCGTCGTCAGAATATGTTTGTCCATCACCAGAAGCGCCCCTACCTGTCTCCGCAAGCAGGTAGCGCGCTGTGCTACCTCCCGGGTGATTCGTAAAAAATACTCATCCCATGAAGGTCTTTTTAACATCCTCTGTCCCGATATAAAATCCTGAGAACATTTTCAATAAAATATTCAAGGGTTCTTAACTACTTTACGTGTTTTTATTGCTTTGATTTTATCAGTAATTTTAAACCATTCAAGGAAAATTGCTTTTTGTCTCTTTTCGTCATGTGTGTATGTATTTCTGGTTAGATATTATTCAAATACGATTTAAATTTAATGCTTAGTGTTAGAACGAAATCCAGCCGAAGACTGGAAATCCGTGAAGAAGAAAGCGAAAGGAATCGGATAAAAGTGTTGAATATTTGAAGCAGGAGAAGCTGTGAAAGGTAGTTTAAAAAACTACAGGAAACGGCATGTTAACGGAGCGTTTGTCTGGGCTCATGCCGAAAACTCACAACGACAATTTGTTTGCAGTAAATATCCAGGAGTCGTCACCTTGCATTCACACCTTTCCCGGGTTAATGTTTCTCTTTATTGCAATCATGCATTACAATTGAAGCATGCCGGAAAAGTTTCTCCGGGGTAATGCCGGATGAGATTTTTGAGGAAACAGAGCGTAATACTTGAATAACCAATGTTTTGTGTTATAGTATGCATAATGGCGCGAGTATTTATGGCATCGTATAGCCACGACCAAAAGGTTCCCCCGCACAGAGTAATAAAAATATTTTACAAGACAAAGAAATTTTAACGGAAGAATTACGAAAAAGATGAAGGGAGAGGGATATGTTCCATGGTTCATACGTAGCGTTAGTAACGCCTTTTAGAAACGGGCAAGTCGACTATCAAAAGCTGGGGGAACTTGTCGAATTTCACGTTAAAAATGGGACACAGGGAATTGTCCCCTGTGGTACAACGGGTGAATCTGCCACACTTTCATTCGAAGAACACGAAAAGATAATCGGTGAAGTTGTGAGCATCGTTGCTGGCAGGATTCGGGTTCTGGCGGGTGCGGGCTCAAATAACACCACGGAAGCTCTCCGTCTGGCCAAACACGCCAAAAAAATTGGTGCAGATGGGGCGCTGCTGATCACACCTTATTACAATAAACCCACGCCAGAGGGGCTTTACCGGCATTACAAATTAATTGCAGAGTCAGTTGACATTCCTATTGTCATGTACAACGTTCCTTCCAGGACCGGCATATCTATCCAGCCGGAAACCGTGGCAAGGCTTTCGGAAATTAAAAATATCGTTGGAATTAAGGAGGCAAGCGGAAGCATTGATCAGGCGACACAGATATTGCAGCTTTGTAATATTACGGTACTTTCGGGAGACGACTCCCTTACTTTACCTATCATGTCGGTTGGGGGAAGAGGAGTAATATCTGTGGTTGCCAACGTTGTTCCTGCAGATACGGCAGCATTAACCCGGAATTGTCTTGAGGGTAATTTCGATGCCGCCAGGAAGTGTCACTTCAAACTTTTTCCGCTATGCAAAAGTATGTTTATTGAGACCAATCCGATTCCGGTAAAAACTGCAATGAGGATGCTGGGAAGGTTAAACGGAGAAATGCGGCTGCCTCTCTGTGACATGACCAAAGAACATGAGAGCCAGTTAATGGGTACGTTGAAAAATTATGGTCTTATATCCTGATCTGAAAGGGCAGTGCGGCTATTACACTGAAGATGCTCACAAGATGTGAGCGATACGAGGTGGCGTGGGCAAACAAAGCTTGTCCATGCTGAACGTGCACAACGTTGTTGATACAGGATAAATTATGGGCCTTTTGAGTTTAATATACTATGTGTACTGAAACGTTCCCTTTCAGAGAGATGACGCGGACACACAAAAGAGTATGAGATCTTTACCCTTTGTGAGAAAGAGCTTAAATGAAGGATATTTTGGTGTTAAATATAAAATACAATAGCGTCGGAAAAAGGAGGAAACGATATGCCCGACTATAATCAATATAGAAGACCGCAGGAAATCCGTCTTGAAGATATTCCCTGGGGGTCGCTAAAAAAGTTTATACCGCCGTCGTTAATGATTTTTCTTATTATCATTACCGGATACACATCTTTTTATACCGTGAATGCGAATGAAGAGGCGGTAATCCTGCGATTTGGCCGTTATGTGAAAACCGTAGGTCCAGGGCTTCATTCGAAAGTACCTTATGGCATTGATCGGGTGCTAAAGGGAGAGGTAAAACGTATCTACAATGAAGAATTTGGATTCAGGACAGATCTCCGCGGATCGCCTTTTTCTGTGACCTATGATTACCCAGACGCAGTTGAGGAAAAATTGATGCTTACCGGTGATCTAAACTGTGCTGAGGTGCATTGGGTTATCCGGTACAAGATCAAGGCAATTGAGGAGTTCTATTTTAATGTAAGAAATGTTCGTGAGACGATTCGTGTCGTTTCACAGGCAGTTATGCGGACATTGGTAGGCGACCGATCTGTCGATGAAGTGTTGACCATTGGCCGGACGGAGATAGAGCAAAAAGCCAGGGAAGATATCCAGGGAATTCTTGATAGCTATAAGTGCGGTATTGACATCCAGACGGTGTTGCTGAAAGGGGTTGATCCACCAGCTCCCGTGAAGGATGCCTTTAATGCGGTTAATCAGGCAATTCAAATCAGAGATAGAATTGTTAATGATGCCGAGGGTCAGAAGAATAAGACACTGCCGGCAGCAGAAGGAAAAAAGGAACAGGTGATCAAGGAGGCTGAGGGGTACCGGATTCGACGCGTGAATGAGGCTACGGGAGATATTAAGGCGTTTTTGGCGGTATTTGAAGAATATAGAAAGGCTGAGGACGTAACCCGGCGCAGGCTCTTCCTGGAAACCATGGCAAAGATAATCCCCAAGTGTGATAAGCTGTATGTTTTCGATAAAGATATCAAAGGTTTTCTGCCTATTTTGGGACTTGATGAGGAAGGTGTAAAAAAATGAAAAAAACGGGCATTCTTATCATGATCATTATTATGGCTGTTGTGATTATCTGTTTAAGCGCTTCTTTCTACGTTGTGGATGTTAGACATCAAGCTGTCATTACGCAGTTTGGGAAGCCTGTTAGAACCGTTACCGAACCTGGACTTTGTGTGAAAACCCCTTTCATTCAGGAGGTAAGATACTTTGACAAAAGACTCCTGGAATGGAGCGGAGAACCAAGTGATATTCTGACGCGGGACAAGGAGAACATAGGGGTAGGCACGTGGGCGCGCTGGAAGATTGCGGAATCACTGAAGTTCTATACCTCGCTTGGCACAGAAGATCGCGGGATGCGTGTGTTGGATGAAGTAATCGAGTCGGCAGTAAAAAACGTGGTCAGTGCGTATACGTTAAAGGAAGTTCTCAGGAATACCAACCGGAAGCTCGAATATACGACAAAAGAACTGGAAGAGGCAGAGGATATTAAAAAGGTGCAGATTAAAATGGGGCGAGACAAGATTGTTGAAGAGATCAGGAAAATGGCCTCACGTGCACTGGAAGGCCGGTATGGAATTGAATTGGTAGACGTCCGTATCAAGTATATTAATTACGTGGAGGCCGTCATTCCCAAGATATACGACCGGATGCGTTCCGAGCGTATCCGTATTGCTAATAAATACGAATCAGAAGGACGGAAAGAAGAGGCAGAAATTCTGGGCTCTATGAAAAGAGAATTGGAACGTATAGAGTCAGAAGGGTATCGGACAGCAGAAGAAATCAAGGGACAAGCTGACGCCGAGGCGGTGAAGATTTACGCTGAGGCATACGAAAAGGCGCCCGAATTTTATTCCTTTACCAAAACACTGCAAACTTACGAATCAACATTTGATAAACAGACGCATCTCATCCTTACGACGGATGGCGATTACTTCAGATACCTGAAGAGTTTCCGGTATGAGTCATCTCAGGACAAGAATAAATAATCATGGTGCCTCTGAACCGGCACCGGCTCTTTTGTTACGTGAAAGAAAACAAAAAGTGTAGGAAAAGATATGCAAGATCAAGGTAAAGTTCATGAAATCAAAACACGCGTCCGCTATCAAGAGACGGATCAGATGGGTATTGTCTATTACGCCAATTTCTTTGTATATTTTGAGATGGGACGGACGGAATATCTGAGGCATCTTGGGTTGCCATACTCGTCGTTAGAAAAGGAGCACATCTACTTTCCTGTTACGGAAGCACATTGCCGATTTCGTTCACCTGCCCGGTATGACGATATTCTTGTTATCCGGACCTGGATTTCGGGATTAAAACATGCCACCGTAGAGTTTAATCATAAGGTAACCCGTGAGAACGACAATACCCTCATCGTAGAGGGTGTTACAAAACTGGCATGCCTTAACGTTAACCGCAAACCGGCCCGTATGCCGGAAAAACTGAGAAGACTTTTTGAATAAAGAAAAAAACGATCAATGTCCCCGACAAAATAGAACATCGAGCTTCGTGCCTCGAGCCTTGCCTTTCTGACTTGTTTAGGATTAGAACAAAAGCTTAATGACTAATTTTAAAAAGCCTTTTCTCCAAAAGTAGCGCCGAATCGCTCATTAAATGATTCATGGGTGAAATGATAATTCTGTGGGCCGTATACTTCTACACAATAAGCGGCACAAACAGCCCCTATTTTTGCGGCATGAATAATATCATGATTTGATGATGCGAGACCTTTAATTAATCCCGCCCGGTAAGCATCACCAGCCCCGGTAGGATCATTTACCTGGTGGGCTTTAGCGATGGGGATATCTATACTCCGTATTTTGTTGTTTTCTCTCTGCATGACGACGGAGCCATATTCCCCTTTTGTTACAATGAGTGTTTTCGTCTTTTCCAGGATATCTTCAACAGCCATTGCAGTTTTTTCCTGGGTTAGTTGGAGTTCGTAGTCATTACAGATAAATATTTTTGACCCACTGATCAACTCTGTTAACAGTTCTTTCGTCCATGCAGGCAGGGATTGCCCCGGATCAAAGATATAGTCGACACCTTTCCTCTTATAGGTATTAGAGAAATTGACCATATCACCTAAATTTCCCGGTGCAACAATAGCAAGGGCTTTTTGGGCATCAATAGCATCGAAATGAAAGCTGGAACTGTATTTCATTGCTCCCGGATTGAACGCCGTTATTTGGTTGTCGGACTTGTCTGTGGTTATATAGGCACCAGCCGTTAGTTCTTCGGGGATGATCTTTATATGCTGTGTAGAAATGTTGCGCTGCGTTAACCAGTTACGGTAAGGTTCAAAATCACGTCCTGCCGTGGCGAGTATGGTTGGGGTTTCACCCATGAGGGAAAGTGCGTAAGCAATATTGCCGGCAGTACCTCCAAAATTCTCGGCTAATCCATTTATCGTAAAACATACGTTCAGTATATGGATTTTATCCGGAAGTATGTGGTCTGAAAACTTTCCCGGAAAGTCCATAATCCTGTCATAAGCCAATGACCCGGAAACAAGAATATTCATAGTGACTCCTTTTTGAACACGTCCATAATGAATCAGGCAAATGCTTCGCCCCTGTTTTTTCAAAAGCTAAATTATTGCAAATGTTATTCTGCGTTTGTCATGGATTGACAAACTATTTTTTTTTGATTTATTTATGTAGGTAACTTTTGCAAGAGTTCTACTCCAGAGATTTAGCGCAACGGAAACCGATGGTATCATTTTTATAAGTGGGTTCGTCATAGTCCCGGTTTGAGCATCGAATATGAACAATACCTGACCCATTCCATGACCCACCGCGTAACACTTTGCATCCGCTGAGGGCTTTGCTTGTCAGAGAAGGTTTCAGGTCATAAATGGAGATGCCTACTTCTTCCGGTCTCCCAAAATAAGGGTTTTTTTCTGCCATTGTTGGTCCCTGAGGGTTTTTGTCAGGGGCGCAACGGTAGTATTGACTGTCGTACCAGTCTGCCGTCCATTCCCATACATTTCCTGCCATATCGAAACACCCGTAAATACTCTGGCCTTGCGGGTATTTTGTGACAGCGGTAGGCTTTTCAATCTTGGCCTCAGCACAGTTTAGGCGCGTTTTATCAAATTCATTTCCCCACGGGTATACTCTGCCGTCTGTTCCACGGGCAGCCTTTTCCCATTCCGCCTCCGTGGGAAGCCTTTTTCCTGCCCATGATGCAAATGCCTCTGCCTCATACCAGGAGATGTTTACAACCGGGCAATCCGTCTGGTCGTGGAAAGCGCCGTCCAGTTCGTTGTTTTCCAGCGGTTTCGCTTGAACAATATATTGCCATCCAGCGTCCGACCAAAAGGTCTTTTGCATATAACCACCGGATTCGATGAACTTTTTATATTGGGCATTGGTAACAGGATATTTGTCGATAAGGTATGCATTCAAATAAACCTTGTGCTGGGGAATCTCATTTTCAAGCCGTTCCGCTTCAATGTTATGGTCGAGTTCCAGCAAGTTAGTAATATCCTGTTTCGTGCTGCCCATGAAAAAGAGCCCTTCGGCAATGAGTATCATGTCCTCAGGAGGGTCTTGCTTTCTTTCATCTGTTCGTATCATAATTGTAAAAGTCTATCACAGAATATTCGAAATTCAAAATAGTTTCTCTTGTTTCCAATTGCTTCCGGGAATAAAAACCAGTATCATCCTTACCATGCTTATGTATGACTTACTGCAAAAATATTTTGGCTACACAAGCTTCTACCCGCTTCAGGAAGATATTATTAAGGAGGTGCTGGAACACCGGGATGTCTTTGTCCTCATGCCAACGGGAAGTGGCAAGTCCTTGTGCTACCAATTGCCGGCGCTTCTTTTCAGCGGTGTAACAATTGTCGTCTCTCCCTTAATTGCTTTGATGAAAGACCAGGTGGATGGGTTGTTAGCCAATGGGATTCCGGCGACATTCATTAATAGCTCTTTGAGTTATCACGAAATTGATACCAGAAGGCAGCAATTGTCAAATCATGAGATCAAGATCCTTTATGTCGCACCTGAGAGGCTTCTGATGTCTGAGTTTCTCGAATTCGTGCAGGGGTTAAAGGTCTCCCTGTTTGCCATTGATGAATCGCATTGTATTTCTGAATGGGGGCACGATTTCCGCCCCGAATACCGCCAGTTAAAAGTATTGAAGGAGATATTTCCTCACATTCCTGTTATAGCCTTAACTGCCACCGCCACGCAAGTGGTTCAGGATGATATTATCAGACAACTGAAACTGTCCCGGTGTAAGGTTTTCAGAGCAAGCTTTAACCGGAAGAATCTGTATTACCGGATAAAACCCAAACAGGAGCCACTTCGTCAAATCCTGCAATACCTGGAAGGCCAAAGGAAGGATTCGGGAATCATTTTTTGCCAGAGTCGTAAGGCGGTGGAAAACCTCGCGTCGGGTTTGCAGAAAAAAGGATATCGCGCTTTGCCATACCATGCGGGGCTTACGGCTGAAGTCAGGACAGAGCATCAGGAACGGTTCATCCGTGACGACGTAGAGATTATTGTGGCAACGATTGCATTTGGTATGGGCATTGACAAGCCGAACGTACGATATGTGATCCATTACGATTTACCGAAGAGTATTGAAGGATATTATCAGGAGACCGGGCGTGCCGGCAGGGATGGGTTACCAAGTGAATGCATTCTCTTCTTTAGTTATGCCGATAAATTCAAGATAGAACACTTCATTCAACAAAAAAAGGATGAAAATGAAAAACAGATTGCATATAGACAATTGAGGGAACTGATAACGTATTGTGAAAGTAATGTTTGCAGAAGGAAGTTGTTGCTGGCCTATTTTGGCGAGACCTTCGAAGGGCCGAATTGCGGGGGTTGTGATGTCTGTTTAGAACCGAAGGAACGGTTTGATGGAACGATTGCTGCACAAAAGATATTATCCTGTGTTTACAGGACAGGTGAACGGTTTGGGATAAATTATATTGTCGAGGTCTTGTTAGGCACCAGAAATCAAAAAGTATTGCAGAACCAACACGACACCCTGAAGACCTATGGTGTTGGGAAGGAATACTCAAGGTTGCAGTGGCAGTCGTTCATCCGTGAATTAATTCAGTTTGGATACTTAAGATTGGACGGGGATGAATATCCCATTCTGAAACTGCATGAAAAAAGCCGACCTGTTTTATTGGGTAACGAAAAGGTTTCTTTGATAAAGCCCGAGGAGAAACTCCCTGTTCAAAAGACCGAAGAGCACGAAGCCTATGATCATACTCTGTTTGAGCGTCTGAGGACTTTGCGAAAAACACTGGCCGATCAGGAGGGAGTGCCGCCTTACATCATTTTCCACGATACCAGCTTAAAGGAAATGACGACTTATTATCCGCAGAGTTTGCTCGATTTACGAAAAATAAGTGGTGTCGGAGACCAAAAATTAATGAAGCACGGGAAGGCCTTTGTGAAAGAGATCGCCGATTATTGTGAACAACACCAGATCATGCCAAAGCAGATCGCTCAGGAACATTCTGAATCTCCTGTAAGGCAGACGAAATATTCTACCGTTCAAACGACTTTGGGACTGTATCAGCAGCGTCTCTCGATTCATGAAATTGCGCAAAAGAGGGGACTTGCATTGTCTACCATTGTTTCTCATCTGGAAAAACTTATTCTGAACGGTGAAAGTATATCCATCGACGAGATGGTTGATTCGGAAAAGCAGAACCACATCCGAGAAGTGTTGAATAAATTTGGCATGGATAGATTAACGCCCGTAAAAGAAAAACTCGGAGACGGCTATTCCTACGAGGAGATAAGATTGGTTAGGGTAAAGATGATGTGTGAAGGTGGGAGAAAGTAACGGACAAAAGCGTTTAGTTTTGCTATGCTTGAAAACGTGACTCATCTGTAAAGACCAACTTTATACAAGGCGCCTAATTCTGGTTAGTCTCCACAAAACAAAAGGGCACCTCATGTGAGATGCCCTTTTGCCTATTACTTTTTAAACTATACCAGATGTTTTACCCAAAATCTTAGTGCTTCGCTTTATGATGGCATTCGCACTTGCAATCTTTACCTTCTTTTGCAGTATGCCCACATTTGTCACATTTCTTTTCCTCTGCCATAGCGGAGCCAACCAATACGCTATTTACAACACCAACACCCAATATCAACGCACCTGCTACAACCAAACTATAACCAAACCTCTTTAACATTTCCTTTTCCTCCTCGAATTAGGAATGCTCAAGCCAAACCGTCGAGAACACTCTCGATATACCTGGTTGGCTCTTCTCAATATAATATGTTACATTTTTGATATAAATACAATGAAATTGTTGTCGTATGATTCAAAATAATGTATGTTTTTGCATACACCTTAAAAATACCTTGAGTTTTACAAACGAGAGAACAAGGAGTTGCTGAGTCTGTACATACAGGAGGTAATCATGACTAGGAAGGGTTGGAAGAACCAGGAAGAACAGGCAGAGGAGTCGGGCAGGACGTTTAAGAATCGCAGACATAAGCACTCAGCAGTGGAATCGGACATCAATCGTTTGGAACGTCACGGCTTGGACAGGTGTATGGACAAGGGGTTGCATGCATTTAAAAGGTATTGTGCACTGGGTGTGGTAGCTGCAAATTTACACAAACTGGGGAACGTACTTCAGGAGAAGGCGCGAAAGAAGCACAATTAAGTTAAAAGAGGTGGTCTAAGAAGCGTGGAGAAACTGTATGACAGGGAGATTGTATGCCCAGACGAGCCAAAATTAGTGGAAAAATGGGAAAAATGAGGAAAAGAACCTTCCTTTTGTCAAAAGACCAGCAGCAAATTTTAAGAAAAGATTTTAGTAAGCGAAAAACTACCCTGCCGTTTTTAAAAAAAGCGTGTTTCCGTTCAGACCCTACGCAAGACAACAGATCACGCCCGCAACTGGCTTTTTTACCGGAAACATCAAGGATTATTCCTGTTACAATAGAATGAGTCGAGTGAATAGATGTTATACTGAAATCTGACTTTGTGCTTTATTCCACTATCCTGTGGTATCGTGTAAAAACTGTACAGAATTTTCACTGCCAACGAGATTGATGAGGAAAGATTTAGCGTTGAAAGAGTCGGAGCGGTTTGCCGTGACGAATAAAGTTAATATGGGCATTCGATGAATGATTTTATGGAATGACTGGTGAACCAATGGGCAAGGCATGACCTTACCGGAATGAAGCATGTTCGTGCTATTGTTTCACATGCCCGGTGCGATAATGTTCATTTATAGTAATCTCCATAAACATGAAGGACAACCACGTGGTTGTCCTTCATGTTTATAAATTTTTGGTTTTACATAACCCAAAAACGTTTTCGCGCTCCGTTTTAATGCCCCGCGTAATAATTTTAACAGCTAAATCAACTTTCCTTCTTTGTCTTTTTCTTCGTCCTTGTCTTCAGACATGATAGGGCCTGCGGAAGCAGTCTTTATATCGCCGGTTATCAATTTTCCGGACTTTTCCTCTTTGTCTTTCCCTTCGTCTTTATCTTCAGACTTAACAGGGACTGAGAATGCAGTCTTTATGGCGCCAGGCATCAATTCTCCAGACTTTTCATCCTTCCCCTTTTCTTTGTCTTCTGCCATTACAGAGCAGGTAAAAGAACTATTCACAACACCTGCGCCAAACGTTAAGACACCCACAGCAATAAGACTACAACCAAATTTCTTTAACATTTCCTTCTCCTCCTTAAGATTACAGGAAACTAAACCATGCGGTTGAGAACACTCTCATTATATCCGACTGGCTTTTTGAAATATGCTACTATATGTCATGCGATTGAATCATTGTCAACAAATTGTCTTCATAATTTCAATAACATACTTATTCGAAATACTCTATAGAGTATTTCGTGCGTATTTTTCTGACTACATTATTGAATCAGCAGATAATTTGTAATTCTTAGGGGGTTTATGTCATAACATCGAAAACTCAGTAAAAATCGCCTAGACTTCTTCCAAAAACTTTTGGAAGGAGAAAGAGGCGGTGAAGGATCAAAAAGAATATGAGAAGCGGAGTAAGGCAATACATCTGTATGAAGAAGGTTGTGGCTTCAATAAGATACTCCGTATGGTACAAAGGAGTAGATTTTGGCTTTCTAAGTGGCTTAAACGATATAAGGAGCAAGGAGACAAAGGTCTCAAGGATCGCAGTCGTGCGCCGAGACGAATTTGGCAAAAAATTTCTGATCGTTTGGTTAAAAAGATACTTTCTATACGAGAAGAATTGGAATCCCACAAGACGCGCCGTTCTGCCTTTTGTGGAATTGGAGCAGAGGTTATTCATTGGGAACTTCAACGGCAAAAGATTCGGAATATTCCGTCTGTTTCTACCATTGCTCGAATTCTTTCCCGATACGGGAAAACTGGCAATAAACGGGGACAAAGGAAGAACGGTACGAGGCAACCGTATCCTTACTTTAAGGCTGAGAAGATAGGAGACCTCCATCAGACCGACCTTGTGGGACCACGATATCTCAGAGGTTCGAACAAGGTTACCCGATTTTACACGTTTCATACGGTTGATGTTGCAGGGCATACTACCTGGGCGAGTCAGTTTACAGATAAACAGTCGATTTCCTTGTGCAGACATCTTCTTGAAACATGGAAGAACATGGGAATTCCAGAGATATCCCAGATGGACAATGAAATGTCTGCTACCGGAGGATGCCGATACCCGTACAGTATTTCCCAGGTTGTACGACTTCATTTGCTTTTGGGTATCCACGTGGTATTTATTCCACAAGGAGAACCAGGAAGAAATGCCACGGTTGAGAGTTTTAACGATCTTTGGCAGGAAAGGGTACTGAGAAGACATACGTGCCCTACCCTTGCTCGTTTGAGGAGAGTTAACGAAAGATTTCTGCAGTATTATCAGTATGAAAAACCCCACAGGAGACTTATACAAAAAGAGCATGGGACACGATTCCCTGGGGTGCTCAGAGACAACGCGTGGAAGTTTCTGAACCATCTGCCGAAGAGGTTTACTCTCGAACTTTATAGAGATGCACAAGGGCGTCTCTCTCTGCCTATTGCAAAGGGAAAGATATCCTTTGTGAGAAAGGTTAATTTTCATGGGAAAGTTGAGATTAACGGTGTTCCCTATTTCATCAGAAGAAAGCTTGAAGGGCAGTATGTGGTAGCAACCATTTTGACACAGCGAAAGAAAATGGTTGTAAAACACGAGAATAAAATTATCAAGACCTTTTCTTTTCCGATAAAGGGTCATATAATCGATTCTATCGTTGTACGTAAGAAGAAACGGACTTAAGCCGGATCGAAACAGTTTACCTTGAGAATCAATCGTTATCGGGTGAATGCCAACAAAAGAGCCGAGTCTTTTCATAGCGCGTTTTTTTGGAAGGGAAGGTATGGTTAACTCCAGTCGTCCTACGGACTCCTTCCGTTAACCATACCTTCCCTTAAATAAACAAAGTTTATATTAAGTTTTCGATGTTATGATACTCATAGGCATTAAAAAACAGTTATCGATGTTATGAGTGCAACCACTTAGGCACGTTGTGTCGTGGGATGATGCTGTGCTTTCACGCAATAAGCTGGTTAGTATTCCCGGTTTCCAGATAGTGCCTCTCTACGGAAGATTCCTTTGGTTTAATGATCGGGGTCTAGTGAATACGTAGTAGCTGTAGGCCGTGTGTGCATTGTGCTGGTTTTATGAGGAATAGACCACCACATTCTCTATGTGATTCTGGGTCAGGCATGTATTGAGATGCGTACACAAAAGCTTGGCAGAAGCCTTCCAATTAGTGGTCCCACGACCCTTTTTTCAAACATTTTTACTCTCAATTTTAGCATCTTTCCAAACGATATTTTAACAGGAACAGGCACATGAAGAAGGCGTTGTTTAATAGAAGATTTTACGAAGGAATTAAACCCCTTTTTATGGGGATTTATTGGAACACTCAAAACTTCAGGCCGTAATGTTAAGACGGGGTTTTTGCATAATATGTGCGTTTGTACTTTTCCGTATTTTTCCTTTACAGACAGCATACGTATGAGTAGATCTCTACAATTAAAGGGTATAAAAACCCTTCCATGCAATGTTAATCTCCAATTGACGTATAACGAGCCAGATGCCATGCCCTTGCCCTCATTCAAACAGGTACAGAAAGTCTGTGTTGTGTATCTCTCTTAACCCCAAAAACCAGGTATGGGTACCAAAGAAAAGATGTGCAATTATCTTTGGAAAACTTTGGTAAAAGATAGGAGCAATGCCGCGGAGGTTGTGTGAGTATAAGGGGATAGAATTGCCAGAGAGGAAGGCGTGTATAGACCATACACACGTGTGCACATCAACACTGCCAAAGTATGCAGCGGTATCGATCATAGGGTATTTAAAAGGGAAAAGTTCAATGATTGTGTTTAAGAAATACAGTAAGTTAAAGAGGAACTTTAAGGAGCACAGCAGTAACCCCTTAAAGGGCTGCCAGTAATAATGCCCTCTTCAGGGCTAATCATGTCACCGGCTACGCTGGTGGCTCTAACGATTCGACCAAGGGAAGGAAAAGGTTCTCGTTGATTTTATGGATTAATTTATTTCTTTGTGCCCATGCAAAAAGTGTTGTGACGGCTTGCTTTCCGATGTCGCCCAAATTAACACTGTAGTTGTTAACGTATAATTGAATGTGCTGATTCCGGACGATTTCGTTCATCTCCTGGGCATAGCATCTGACGAACTCACGGGATGCCGCGGGGTGGGCAAGGGCATATTCTACACTTTTTCTTACAATACGATTTACTTTTTGAGCAATTTCAGCAGGGATATTTCGTTTTATGGCGATTCCACCCAAAGGGATGGGGAGTCTTGTTTGTGTTTCCCAATATTCTCCCAAGTCCATAATTTTAACCAGTCCTTTCCCCTGATAGGTAAATCGATTCTCGTGGATGATGACGCCCGCATCTACCGTGCCGTGTACAATAGCATTTTCGATTTCTGAAAAAAGCATTTCAACTTTATTTGTTATCCGCGGAAATGCCATACTTAATAAAAAATTAGCGGTAGTGTATTTTCCTGGAATGGCAATGACCCGGCCTTCAAAGTCTGATTTTTGTTTTTCCGGCTTTGTAACGAATAATGGTCCACAATTTTTGCCCAGAGCACTTCCTGCATCTAACAAAACATATTGGTTGGTTACGTAAACATAGGAGTAATAGCTGAGTTTTGTGATGTCTAAGGCATGACGAAAGGCGAGTGTATTTAGTTTTTCCACGTCGTTGATGACCAATTCAAACGATATTCCTTCTGTATCAATTTTATTATTTATCATGGCATCGAAGATAAAGGTGTCATTGGGACAGGGAGAAATACCGAGAGTTAGTTTCATACGCTAAGGCATTCCTTTATAAAACGGACTTTTGCAGGCTTTTGTCCATGAAAAATCATCAAAAAATTCTTTGTAATTCTATTGTAAATACATCTTTTTGGTAAGTTTTTCTTTGCGTCCTTCGACTTCTTTCTGGTCAAATTTTTTCCGGTTGCGGCGTTATGGTTTTATAAGTGCTCGGTAATATGATGAATAATTTTTAAAGCGATTTTATTGAGATTTCCGATAGCCAGGGGGATGTTCCACCGGTCTTTGTTTCTGTCTTCTATATAATTTGAAACAGCTCTGATTTGAAGGCAGGGGAGACGTTCCATAAAACAGGCATAAAAAAATGCCGCCCCCTCCATACTTTCAACGTCAGGATCGTATTTTAAAATAATTTTATCAATACTGTATTGGTAACCGTGAACTTTATTGACGCTAATGCCTTTTACCTTTTTTAGCGCGGATACTCCGTACACCGAATCTACGGTTGTGTTCAGCAATTTGCCTGCCTGATAAGGGAATTGGTCAGGAGGCAACAGGTGTAATTCCGTTGCATCCAAAAAATTGTTTTTATCCTCGGCGCCTAAATCTGCTACGACTTCTTCTACAACGTTCACGGTAACGCCAGGTGCAATATCTTTCCTGAAACTACCTGCAATTCCAAATTGTAATGCCAGATCATAGGTATTTTTCGCTAAAACTTTTCCCATGAAATAGGCCGTATGCATAAGTCCGACCCCGGTAATAAGTGTATCTATGCTCAATTGGTGATAATGGATCGTCTTTGTGCTAAATTCTTTGGCTCTGCCCTGTCCGAGAGATGACATGAGCGGTTTAATCTCAGGGAGGGTTGCTGCAACAACAAGTAATTTCATAAAGTCGTTTCCTTAAAGGTATGGTGGTATTTTATAGGAAACGATTTAAAAAAGTCACGGCAAATTTTTCTTTTTTATATGTACCCTTGGTTTTAATCAAGATTATGGTATGCTTTATTAATTGTTTGATTTTGAAGGATGATTTTTATAAGATGCTAAATTCATTGTGTTGGTTTTTGTTTGTCGAACACCGGCATGATTTGTCAGATAATCTTAAGGATATGTATCATAGGCTAACTACTATAACTTTTTTATTCAGAACTCTTGTGGAGGGATATTTATATAAAGGGGTATTTTTCTTTCTGATCGTTGCTCTCTATTTTCCTTGTCAAAGTACACAGGCTGTCACTATGCAAGGGAAAATCTATAAAACCACATCGAAAAAACACAGTGCGCGGAAGTGGATTAAAAATGGAAATGCGCAGTATAAACGGGGCAGGTATGAACACGCTGTCAAAGCGTATAATAATTCCATAGCACGTTATCCAGGATATTTTGAGGCGTGGGACGGGCTGGGTAATGCGCTCTATTGTCTGGGGAATTATGACATGGCTGTTAAAGCCTATGAGAGGGCGTTGAGTATTAATCCCAATGCTAACTCCACCTTGGTAAATAAGGGAATTGCCTTCTATAAGCAAGGCAAGTTTGAAGAGGCTTTAGCATTATACGACAAGGTTCTTGCATCAGAACCAGGGTTTGCAGCTGCTTGGTATAATAAAGGTGTTGACCTGATTGCATTATTCAGATACGACAACGCAATGTATGCATTTGATAAAGCCATGGAAATCAACCCGAAAGAGGATTTGGCGTGGCATGGGAAAGGGTATGTCTTAATCCTCTTGGGGAGATATGACGAAGCTCTGAAGTTCTTTAGTAAGGCAGTAGAAGTAAATCCTCAAAGGGCATGGGCATGGAATAATATGGGAATTACCCTAAACCGGCTGGGTAGGTACGATGATGCAATAAAGGCATTTGATAAAGCAATCGAAATCAACCCGAAAAGCGCAAGGGCATGGCACAATAAGGCAAATAGTTTTTATAACCTCGGGAAGTACGATGAATCTATGAAATTTTATAATAAAGCGGTGGAATTAGATCCCCTTTTGTACGCAGGAGCAAAAAAATAAAAAGTTTTCCGGAATCATCTCAATGATTATGGGGGGATAAGAAGGAAGATTTTGTATAATCCCGGTCGTTCAGTTCTTCCCAGGCGTTTTAAGTGTATAATTGTTTATTCAATTTCTGAGTGCACATACATAATGCAGTGAAAAATTTTATGAATACCACCTTAAGAACAATGTCCCGATCAGTACTCATTTCTTTAGTAGGCGTATTTCTTTGTGTCTTTGTTTATCAGCGGATGTCCGTAGCTGCATGGTCTTCTCGTTCACAGGAGAATACGGCTATCTGTACAGCTTCCGGCCAGCAAAGTTCGCCGCAAATAATTGGCGATGGTGTTGGTGGTGCCATTATTGCATGGGAAGATGCAAGGGATATTCATTTTGATATCTATGTTCAGCGTATTGATGCTCAGGGGAATGTCCTTTGGCAAAAAGACGGTGTACCTGTTTGTGCTGCACCAGAAAATCAAAAACGTCCAAGAATGGTAAGCGATGGTGATGGGGGCGCAATAATTGTGTGGCATGACATGCGAAGTGGTATTGGCAATTATGATGTTTATGCCCAACGTATTGATGCAGAAGGAAATACATTATGGATGAAAGATGGGATACCTGTTTGTAGTGAGGTGAAAGATCAGGACAGTCCCTGTATTACATCAGATGGAGTGGGAGGGGCTATTATTGTTTGGGAAGATTTTCGAACGAACTATGCGGATCTTTATGGCCAGCGAATTAATAAAAATGGAGAAACGCTTTGGGCGAAAAACGGGGTACTTGTCTGCGGCGTATCAGGTGCACAAAATGCACCAGAAATTGTATCTGACGGCACAGGTGGTGCTATTGTGGTGTGGCAGGACTTTCGGAGGAATTACGCAGATATTTATGCGCAACGATTGGACGCAAGCGGAACAATGCTATGGGATAAGTTTGGGATAGCGGTATGTACTGCTCAAGGACATGAAAGTTTTGCTGTTGCTGTTAGTAATGGAGCCGAAGGGGCAATCATAACTTGGGTAGATACCCGTAATGGTACCAATAATAACGACATCTTTGCCCAGCAGATTGATGGGAATGGGGCAGTGCAGTGGTTGCTCAATGGAATTCCCTTATGTACTGCACCGGGAAACCAAAATTATCCGGTGATTACTACGGATGGAGCTGGAGGTGCCATAAGTGCCTGGTGGGATATGCGCAGTGGAGATTTCAATATCTTTGCTCAGCGCATAGATATTTCTGGTTGTGTTCAATGGGAAGACAATGGTACCGCAATATGTATAGAATCCGGTATTCAAAATCGTGTGTCTATAGTCAGCGATAACAATTGTGGTGCAGTGCTTGCATGGAATGATAATCGTGGTTTTCCGGCTGATTTTGATGTGTATGCACAACGAATCGATAGGAAAGGTATGCCTTTATGGAAAAAAAATGGAGTCGCCGTCTCGACGGCTTCTGATACCCAGTGTTTTCCTGTGTTAGTTGGAGATGGAACTGGTGGGGCAATTATTACCTGGCAGGATGGCCGTCAGAAAGATAAGAATTATTGGGACATTTATGCTCAAAAAATCAATAATGATGGTTTGTGAGGGGTGAATCAGGCGTTGAGTGACTGTTGCTTTGGTTTATGTGGTTATGCCGATACATTATTATTGTGTTATGTTCTTTTTCTCCGGCAACCACCTCTTCGGAAATTGTTCCATTCCTACTTTCTTGAAAAACTTTTTACAGCATATGACCTGCCGCGCTTATTGAATAATTGATACTATACATAGCGACATAAATTTGCACCTGTCTGTTATTCCGGGCTTGATCCGGGATTCCATGTTTTTCTGGATTCCCGCTTCCGCGGGAATGGCATATTCGTATCGGATGAATAACGCTGTGTATAGGATAGAAGCGAAGACGATTGCACTGCTCTTATCTGGAAACCAACCCCATACAAAGGTTTCATCGGCCTTCATGTATTGACAAAATTGGAAAAAATCTTTTTGCTTGACAGGGTTCGTTGATTGTGTTAATTTGCTACAAATTTATGCATTAAGCGTAGTTATGTATAAATTACAATTTTGAAAGGAGGTAGTTTAAGATTGGTAGAGAACTTTAGTTAGTGTATAGAATAATGATAGCTTAAATTTTATTTCTGAAAATTTACAGCATCAGATGATTGTTAATATATAAACGTTTATGTTACGTATGAAGAAAGAATTCAGATAAAAAATATGGGAGAAAATGAATGAAAGCGTACAAAAAATATATGGCAGAGTTGGTTGGAGCCTTCGCGCTAGTATTTATAGCTGCAGGCGCCGTATGCGCTGATTTTTATTTGAGGCGGGAAGGGGGGCAGGGGTTAGGTCTTTTGGGTATTTCTATTGCATATGGTGTGGTAATGATTGTCGTTATTTATGCAACGAGTTATATTTCTGGCTCCCATGTAAATCCGGCTGTGACGATCTCGTTTTGGATTAGCAAAAGAATGGATCCCAATACAGCAATTATGTATATTCTCTCTCAAATTACCGGCGCAATAATTGCGGGACTGGCATTGAAAGTGCTCTTTCCCGAGGCGTTGAACACGGTATATTTAGGTACCTGCATGTTATCTCCCGGCGTTTCAATCGGTCGTGGCATATTAATGGAGTTTATTGTTACTTTTTTCCTGGTCTTTACTGTCTATGGGACATTAGTAGATAAGAGGGCTACTGCAGGGTTTGCGGGTGTCGCTATTGGTATGGTGACGCTTTTTGGGGCTATGATTGGTGGGACAATCAGCGGGGGTGCGATGAATCCTGCGCGTGTTTTTGGCCCCGCTATTGCGTCCGGGCAGTTTACCCATCACTATGTCTGGTGGATTGGACCGATTCTGGGTGGAATTGTTGCGGGTTTCGTATATGATCAACTCTTTGCAGATGTGAGAAAATAGGAATCACAAGCATAAGGTAAATCTTGTTGTTCTAAAACAGAAATTTAAAAAGAAGCGGCAACATGTAAACGCAGTTTGCATGTTGCCGCTTTTATTAAAAGAGCTAATTTGTTTGATATTCATAAAGTCCTCAGAATTCTTGAGCGGGAAAATAGACGATTTGTAGAGCCCATCGTTACAACCATTTCCCGTGAACGAACCCCGTTTCACGTACTTATTTCCTGTATTTTAAGCCTCAGAACAAAGGATAGTACCACCCGCGAAGCTTCAGACCGGCTCTTTGCCCTGGCCGACAATCCAGAAGAGATGGAAAAGATTCCTGTAGAAAGGTTGGAAAAAATTATCTATCCGGTTGGATTTTATCGAATAAAGGCGAGGAAGATCAAAGAGATTTGTGCGGTATTGATTAAAACATACTTGGGTAAGGTACCCGATGAAATTGACGAATTATTAAAACTTAATGGTGTAGGCCGCAAAACGGCAAATCTTGTGGTAACTTTGGGATATCAAAAACCGGGTATCTGTGTGGATACCCATGTTCACCGGATCACCAATCGCTGGGGATATGTTAAAACAAGAAATCCTCACGAGACGGAATTTGCTCTCCGTGAAAAACTTCCGAAAAAATATTGGCTTACCATAAACGATATCCTTGTTACGTTTGGTCAAAACATCTGTGTTCCTGTTTCTCCGAAATGCAGCATTTGTCCTGTCAATGTCTTTTGTAAAAGGGTGGGAGTGACAAGGAGTCGATGATTTGTTACATGGCATTACCAAGAGCTCCTACAGTATTCGCTGGGTGAACGAAACATAAAAATCTTGACAAGTAGCGAGATAATGTCGTATCTTCACAAAATAAAAAATGCGAAACTTTAATTTTTATAGCAAACATAATAAATAAGTGCACATGAAAGTGTCATTGCGGGGGGCGACAGCCCGAAGCAACCTCCAGTGCCTGGATTGTTTCGCGGAGTTTACACTGAGCAGTGCGAATGTGCTCGTAAAGACAACTTTCCCCTCGCGTTTGCTATATAGCACTTCCAATGACCATTTTGACTTTTTTGACGAAATCTATGAATAGAATTAACCTTGATAGGATTGACTCATAAATTTTGTATTTTGGATTTTTTCTTTTCCGACTCGTTCGAGTCAAGATATAAAGGCAAAAAAAGGATAGCCTGTTTTTGTGGTAAATTTGTGTAAATCGAAAAGATCATTCTATGAAAATTGGAATTCTTGCGGATACTCACGACAATATCCATGCTGTTAAAACGGCAGTCTCCTATTTTAATACCCAAGATTTGGAGTATGTTATCCATGCCGGCGATTATGTTGCTCCTTTTTCCCTGAAGGAATTAATGAAGGTGAGTGCAAAGTTTTTAGGAGTGTTTGGGAACAATGATGGCGATCGGATGGGATTGTATAAAATCTGTAAAAATCTGCACGAACCTCCTTATGAGCTAATTTTGGGCGGGAAACATATTATGATAACTCATATGCTTGAGAGTCTTCTGAAAAGATCTGAGGTCAATACGGATGTTGTTATTTATGCCCATACGCATATACCGGAAATTAAACTGGGAGTACCTATGTACATCAATCCAGGTGAGTGTGGCGGATGGTTGAGCGGGAGAAATACAGTTGCAGTACTTGATCTTGAAACATTTCAAGCAGATATTATTGCCCTTTCAGCAAGATTTCCCGATAAAGGATAGCAGTGATTAAAGGATTTTATAAAACGGTTTTTATTTCGTTGTGTCTTCTCTGTTGTGCAATGCCCTGTGGCTGTGTTTTGCGATCTCTTACCATTGATTCTCAGCCGTCCGGAGCGATGGTTTATTTAGACGATGAACTGATTGGTGAAACACCGGTAACGACTACTTTTACCTATTATGGCGTTCGAAAGATCACTTTGGAAAAGGTAGATGCTGAGGGCCGGCTCGTCTGTGAAAGAAAAATTGTTTACGAAAAGATAAAACCGCCTTTCTATCAAATTTTACCGCTGGATTTTTTTTCTGAGTTAATAATTCCGGCAAAGCTGAAGGACGAGCATTGTTTTTCCTATCAATTAGATCCGTTACGAGAGATGTCTAAGGCAGAACGTCAGGAAGGGATTATGAAAAACGCTGAAGAATTACGAGGGCGGCTGGTTGAGTCTGCCGCTCATTGAATTATTTGTATTACTTCCTCCAGAGGTTTGCGATGTGTCGGTTTAGGAATATCCAATGAGTACCCTAGTGGGGTTAACGCTATGGGTTCAATCCCTGGCGGGAGATTTAAGATAGATTTTACTTCAGATACTTTAAAAGCTGCAACCCAACAGGTAGCCAATCCCTCTGATGTCGCGGCAAGGATAAGATGGTCCATTGCAATCGAGACATCTATGTCTGCATAGTTTTTCCCATCGCCTCTCTTCCATCCTTTTTCTGGTATACTACAGGCGCAGATGATTATTGGCGCTGTACAAAGCCATGGGGCATTATATGCATTTTTCAATTGATGTCTTATTTTTTCATTCTTGATTACTACAAAGTAGACGGGTTGCCTATTCGCTGCGCTGGGTGCAGACAGAGTAGCCTCTAATATCCGTCTAAGCTTTTCTTCCTCAACTGGTTCTGATTTGTAAGAACGAACGCCTCGTCTTTTTTTTATAATTTCATATATATTCATAAGATTCCTTTTAAAATTCTACAATCTTCCAACGATTAATCTTTGCATATAATCTGAGTAGCGGACTTGCATTTACCGCTATCGGGTATCCAACCATCCGCATAAATTTTACATCTACATATTGATTGGCATAGGCATAAGAAGACGAAAGATCAATCTTATATTCTGAAACGAGTCGATCCACAATCTTTGCTTTCCCACCGCTATAAGAATGTATACCATTAATTTCCCCGGTGATTATACCTCTATCGTCAACAGCAAGATTTGTTCCGATCCCCACGTCGGCATTACAATATTCTTTAAAACACTCTACGAAAGGACTTAACGTTCCCGATAACAATACGATCATATATCCTGCATTCTTCAACATTTTTATCTCATCCAGGGCGGCTAATGAAATATAAGGGGAGATCCGTTCTTTGAAACATTCACCAATGTTTGAAACAATTTTTTCATATTCTTTATTTTTCAAATAATATTTGTTTTTTCTAACATATAACCCTTTAAAAACCAAAAGGTTATGAAAAAATACATTTGCAAATTGCAATAGGTCGTGGAAAGTAATAAGCCCTTTTTCTAGAAGGTATCGGAAGAAAATCCTCTCGGATGAGATATTTCTGATTATGGTTCCATCGATATCGAATATAGCAGCTTTAATCACAAAGTTGGATTCTACAAAGTATACGAATCTCTTTCAATAAAAAATTTACATACTTATCAACATCTCACCTATACAATGGATTGATCCGTTACAGATATTTGTTGAAGTCGTAAGTGGCAGTTAATAGGGCAGTTATAAATCAACATGTTGTATTGGTATTTAAATTATATACAAAATATTGTGTTTTTTATTGACAATATAAATTTTTTTGATATAAATATGCAAACATGTAATACACAACATATGGCATGTGTAGATTAACTTAGTTAGGTTTTTTAAGAAAGGGGGATAGTCAAAAAATAATTAGAATGAAAAGAGAATGATGTTGTTTGTAGGGCCGGATTGTACAAGATATGATGCATATTTATAAAAAATTACATACTAAAGAACGAAGAAACAAATAACAATAAGGAGATATTTAAGAATGACAACAGCAATACTGGAAAGTCCTGTGGCGCAGGGTAGTGTTTACAAGGAAGATATACAGTTATTAATAGAAGAGAAGCTCAATGCTTTTGATTCGGTGATAGAAAGGCATGAATTTTTAGAGATAGATGGAGAAATCACAGGAAATAACCCAAAAGAAGATTGTATAAAAATTATTAACCATAAATTGGAATGTGCATTTGCCATAGATGTTGATTCGGTAATTCGTCAAAATGTAGAATCAGTTGTTCATGCCTTAGAAACGGGAATTACAACGCGTCTTTACGGAGTTACGCGAATAGTAGGATATTATAGCAGGGTGTCTAATTGGAATAAGTCAAAAATTGGAGAATTACACGACAGGCATATGGGAAGGTATTCAGTGCGGTAAATTTCTCCCCAAAACCCCTTTGAGCAAGAAAGCCATTACGGCGTATCCGTTACGCTGTAATGGCTTATTTTTTGAAAAAATCAATATAGGGTTATCAGTCTTTACGAGAAACAGAATGAGGTATTCCGACGGTAAGCACCGGGCACGGAGCTTTTCGCACCACTTTTTCTGCCACACTGCCCATAACGGCATGAGAAAGTCCGGTTCTCCCATGCGTACCGATTACAATAAGATCAGCGTCAATTGCAGTCGCAGCGTTAATTATTTCTTGAAAGGGTACACCTTTTACTACAATTGTTTCTACCTCCAGAACATCTGATGTTCCTTCCGGCAGGCTTTTTATTAGATCTTCTCTGATTTTGTCTAAATTAATCTCGGTGATGTTATAAGGGCTAAATTTATAAATCTCAGTATCGTATAAGCGAATATCAATTACATGCATTAAATATAATTTTGCTTCATCTTTTAATGCCAGAGAAATAGCATACTTTAAAGCCAGATACGAACATTCGGAGTGGTCTATAGGGCATAATATTTTTTTTAATGTAATCATAGGGTCTCCTAATCTATTTTTATACTGACATACCTACACCGTCAATGACAATGTTACAGGATGGACATTTTGTACTGATAATGTTATTTTCGATAATCTGATATCCATGTCTTTTGATAAGTACTCTTTTGCACTCATAACAATAAGTATTTTCACCGCCTTCGCCTGGAACGTTACCTTCATAAACATAGCGGAGACCCGCCTCAAGGCCTATATTGCGCGCCATTCTCAGAGTATCCACCGGGGTTGGTGGTTTCTCCATAAGCCGATACTGCGGGTAAAAGCGGCTTACATGCCAGGGAATTTCAGGTCCAACGCTTTTGATAAACTCCGCAATCTTTTTTAATTCTGACGCTGAATCGTTAATTTCAGGAATAATCAAGGTGGTAATTTCTATCCAGATCCCCATTTCTTTATAGGAACGGATACAATCGAGTACCTCTTCTAATCGCGCACCGCAGATTTTTTTATACGTTTCGTCGGAGAAGCTTTTTAAATCGATGTTGGCTGCATGCAGATACGGTTTTATGGTTGCCAAAGCTTCACGGGTTATATATCCATTTGTTACAAATACATTGTTAATAGATTTTTGTGACGCTATTTTCGCAATCTCGTATGCGTACTCAAAAAAAATTGTAGGTTCTGTATAAGTATATGCTATACTTTTACAATGATAATTGAGGGCTTCTTCAACAATCTTCTCAGGTGCGATGTCTTTGCCGACAATCTGGTCGTGGTTTTTCGACAATTGGGATATCTCATAGTTTTGGCAGTTTAGGCATCTGAAATTGCATCCAGCGGTTGCTACGGAAAATGCGGTACTTCCAGGATAAAAGTGAAAAAGTGGTTTTTTCTCAATAGGGTCAATATTTTCAGAAATAAGTTTTCTATAAACAAGCGAGTAGAGCGTGCCGCCACGATTTTCCCTGACCCGACAAATACCTTTTTTGCCTTCATTAATAATGCAATGATGACGGCAAAGATGGCATTTTACCTTGTTATCTCCAAGTTTTTCAAAAAACATTGCTTCTATCATAATTTTTATCTTACAGTTTTTTTATTATTATGGCAAGTACTTATCATTATAGATCTATTTCGCTAGCATTGGGAAATTGAAGGATAAAATAGATGCACATAAATCAAAACAATATTTTAAAAACCCTTTGTATGAATAATGTTGCTTTGTAGGGGCAGGTTTGAAACCTGCCACTGGTACAAGTTATACCCGGTTTCTTATTGGAAATTTTCGAAAAAATAAATTGTTACAAATGATCTTGTTTTGCATAGAATGTAAGTATAAATATTGCTTGCGCTTAGAAATTGTTTTGGTTGTGACGGCGAAGAATTAAAAATATTTTTACTAAACTATTTATGAGTTCTTCCGATAAATGAAAATTAAAAGTTATTAAAATGGTACCTCATAGTGCTAGGATATTTAAAATTATGTTGTCTTGCCTTAAAATCAATTATTTGCCCAAAATGTGCTCACGATATATCTCACCTAAAATACTTTTTTATAAATTCCAGGAGTATTAAAAATCGCTAAATTTGTATGTCTACAAAAGGAGGTAATCAAAAAAATTTGTAGTATTTGATGGCGTGAAAAAGACATGAAAAAATAAATTAACAATATGAAAATGGAGGGTTAATCATGATGAAGAAAAGGAGTAATGCAGGTTTTACGCTAATAGAATTGCTGGTTGTCGTCGCTATTATTGGTATTTTAGCGGGTATCCTTTTGCCCGTTTTAGGAAAGGCGCGTGAGTCGGCACGCAGGACACAGTGCGCCTCGAACTTAAAGCAGATCGGTTTGGCACTTAATATGTATGCCAATGATAATAGCGAGGCGTTTCCTACAGGTGGCGCTTCAGGTACAACTGCTAGTGCAAGTACAACAGATGTGACAGAATTACAATCACTGGGAAAACTTTTTGATCAGTATATTTCCGATAGGAAGGTATTCAAATGCCCAAGTGATGTCAGTGTTGGGGAAAGGGACGTTTTAACTTTAACAACGGATCCAACCACTTTTAAGACAAGCTCGTGTAGCTATGGCTATGATGATAACCATTCAGGAAATGATGACCCGAGTGTCGTAATCGTTGCGGATAAACTAGGAACCGCAACGGCGACAGGACTTTCAGTCAATCACAAGAATAAAGGACAGAATGTGCTCTTTATCGATGGTCATGTAGAATGGAAAGGCACAGCAACGTGCGGTTACTACGGTACAATCACAGCAGGTTACGGTTTCGATAACATATGGCAAAACGATTCAAACAATTCGCATGCTTTACAAAGTTCGGCTGGCACTGATACGGTAATAATGCAATAGTTCAATTGTAGTCTAATTTTTTTAAAAAGGGTAATATTAGAAATAATATTACCCTTTTGTTATTATACCGTGGAAAGCACTTCATTCATACTACCACTCCGGTAGCCTTCTATATCAATCGTAACGTATTTATAACCAATTTCCTTAAATTTCCTGATAAGTTCCTCACGTTTATCATTTTGTAGAAGCTCGGGGATATCCTCTGGCATTACCTCAATCCGTGCAATGGTATCATGATGCCTGACGCGGAATTGACGCAACCCTATACTCCTTAGATAATTTTCCGCCGCGGTAACGATCGCCAATTTCTCCTCAGTTATTAAATTTCCGTAAGGAAATCTTGAAGACATACATGCATAAGAAGGTTTATTCCAGTTGGAAAGCATAAGGTGTTTTGATAGCTCGCGAACATCGGCCTTTCTTAGTCCACTTTCTTTTAAAGGGCTGCGAACTTCAAGTTCCTTTGCTGCATCCAGGCCGGGCCTATATTCACCTACATCATCCAGATTTGAACCATCTGCAACGTGCCTGTAGCCTCTTTCCCTGGCAAGTGCTTTAAGTTTTCCAAATAATTCCGATTTGCAGAAATAGCATCGATTGGGAGGATTTTGAGCAAATCCCTCGATGCCAAGTTCGCTGGTATCGAGGGTCATGTGGGAAATACCAATTTCCCTGGCAATCTTTTTGGCCTCTTCGTATTCATATTCCGGGTAAGTCTCCGACCGTGCAGTTACTGCAATCGCCCTGTCTCCGAGAACATCATTACAAACCTTTGCCACAAGAGAGCTATCCACACCCCCAGAAAAGGCTACAACAACGCTTTCTAAACTTTTTATGGTGTCCCTCAATTTTGTAAGCTTTTCCTCTGTGCCCATAGACCCTTTCAATGCGTCTTTTTCGTGAATTATTGCGATAAATCAAGCATTTTTTGTATGGCTACCCGCGCCTTTGCTGCAATATCATCAGGTACCTTTATCTGGTAAACGAGGTCTTCTAATGACCATAATACCTTTTCTAAATTTATAAGTTTCATGTTAGAACAATCGGCTAAGTGTGTAATAGCATAAAATGCTTTTTGCGGATTCTCTTTTTTTAACCGATGAAGAATACCCGTCTCTGTGCCAATGATAAATTCCCCGGCGTCCGTTTCTCTGCAATATTTAGCAATACCCGTTGTGCTGGCTACATGGTCTGCCAGTGCAATTACGTCCGGCGTGCATTCGGGGTGGACAACGATCTTTGCGTTCGGATGTTCTGCCTTTAATTTAATAATATGGTCTGCCAATATCCTGTGATGAGTGGGGCAGAATCCTTCCCAAAGTATCATAGGCCGATTCAGTTTGGATGATACATAGCCTCCCAGACTTTTATCTGGTACAAAAAGGATTTCCTGTTCTTTGGGAATTGATGAGACAATTTTCATTGCATTGGAAGATGTGCAGCATATATCACTCTCTGCCTTTATGGCAGCCGTACTGTTTACGTAGCAAACAACTTTTGCATTAGGGTGTTCCCTTTTCTTTATCTTAAGCTCTTTTAGGGTTATCATGTTGGCCATGGGGCATCCTGCGTGTTCATCGGGCAAAAGAACCATTTTGTTAGGGCAAAGGATTGAAGCTGTCTCTGCCATAAAATGCACGCCGCAAAATACGATAATGTCTGCTTTTGTATTGGCAGCTTGCTGAGAAAGTCCTAAAGAGTCGCCTGCAAAGTCTGCAATATCCTGAACATCTCCTCGTTGATAATTATGTGCAAGGATTACAGCATTCCTTTTTATTTTTAAATCTTTGATTTTTTCTATTATGGTAGACATAAAAACTTACGCCATCCTCTTTATTAGAAGGTAAATGAGATGAGGGGAAATGCAATTATGAAATAAGTCGGTACGCAGTAATTTTCTTAAAATCCTAGCTTCCTCAATAATGATTGCATACCAAAATGTCGAATTTCCATATTAAAAAATATTTTTAGAGCATTATTCCTTTTTTGCATAATCATAGCAAAGCATCCTATGTTTTGAAATACTTTTTTCTAAATTGTATTAATATCAAGAAGTCATTTTTGCTTGACAATGAAATGTTTATCTGATAGCATGTTTTGGCCTAAGTATGATATTACTAAAGATTTCGGGGGAAGGTTAAGTGTCATTCCATCGTTTAAATACTTAGGGCGATTAGCTCAGTTGGCTAGAGCGCTTGCTCGACAAGCAAGAGGTCACTGGTTCGAGCCCAGTATCGCCCACCATAAATAGGTTAAGCACTTCAAGATTTTTTTCAAAATATTGACTCCTGAATGAAAACCAGCACAATAGAGATAGTGTTGTTGCACGAAAGAAATTTAAGAACACGGTTTGTTAGCAGAAAAGAGAGATAATTTTAAAACAAATATTGCAGAAATTATAACGAAGAATCGAAAATGGTTAAGATTACGTTACCTGACGGGACAAAAAAGGAATATAAAGAAAATATAACTATTGGTGAGGTCGCCAGTAATATTGGTAACCGTTTAGGAGAAAGTGCGGTAGCAGGAAAAGCTGGAGGTGTGCTTGTAGACCTTAGTTACCCTATTAAAGAAGATATCTCCCTGTCGGTAATCACGGAAGATACCGAAGAAGGGCTGGAGATACTTCGTCATAGCACAGCGCATATTATGGCACAGGCAGTCAGTCGGCTTTTCCCTGGTGTGAAACTTGGCATAGGTCCTACGATTGAAAATGGATTTTATTATGACTTCAGTCTCCAGCATAGCTTGTCGGAAGAGGATCTCAGAAAGATTGAAGAAGAAATGGCAAAAATTATTCGTGAGGATATTTGTATTACAAGGATGGAATTATCTCGTAATATAGCCATAGAAAAGATGGAAGCCGCCGGCCAGTCTTTTAAGGTAGAGCTTATTAAAGATATTGAAGATGAAAAGGTGTCTTTTTATACACAAGGAGATTTTATAGATCTATGCCGCGGTCCGCATATTCAGAGAACGGGCAAGGCAAGAACATTTAAACTTCTGAGTGTGGCTGGCGCTTACTGGCGTGGGAAGGAAACAAATCCCATGCTGCAGCGTATTTATGGGACGGCGTTTTTTACGCAAACAGAACTTGCCAATTATCTAAAATTTCTTGAAGAGGCAGAGAAACGCGATCATCGAAAAATAGGAAGAGATTTGGATCTTTTCAGTTTTCATGAAGAGGGGGGCGCGGGATTAACTTTTTGGCATCCCAAAGGCGCAAGAATACGGAATATTATTGAGAATTTTTGGAGAGAAGAGCATTTCAAGAGAGGTTACGAGATTCTTTATAGCCCTCATATTGCAAAAATTAATTTATGGAAAACCAGCGGTCATTGGAATTTTTATCGTGAAAGTATGTACTCGCCAATTGAAGTGGACGGGCAAGAATATATTTTAAAACCCATGAACTGCCCTTTTGCTGTGCTTATATACAAAACAAAGCTGCACAGCTATCGTGATTTACCTTTACGATGGGGAGAATTGGGAACCGTTTATCGGTACGAAAGATCGGGAGTTTTACACGGCCTGTTGCGTGTGCGGGGATTTACACAGGACGATGCGCATATTTTTTGCACTCCAGACCAGTTGGAAAGTGAAATCATGGGGGTAATTGATCTGGCTCAATTTATGCTGTCAAGTTTTGGATTTCATGAATATGAGATAGAATTAAGCGTTCGGGGAAAAGGAGAAAAGGAAAAATATATAGGCCGGGATGAAGTTTGGGAACACGCCGAGGATGCCTTAAAAATCGCCCTTGAAAAAAAAGGATTAAAATATATCCGGATGGAGGGCGAGGCAAAGTTTTATGGTCCGGCAATTGATATTAAGGTCAAAGATGCTATAGGACGAGGTTGGCAGGGACCAACGATTCAGGTAGACTTTAACCTGCCCGAGAGATTTGATGTCAATTATGTTGGCTCTGATGGATTTCATCATCGTGTGGTAATGGTGCATCGTACCGTGTTAGGAGCTATGGAACGTTTTGTCGGATGTTTGATAGAACACTATGCGGGCGATTTTCCTTTATGGATTGCGCCTGTTCAGATGCGGATATTACCAATTACTGATGCGCACACGGATTATGCAAATAAATTAAGGGATCGGTTGCTTGCAAAGAATTTTAGGGTAGAATGTGATACAAGTAACGCTAAAATCAATTATAAGATACGAGAAGGTACAATGGGGAAAATTCCCTATTTGCTGATTGTCGGTGATAAGGAAATGGGAAGCGATACCGTTGCGGTCAGGAGCCGAAAAAAAGGAAATGAAGGGACGATTCCTGTAGAAGAGTTTATCAGGAACATGGAATCTGAAATCAAAGCAAAAAGGTAATAATAACTTTTTAAAAGGAGAATATACATTTCACAAGAATTAAGGATTAATGAACGTATCCGGTCCTCAACAATACGGTTGATTGATGAGAATGGTGTTCAGGTTGGGGTGATTAGTAAAGAAGAGGCTATTGCAAAGGCAAGAACGGCAGAGCTTGACCTTGTAGAGGTAGCGCCTGATGCTAATCCGCCGGTATGCCGGATTATGAATTATGGTAAGTTTAAATATAGACAAAAGAAAAAGTTGCATCAGAAGCAACATGTGGTACAGTTAAAGGAATTAAGGCTGCGGCCGAAAACGGGTGAGCATGACATACAAACAAAGATCCGTCAGGCAAGAAAATTTCTAGAGAACAGAGACCGCGTTCTTATCAGCGTAATGTTCAAGGGAAGGGAACGTGCCCACACAGAATTAGGTGAAAGCATCTTGAAACAAATTGCAGATACGCTTGAGGATGTTGCCAAGGTAGAAAAAGACAGGATATCTGATGATCGGAGAATGGGAATTATTTTATCACCTAAGTAAAAAAATCTCAATGATGATTGACATAGTTTTGTTATAACTCCGGATGAATTGTATCGGAGTTGTTTATTGGAAGGGGAGGTATTATCAATGCCAAAGTTGAAAACCCACAAGGGGCTTAAAAAGCGAATAAAAATAAGTGCAAAAGGCAAGGTCAAAAGGCCAAAGGCCGGAAAAAGCCATTTGATGTCTGGAAAGTCAGGAAGACGGCGTGAACATCTGAGAAAAAAAGCAGGGGTTGCGCCTGCCTTCAATAAAATCATGACGAGGGCATTGAGGGGGTCTTAAAGTAAATTTTAATTTTTTTGATGAAAGAGTTGTAACATGCCAAGAGCAACAAAAGGGTGTGCAAGAAAAAGATCGAGAAAAAGATTGTTAAACAAGACGGAAGGTTATTGGGGTGGCAGAGGTAATCTGTACCGCAAGGCCATGGAAACTTATATTCGTGCCATGGTTTTTTCGTTTAGAGACCGGAAAGCCCGTAAGAGGAAATTCAGAGAACTCTGGATTTCCCGAATCAGCGCAGCGGCCAGAGAACGAGGAATATCATATAGTCGTTTTATGCAGGGATTAATCAGAACCAAAGTAGATCTCAATAGAAAGATGCTTGCTGAGATGGCGGTCAATGATAAACCCGCTTTCGACCAATTAGTTGAGCAAGTGAAAGCGGCGATGTAAAATCTTGTGTCTAAGCAGTGCCTATCAGGCTTATGTGACGGTGTGTTTCTGAAATGGAAGGCACGTTCCCCCCTGAAAACAGAGCGGGATGGAACGTGCCTGCATTTTTTTATGCTTTTGAGAAATTCATTTACATGGTAGAAAAATTTGAAGAGATAAAAAGGAACTTGCAAGACGAAATCCGTTCCATTGATGCCCAGAAAAATGCAGAACAACTGAGAGTAAAATACTTGGGAAGGAAGGGCATCGTTAATGATCTTATGAAGCGTATTCCAACGCTGCCAATCGAAAAGCGTGTTGATTTCGGACGGCAGGTAAATTCTCTCAAAAGTGAAATTACCGATAGTATAGATGCGCTTGTAAAGCGGTTATCTGCACAATCGGTTTCAACAGGCAAGGCGGAATTGTTTGATATTAGTTTACCGGGCAAGCCTCAGTTTGTGGGGAAAAAACATCCTCTTACGCAAACAATCGACGATGTTAAAGAGGTATTTGCATGTCTGGGCTTTGATGTGGCTTACGGTCCGGAAGTAGAATTGGAATATTATAATTTCGAAGCATTAAACATTCCTGCAGATCATCCCTCGCGAACCGACTTTGATACATTTTATATCAAAGATGATGTGCTTTTAAGAAGCCAGACATCTACCGTTCAGATTCGTATCATGGAAAATCAGAAGCCACCTATTCGTATCATTGCACCTGGCAGGGTATATCGGCCTGATACCGTTGATGCGAGGCACTCTTTTATGTTTCATCAGGTAGAAGGCCTGCTGGTAGACGAAGGGATTAGCTTTGCCGATCTCAAAGGAGTATTATACCAATTTATCAAGGCCTATTTTGGCCAAAATATCCAGATGCGCTTTCGGCCATCCTTTTTCCCTTTCACGGAACCAAGCGCTGAAGTCGATATTTCCTGTTCCCTCTGCGAAGGTAAAGGATGTAGCGTATGTTCGTATAGCGGATGGGTCGAAATTTTGGGGGCCGGAATGATTGATCCGAATGTATTTAAGGCGGTGCATTACGATGAAGAAAAATATACAGGTTTTGCCTTTGGAATGGGTGTTGAACGGATTACGATGCTGAAGTACGGTATCGGAGACATTCGTCTCTTTTATGAAAATGACCTGCGCTTTTTATTGCAATTCTAAATGGTATGAAAATTAGTTACAACTGGCTCAAGGAATATGTCTCTTTTCTCTTAACTCCGCAGGAACTGGCTGACCGGTTGACCGGTGTTGGGCTAGTAGTTGCTGATGTGAAGCCGGTGGAAGATGATTTCTGCCTCGACATAGAAGTTACCTCCAATCGCCCCGATTGTCTCGGCGTTATTGGTTTAGCACGTGAAGTGGCTGCAATAGTTGGGGAAAGTGTGCGTTTCCCGGAAACAAACTTTGTAACCACGGATAGCGGGATATCGCAAGCAGTCACGGTTAGCGTTGAGGATTCAATCTTCTGTCCCCGTTATACTGCCAGGGTAATTTATCACCTAGCGGTTAAGCCTTCACCTGAATGGATGCAGAAGAGACTGCGATGCATTGGCCTCCGGCCGGTAAACAATATCGTCGATATCACCAATTATGTAATGATGGAGACCGGGCAACCGCTTCACGCATTTGATCTGGATAAGATAGCAGAACAAAAGATTCTGGTGAGAAAAGCGAGAATCGGTGAAGAGATTGTTGCCCTGAATGGCGCCAGAAGGGCTCTTTTCCCTGATATGCTGGTTATTGCTGACGGAAAAAAGCCGGTTGCAATCGCCGGTATTATGGGCGGTAAGGAGACGGAGGTTTCTGAAACTACCAGAAACATCCTCCTGGAATCTGCCCAGTTTGAACCAGGGCAAGTGCGGCGTACATCGAGATCATTAGGCATCGCTTCAGATTCCTCATACCGTTTTGAAAGAGGTACAGATTATGAAAGCGTAGACTTCGCGTCCCAAAGGGCAGCAAGACTTATTAAAGACTGCTCTGGAGGGGAAATTGCCAGCATCGCCTTTGATATCAAATCGGAAAGACACGAAGCAAAAAAGATTACCCTCCGTCTCAAACGGCTCCAAGCCATATTGGGGGCTGAGATAAAGAGAGACGATACCCTTGATATCTTAAAAAATCTTTCCTTTAAGATTCTTCATGATGACGATAATTTTATTGATGTTGAGGTGCCGGGTTTTCGAAGCGATGTCTATCGCGAGATCGATCTGATCGAAGAAGTTGCCAGGATTTATGGCTACGATAGGATACCCGTAAAGACTTCTATCAGCGTTCGGGGGAGTAGAAAGAACACATACGAGTTCGTCGCTGCAAATGTCCTCCAATTTCTCATGGGTCTTGGTTTTTATGAAGTAAAAACCTTTAGTGTTGTTGATACTTCTCCTTTACAATCAGTAAATTTGTGGTCGGGCAGGGAGAATGTAGAAATTGTCAATCCGCTGAGGCAGGAAGAAAGCCGTTTGCGGGTGTCGCTCCTGCCCAGCTTAATCAATGTAAAGAGATATAACCTGAACCATGGCACAGAGCAAGTAAAAATCTTCGAAATTGCAAAAGTGTATCTGGCTGGGAGTAAACTGCCACAGGAAAAGAACTGTTTATCCCTGCTGGCGGATACCGACTTTTTGACCTTTAAAGGAGTTATTGAGTCGTTACTCAAAAATCTCGGCGTCGTATTGCCATGCGAATGGCTTCCCTTTAATGAACCCGGATTGTTCCGGGATGGAAGGGCTGCAAGGATTCAGATGGGGAATGATCTGCTTGGATTAATAGGAGAAGCTGGACCGAAGTTAGAATTAAAAACGGCATCCTGCCTTGCGGAAATGGATCTTGATCTTCTGGTAGAAAAGTCAAATTTCATCAAAAGATATCAGGATATACCCCAGTATCCAGCCGTATTCCGTGATCTTGCCATTCTGGTAAATGAAGAAGTAACCTGGTCGTCTATCGAAAAATGCATCATAGACACCAAAGTCGACTTTTTAAAAGAGATAAAATTCCTCGATATTTATCGCGGTAAACAGGTCTCTGCCGGAAAGAAGAGCATCGCTTTTAACCTCTGTTTTCAAGCCAGAGACCGGACCCTAAAGGGTGAAGAGGTTGATAATGCACAACAAACGATCATCAATGCCCTAAATAGAACGCTTGGAGCTGAATTAAGAAGGGCATGACGGATGAAACTCTCCGGGCATAGTATGTCGGACGTGAAATGTCCAGGATGACAGGCCTGGGCAAGTAGTTATGAAACATTCTGGTAAAGACAAGCTATGACTAGATCAGGAGGCGCAAAACAAAAGGGGAAACGAAAGCCTTTTCTATTCCAGCACTACTCTATCATGGCAGTCTTGCACACCGGCATTTCTTCATCTCTTCGCATTGCTTTCCCTCGTTTGATTCGAATACTTGACGGCGGCTTACTGCTATTGCGACAGTTCCGGATTCGGCGATTTTTTGGGGAATATCCTGAGACATCTCCCGTGTCTCAGAAATTGTGCGATCTTGGGCAACGAGCCCCTGAATTACCTGGCTTGTTGTCAGACAATCGTTTTCCCAGAGAGGTTTGGTTGTGATAGGTATTCACTATTCTGCCATTTTACGATCCCGATAAGGAGAAATTATTAAAAGGTCGCCGCCACGCCAATAACATATTATTTCCTTGACAAATAATTTTGATTTTAATATAAAGGCACTTCGATAAGGGCAAACCCTGAGTGATCAGGGGACGCAAAGGAAAGGGTCTTGTGGTAGAGATGTATGGTCATACATCTCTATAGATAAAAAAAGACAGCCTTACTGCCAAAGATGTTTCAATGAATATCTTTGCAGTAAGGCTTTTTTTGTTTAATGGAAAGAATAAGGAAAGTAAATAAAACAAAAATAGAAAAATAGGAAAATGATATATATCTTGCAATCCAATCCAATCCAATCCAATCCAATTAAATAACACCCACACTATTCTTATTTTCAATAGTTCATAAAACGCCTTTTTCCTCAAAATCAGGGAAAAGGCGTTTTTTGTTTTTACACCTATTTTTTATCAATGGGTACACCCGATACAATGCTTTTTTAATAGGAGATGTAAATAATGAGGTTATATGAAAGAAGCTGTTTTGTTTCTGTCAGGAATTGCCTTTTGCTGGTTATTTTTTGTGCTTGCTTTGGTTGCGCGGCCGCTCAGATTGCCCTTGAAAAAAAGAATCTGAAGGTTGAAACTCAGATGTCTGATACAATCTTTCTTGATGTAGAAACCCAGATAGAACGAACCGTGTTTGTGGACGTACGAAATACGTCGGATAAGGAGATAGACGTTAAATCTCTGCTTGTTAGTAAACTTCAGGCAAAAGGATATACAGTAACAAATACCCCAGCTGAAGCTTTCTATATTCTGCAAGCTAATATCCTGTATGTGGGAAAGGCAGACCCTTCGGCGCTTCGTGAATCGGTCTACGGTGGCTATGGTGGCGTCCTGGCAGGTTCTATGGGAGGTGCTGTAATAGGCGGGGTCACACACGGACTGGGAGGCGCAGCTTATGGTGCCGGGATTGGCGCATTGGCAGGTGGTGTTGGAGAACTGGTAGCCGGGTCGCTGGTCAAAGACGTTACTTACACCATCGTTACCGATTTGATGATATCTGAGAGATCAGTAGATAAGGTAGAACAGATCGTGCAATCCGGTTTGCTGCAGGGCAAGGGGTCAAAGATTGAACAGACGAGTAAGAGTACGGTGGACAGGAAACGCTATCAAACACGGATTGCTTCTTCGGCAAACAAGGTAAACTTAAACTTTGAAGAGGCATTATCTCCCATGTTTGAGGGTCTGGCCAGGTCGATTTCAGGCATATTTTAGAATCTATTTCATTAAAATCACTAGGACTACACTGAGTTTGTCGAGGTGTCCAAAGCATATAAAGTGAGATTGGAAACTCGACTTGATAATTGTGAAAGACGGAGAATGGATTATGAAGTATAAAAAACGATGCCTATTTTTAATAGGCTTTTTTTGGTTATCCTCTTTTTACATACACAATAGCATTGTGCAGGCGGGTGAATTTGACTCGATCAATACTAATTCTAATGAATCTATTACTATGGTAAATTCCCCCACCATTGAGGACGACCAACCATCTCCTTGTGGACAGGTACAAATGGAGACTATACAGGAAGATTTTCAATGCGGGTATTTCAATGGTATTGCGGAGAATATTAATCTTTCTTCCAACGGGGCTCAACTCGGAATAGATGCAGAAGAAGGTAATCTAGAATCAAACTCTATACCAGCCCTAATTCCTTTTTTTGCTTAAACTTTAAAATTAGATGCAGACATACCTAAAGCTTCCCGCGTTGAAGTTTACGTGCGTGTGTCTCCAGATAGTCTCAACTGGGGAGATTGGCTTTTATTAGGTGGGGATGGCTTTCAATATGATTACAAAGGTGAATTGTTTTATTCGAACTCTCAAGTGTCAAATAAAGAATCTTATTTCTTACAATATCGAATAAACTTAGTTAGTAAAGATAAAACGAAACCAACAATAAAAAATGTGACAATAGATTTTACAAACCCTGGCGATATCCATGTAATAATCGCAGGGCAAGAGGCACGGTCTTGCAAGGACCACAGTTTTGTGATGGCTATAATCGATGGAAAATCCGATGGACTGATGATTCGTCCGAAAGATGGTCGGCTGAAGATTGGCTTAGGAAGACCTCTTCTGCCGAATTTGGTGGCATCGTGACCGATGCGTATACAGGCAGTGCGATTTCTGGTGCCAGCGTTACCTGGGGATCATACAACACCATAACCGATGGTAGTGGAGGATATATTTTTTACCCCGTACCCTGTGAGATGAATACATTAACGGTGAAGAAGTCGGGGTATCAGACTTCTTCGCAAAGCTATACTCCGCCTTGCAACCAGAACAGTGAGAAGAATATAGTATTGTCGCCAACGCCACCGCCTTCCACTCGCATAATTCGTTTGGAAGGCGATCTCACCTTTGGTGAGGTGCAGGTGGGGAGCAGCGCCCAGCGAACGATGACAATCTATAATGACGGGAATTCGACGTTGACGGTGAATTCCATTAGCTACCCGGCGGGTTTTAGTGGGAATTGGAATGGAATAGTTGCATCAGGTAGCTCACAGCCAGTAACGGTGACCTTCTCTCCTACTGAGCAGAAAACATATACGGGAAATGTGACTGTTACTTCTGATGCGACAAGTGGAATAAATGCAAAATATGTGTCAGGAACGGGAGTAACTTCTTCCCATGCGGTTACCGCTAAAATTGACTCCATATCCCCGAGCCAAGCAACGCAGGGGACAGCGGTTTATTTCAGCGGAACGGGATCCGATTCGTCTGGTCATTCGATAATGGCTTATAGCTGGCGTTCAAGTATTGATGGGATTATAGGTACGAGTGCCAGCTTCGTCAAAAATGATTTATCCGCAGGCTCTCATAACATATATTTTAAAGTTCAATGTAGCAACGGCAAATGGTCATCTGAGGTTCCATGGACAGGGAATCCGCTGGTGATTACTCCAATACCCACACCCACATTATTAAATACTTTTGTAATCCAACCTGGCCCAAAAGGAAAAGATACTTTCTATGGAACAGCCTTCCTGACAGGTGGTAATCCTGATGCTGAATTGTTATATATAGGCGGATGGGGCGATTGGTACTACGATTTCATTGAGTTTGACCTTACCGGATCGCCATCGGCTGATGATACAGTTTCGGCAACCTTATATTTACATGGTAATGCTCCCAATGATCCGGTCTTACAAATACACAGAAACATTGAAAGTTGGACAGAGTCTGGTGTAACGCTGTTAAATAACCCAGCAGGTGTGTTTTACAAGAATTTTGGACCTTTTACGACAGGGGCAGCTTCTGCCTGGAATAAGGTGGATATTACAGACTTATATAAAGGCTGGAAGACTGGGGCATACTCGAACTATGGCATCAAATTAGTTCCTACGAAAAATAATCATACTAACGGTGTGATTGATTCTTCAGACAGTCTTGATAGCACCAAGCGCCCCAAAATAGAAATTGTTTATTCGTTTACAGGTGCGACCCAAACCCCAATCCCAACGCCAACACCAGCGCCTACACCCACTCCGCTGCCTTGCAAAGTGAAAAAGCTTGATGTAGAACCAAAATCTCTGAGACTTGTGCGGGAAACAAGTACACAAAAAACTGTAACCCTAACCTGCAAAGGCGGTCTCCCGTCTGAAAACCTACCAGTAAAGGTCAAGATAGTGGACGGTAAAAAATTTGTGAATGTCTCTCCGGCAGTAGCATATACTGACAGAAATGGCCAGGCAACATTTACTATTACTGCTATGAATAAGACGGGTGGCGCAATAGTGAGATTTAATCATAAAAATCTGAAAGATGATGTGATTGTAAAGGTAAGAAAAAAATAACAATTCAGGTTTTGAAAAATCCCAGCAACCTTAAGGCTGCTGGGATTTATAAAAGATAAGGCGTTTGTCCGTATCAAACACACTTCTAAATCCCCTTTTTTCTGAGGGAACTCTTGCTCGCCCCTCTAGAAAACGGAGTCGGGGGGTGTGCCGCAAAGCCGCGAATGTTTCGTCTCTTGCAGGACACACGAAATGCATGGGAAATTCTTTTCAAAAGTTAAACGGTTACAAAAAAAGCAATTTAAGTTTTTGAAAAACCTTCTGCATGAATAATGTTATTGGAATAGGGATGGACGGTTCTCCAGTCAGAGGGTACTTCAAGATTGACAGGCTAACCCTTGAACTGCGGTTCCTGTGAATAGCCCAAGACTAGCAGAATACACATTTGGCCATCTCTGATGGTCCTCACCCCTGCTTCTCCGTTATCTCCTTCGGCACTTTCTCAGAACACTTAGCAGTCTCATTCGTTCCCAGCGTCTACCCTTAGACGTACCTTTGTCACACGTTTAGTACAAAAAGGTGAGGGTATTTGTAAAATTGTAAAGTTTCCGGGACATAGAGATATTCGTATGGCGTTTAGGCAAGCATGTCATTATCCTGACAATCTGAGGGATGGCGTCTGAATATTGGAGCTGACTACAATTTGGCTACGGTTGGCGGAAAAGGGTGAAGTATCAAATATCTGTGACTATTGATTTTATTGGTGGAGCTGAGGGGATTCGAACCCCTGACCTTTTGAATGCCATTCAAACGCGCTCCCAACTGCGCCACAGCCCCACCTAAACAACCTTAACCATAGAAGACACGGAGAACCCGGAGTCTTTTTTTGTTTTCCCGTGGTTATTGGAAATTATCCCATAATTGTTCATTAGAACAATAACATGACGCATAGATATTGTCAAGGCTTTTCGGTCTGAATTTCGATTGATTCAGGATGAAATTTTGATAAAATTCAACTCTTCTGCTTTGAATCTATTCAGAAGGATTTGTAAAACAAGCAGGTATTCTTTAACGTAGAGAATTTTAATCTTTTTTGATCGTTCCTTTACACACCCCTGCCCCTTTTTTTAGAGGGGAAAATAGTGGAGTTTCTTTTATCAAGGGAAGAATCAGGGACGTGTAATAACGCGTCCCTGAGGGTTTGTCTTTTAAACCTGAGCTAATTTTAAGGAAATTTAAATGGCAAAGAGGGAATACAATTTTACTGACATCGAAGGTAAATGGCAGGGATTTTGGGAAGGTTGCGGATTATTCCACACCAACGAGAACAGCAGGAAGGAAAAATTCTACTGCCTCGTCATGTTCCCCTATCCATCCGGCACCCTGCACGTCGGCCACGGCAGGAACTATATCATTGGTGATGTCGTTGCGCGTTACAAGATCATGAAGGGTCACAACGTCCTTTCGGCCATTGGCTGGGACGCCTTTGGCCTTCCCGCAGAGAATGCAGCCATGAAGGGCGGTATCCATCCTGCCATCTGGACGAAGGACAATATCAAAACCATGAAGAAGCAGCTTCACCGGTGGGGTGTCGGGTACGATTGGAGCAGAGAGATTACCTCTTGTGATCCTGATTACTATAAATGGACACAATGGATTTTTGTGAAACTATATGAAAATAACCTTGCCTATAAAAAGAAGGCCGCTGTAAATTGGTGTCCGTCCTGTGCTACCGTACTGGCCAATGAGCAGGTCGTGGACGGTTGTTGTGAACGTTGTGATACACCGGTACGGCAACGGGATCTTGAACAGTGGTTCTTTCGTATCAGTCAGTATGCCCAGAAACTGCTGGATGACCTGTCTCTGCTAGAAGGCTGGCCTGAGCGGGTCAAGACGATGCAGGCAAACTGGATTGGCCGCAGCGAGGGAGTTCGGGTCGATTTTACGTTAGAAGGCTCAGACAAAACGGTACCCTGTTTTACCACACGCCCCGATACCCTTTACGGGGTAACCTTTATTTCTTTAGCGCCGGAACACCCCATCCTTCAGGAGTTGATTTCAGGTACCCTGCAGGAAAAAGCAGTGATGGATTTTGCAGAAAAGGTGCGCAACCAGGAGATGGTGGAACGAACTGCTGAAGGTACTGAAAAGGAAGGTATGTTTACGGGCAAATACGTCATAAACCCCATCAATCATGACAAGGTACCCGTCTGGGTAGCCAACTACGTCCTTATGGAATACGGAACAGGGGCTGTTATGGGAGTACCGGCTCATGACCAGCGGGACTTCCTCTTTGCAAAGAAATATAAGCTGCCCATCAAAATTGTTATTCAGCCTGAAGACAACAAACTAAACGCCGACACGATGAAAGAGGCGTACGTTGATAGTGGCATACAAGTAAATTCAGGGAGCTTCAATGGATTGCCGAATACAGAGGCGATAAACAAGATTACCATACATCTCGAATTCAAAGGGCTTGGCGCAAAGGCCGTGACCTATCGGCTGAGGGATTGGCTAATCTCCCGACAACGTTACTGGGGAGCTCCTATCCCCATCATCTATTGTGAGGAATGTGGTACGCAGACGGTGCCGGAATCACAACTCCCCGTGATACTGCCCGAAGCAGTAGCGTTTCAGCAGTATGGTATGAGTCCTCTGGCGGAGGTGAATTCCTTTGTCAACACCGTTTGCCCAAAATGTTCAGGAACGGCACGGCGTGAAATCGACACGATGGATACGTTTGTCGATTCGAGCTGGTATTTTCTAAGATATCTTTCGCCGAAGGATGACTGTCAACCCTTTATCACCAAGAAGGTTAATAAATGGCTACCCGTGGATCAGTATATTGGCGGGGTAGAGCATGCCATCCTTCATCTTCTTTATTCACGGTTTATAACCAAGGTACTGTACGACCTTGGTTATATCAATTTCAAAGAGCCTTTTCGGCATCTTTTTACCCAGGGCATGATTATCAAGGACGGCGCAAAGATGTCCAAGTCCAGGGGCAATGTAGTAAGTCCTGATGTCCTCATCGATAAATACGGAGCTGATACCCAGCGTCTCTATATCCTTTTTATTGGGCCGCCTCAGAAGGATGCAGAGTGGAATGACCGCGGGGTAATTGGCGCGCATCGCTTTCTCAATCGTCTGTGGCAGAAGATTGTTGAATATGAAGACATCTATGCCCGAGTGCAACGTATGAACACTGATATGAGCAAACTTTCTCCGAAGGCAAAGAACCTTTACCGGCAGACGAACCAGACAATTAAAAAGGTCACGGAAGATATGGAGACTTCCTGGCATTTCAACACAGCAATTGCCTCGGTGATGGAGTTATTAAACCATGTGGATACGTTCAACGTCTCCATACCAAACAATACTGAGGAAGAGCTTGATTTTCACATCTTTCGCCACACTATGGAAACAATCCTTTTGCTCATGTCCCCCTTTACTCCGCATATCTGCGAGGAGTTGTGGGAAGTTATGGGGCACAAGCCAAGCATTTTTCGTCAACCCTGGCCTGTATACGACAAAAATGCAATTCAAGAGGAGGTCGTAGAAATTGCCGTTCAGATTAACGGTAAAATCAAAAATCGTTTGTCAGTGCCCGCCGGCATAGATGAAGATGAGTTGAAAAGCCGTATACTGGGTGATGAACGCATTGCCGGATTTTTAAATGGCAAGGAAATTATGAATATCATTGTCGTGGCGGGGAGATTGGTGAATATTGTGGTGAAATAAAAATAACTTTTGCGCGAAGAAGATCCGTAATTTTAAACCGGGAAAAAGATTCCTGTCCCAGGAGAGAGACAGGGAGTGTTTACTATATTTGCCAGATTCGAACTGTCTCGGCATAAATACGTTAGATCAGAATATACAAGGACGGTATTTTCAATTGGGTTTGATAGCTTTTGTCGTAAGTGTTCGGGCGTGCGATTCTGTGTTACCGATGCGCCATATTTTTATGGATGATGATACATGAAACATTCTCATTGGCAACTCTATTTTGGCTTATCCCTGGTTGCGATATCTGCTTTTCTTTATTTTATCCATTACGAGATTTTTCGGGATGCGCATCATGTCTATATTTTCTTGCTCGGGGATATCGCATTTGTCCCAGTTGAGGTACTACTCGTTACTTTGATTTTCCACCGGGTACTTAGTGAACGTGAAAAGAGCACCGTTATGAAAAAACTGAATATGGTTATCGGGGCTTTTTTTAGTGAGGTGGGGACCAATCTCTTGCAGCATTTTTCTCATTTTGACTGCCACTTTGATAAGATCAGGGAAAATCTTGTGGTAATGAACAGTTGGTCAGAGCAAAAATTTATTAGCACAAGCAAAAGCTTGAAAAGCTTTGACTATAGTATGGATAGCCAAAAAGGTAATTTGGAAGAATTGCGGAATTTTCTTATAGAAAAAAGGGATTTTTTATTACGGCTTCTGGAAAATCCTAATTTACTGGAACATGAATCATTTACAGAACTTCTGTGGGCAGTGTCTCACCTGACGGAAGAATTAGCTGCAAGGGCAGATGTGAGAAAGTTATCAGATGCTGATTATGCACATCTTTCCAGCGATATAGAGCGGGCGTACATGGTACTCATTTACGAATGGCTGGAATATATGAGACATTTAAAGGCCGAGTATCCGTATCTCTTTTCCTTTGCCCTGAGAACGAATCCTTTCGACCCAAATGCAACACCTGAGATCAGGTAGGTAATCGCTGAAATGCCCTCTGTCTCTTTATCCGTACATTTCAGGTATTTTTGGTATCGGAACTACTCCATTACGACGCCGGTTCGCAGATAGCCTGGTATTGAACCTGGCTTAAAAGGGCGTTAAATTCATTTGGGTCTGATATCTCGATGTATAAGAACCATCCCTCGCCGTAAGGGTCTTCATTTACCCGTTGGGGTTTTTCCTGAATCTTTTCATTGATTTTGATAACTTTTCCCGATAACGGGGAGAAAATATCATAAGCAGCCTTTACGGATTCTACCACGGCGCAAGCCTCTCCTGCCTTTAACTCTTTTCCTAAAGAAGGTAATTCAACGAAGACGATATCTCGGAGCTGTTCTTGCGCATGGGCAGTAATACCCATAATCACTACGTTTTGACTTATTTTCTTTACCCATTCATGTGTCTTTGTATAAAAGAGCTCATTTGGTATATTTGTCATATATGGCATCCTATCATATTTTTACTTTTGTAAAAGGGAGTATCTACCACACGTGCAAGATAATGAGTGTTCCGGATTTGGATTCGCAGCTCTTCTCCAGCTTTGGCAGAGGAGGACTTTATCATACATAAGCCGATGTTCTTATTCGTGGATGGGCTAAAGGATCCGCTGGTCACTTTACCTATGATCCCATTCCCTTTTACTACAGGATAACCGTTGCGGGGGATACCCCGGTCTATCATCTCAATGCCGGCCAATTTCCTCTCCATGCCTTTTTCCTTTTGCCGCAACAAGGATACTTTACCTATGAAGTCGTCTTTATCGAACTTAACCGTCCAGTCAATTGTTGTCTCAAGGGGGGTTATGGTTTCATCCATATCATTGCCATAAAGCAGAAGACCTGCCTCCAATCGTAGGGTGTCTCTTGCACCAAGGCCGACAGGTCCCAAACCATCCGGGCTATTTTTATCCATAAGCAGATTCCATATTTTTGCCATGTTTTGTGCATTCGTAAATATTTCAAAACCATCTTCGCCCGTGTATCCAGTCCTGGAAATGATAATTTGTACACCGTCCCATATGAAATCAGTGAAGCAAAACCGGTTCAGAAAACTAAATTCTCTGTTAAAGGTATTTTCAAGTATAGGCAGGGAGCGGGGTCCTTGCAATGCAATAAGGGATACCGTATCTGTTAAATCCCTTATTTCCAGCTGCGGATAGGGAACTGCTTGTTTTTGGAACCACAAGAAATTCTTTTCTCTATTAACACAATTTCCTACCAGCATAAAACGGTCTTTATGCCATTTATAGACAAGGATATCGTCAAGAATCCCGCCGTGTTCGTTACAGACGGGGGTGTATAGAACTTGCATGTCTTCAAGTTTATCCGCATCATTGGTGATAATGTTTTGGATAAATGGGAGCGCATTATCCCCTGCAACCTCAAATCTTCCCATGTGAGATATATCAAAAAGTCCTGCATTATTTCTTGTCCTGTGGTGTTCATTGATGATGGTATCATATTGGAGGGGCATGACATAGTCATGGAAAGATACCATTTTTGCATGAAACTTGAGGTGGATATCATAAAGCGGTGTTTTCTTCATGATTACGAAACGTCATTATTCATCGTCATATTTGTAACCGCAGGTAGGTTTGAGATGGAAGAAATAATCGTCTTCATTATAAGGATAGAGTGAGCACATGAGCGGCTTCTGATCGTACACCTTACAGAGAGAAAGACCATTTTTGTCGTATTCAAGGTGCTGGCACTTAAAAGATGCCTGGCAACAACGTCCGCAACGCAGACAATTACCCTGTCGCTTTTTTAATGAAGAATGAATTTCCTGTTTGTTGAAAATATAATTCATTCTTCTCCATGTCTGTAACAGGATTGCTGAGCAGAAGATATCGATCTTCTGAGCTACCTGCTGCGCCTTTTGTATAATGTGATTAATCTTTTTTGTTTCAAGCTTACTGATTAACTCGGCCATGAATTTTTACCCTTTTTGAGATTAATAAATAAAAAAGCCAAAATAAACAACCATATTCTCATAACAAATTTGTAAAGTTCAGTCAAGATAAATGCCACAAACTCAACACTCTGGTACAACCATTGGGAGTCATCTGGCAGAAAATTTCAAAACAATATGCATTTGCACTTAAAAGGCTCTATAGCATTACCCTATAAAATTTTTTTGCAACGTACATGGTCTCCCGATACACGCATGAGAAGACCAACGCGGAAATTCAGACATATAAAGCAAAAGAGATTGAAGAAAAGTATCGGAAATTATCAATGATACATTAGGTATTGTTGCAGCCTCACACAGTTTTAATACAGGAAAAGGAATACATGGCTCAAGAAAGCAATAGGTTCCGGGAAAAAATATCGAGTTTGAAGATTGGAAACATGCAAGGAAATTGAAACCCGTGATTCGTTCCCCTATTCTAAAAAAAGCAAGGGGCAACCGTTGGTTATTATTCGGTCGCGATTATTTATTTGACTCCTTTAATTTTTCATACTGGTTAAACGATTTCCTGGCCTCTTCTTTCAACCCCTTCTTTTCGTAAAGAGCGCCAAGGACATTATAAATGTCTATGGTCTCCGGCTTGATTTCCAATACTTTAGAATATTCATAAATAGCTTCATCTAGGGCGCCCTTTTGTTCATAAATACGGGCAAGCACAAGATGGAGCGTCGAATATTTCGGATTGATTTCAATAGCGCGTTTCAGAATTTTAACAGCATTATCCGCCATATTTTCCTCGGTATATACGATTGCAAGACAGAGGTATGTCTTGAAATTATTTTTATTTAAGGATAGGGCGTTCTCCCATAGTTCTATTGCTTCATTATGTTGTTTATTGTAGTAAGAGATGAGACCCATCTCAAAATAGGTGTCGGGCTTTAATACGATATTCATTTCTTCGATGCGTTTTAATTTGTCTTTTATCGTAACTAGTTTTTTTACTGCGTTGGCATCCAGCATCCGGCTTTTGGTTTCGGAAAGGATGATTGAAGGAATTAACGCCTTTTTCCTTTCCGACACAAGCATTTCTTCCAGCATCTCTTTTTCTTCGCGGATAAAATCTGTCATTTCCTTAAGCGTTGACTTCAGATTAAGGTTTTTGTCTTCCAGAAGAGAGATCTTTTGCTCCAGCGTCGTGATTTTTTGTTCATAATCGCTCTTTGCCTGGAGCTCCTTGGAAGCATACTCCTCCTTCATCCGGTTTTCCAATTCCTCGACCTGTTTTATGTGCTCCACCACCGGAATATACTCACTCCGGTAGGACATAAGTTTTTGTTCATATTCATTTATCTTATCATCGTAAGAGGATTTTGGTACATATTCAGTGATTATTTTTTTTTCGTAAGCCTCCACCGCATTTTCATAGATTTTTTTTTGTTTGTCACGAATAAATTTTAGGGACTTTATTAATTCATCTTTTTCTGCAAGAAGAGTATCATAGTAAGGCCTTTCCTTAAAAAACCAGTAGCAAAAAAGCGCAACTGCAGAAACAGCAAAGGTTGTAATAAGGATAAAAGAGAGCTGCTTGTCCGTTTTGATGAAGGTATTTTTTGAAAAGCCGGAAACTACCTTTTTGATATTTTTGAGATGCGTCAGTACATTCTCGTAGGGCAATTTCATCTGGCAACGCTCCTATGCTTGTGGTTTTTGTTTCAAACCTACAGTCACAGACTTCAGCCTGCGCCATGGTTTGTGTGCAATACTCAGTCCATCATTTTTGTGCGGGCAAAAGTCTCTGACTACCTCGGCATTATGCCCTAAGTTATACGAAAAACGATTATCCAACCTCAAATTCGGTTGCCGGTGATGGCTCATGCGATAAGTTCCCGGCAGGAAGTTTTTTAAGGATGAGTCTGTCCACCTCTTCCTGGCTAATCGGAGTAACTTCTATGAACCTTTGCGGAGTATCATTTTTTGCCTGCCGTACGGAGACTTTTAAGGAAGGTAAATCGCTTAACTTTCCATACCTCGCCGTGATTCGTGCCCCAAGGTATATATTTTCTTCAGTGACCGTACCACGCAAAAGGGTAAGAGGTCCTGGCATATCGACCAGACTTAACAGCAAATCTCCTTCGTGTGAGAGGGATTCTATCCTGATATTGTCCTCTTTATCTCTCCCGACAATGGCTTTCGTGTTCGGGTCAAGCCTGAAATGTCTTCCTGCTTTTAAAAGGTTAACGTCATTTACATCGGCGTCACAGGAATTGACCAGATCTCTCATGCGGTGGGCAAATTCCGGGTCGGTGAGCAGGCAACCGCCTGCAGAACAGGGATAGTCTTTGATTTGAAATACGTCGGCAAGCTGTATCTGATCTTTCCGGGATCGGCCACGGATATGAAGAAGTTGCTCTCTATCCACAATTCCCATTTTTTCCGGGATGGTAGGTTCCAGGTGCTTGGCGCACAAAGGGCGCAGGACGAGCCCGGTAAGATTTGCCTCTTTGTCAATGATCTTCATGGCTTCTTTCCGTTGAGACATCGGCCTCTGCCCTAACACCTCACCCGTGATAATAAAGTCCGCACCGATTTCCCGCATGTATTCGCCGGCGATGCGAAAAATATTAATCCGGCAGTCGATGCAGGGATTCATATTTTTCCCATAGCCAAACTTCGGTTTTTTAACAAGTTCAAGAAACCGTTCTGTAGTGTTAATAACCTTAATAGGAATTCCAAATTTTTCTGAGACCTTTACTGCTTCAAGTTTACAGCTTCCGTGCGACGTGCATCGACAAAATACGGTAACAAAATTGAGTGCAATCACTTCGATCCCCTGTTGCTGGATAACACGGATTGCCAAGGTGCTATCTAAGCCACCCGATAATAATGCCAATGCTTTTGTCAATAGTGAACTCCTTTAATGACAACGAATTTCAGTTCCCGAACATCAGATAATAAGTTTTGAAATTTTAAACCATTCTATAGTTATCTTTCAAATAAAAAATAGAATTTAATTGTATAGGAATTTTCCTTTTATTTAAGATGGTTACGGGGCGCCACCGACAAACCCTGTCTGTCCGTGTGATATATTCCCAATCCATGGGTATATTTAAACACCATAGACAAACAAGGACGAAGTCCATGCCACCCTGTAACTGAAGACACAACTTGTTCATTGCAAAACACGGGAATAAAAGACGAATGAAAGATCCGATAAAAATTTCATATGATTATAGCGCTAAGCAAACGCAAAAATATCTGTGGAAAAGGACGCAGCTCGTATGGTACGAAGAAAGGAGACCGTAGGGTTAGTTTTACCTTCAAATAATTCATTGACAACACCCTGACTTGTCGTTACAATGTGATTAAAATTTATTGTCTTATCGAGAGTGGCAGAGGGACTGGCCCTGCGAAGCCACAGCAACCGGTCTTGTCCAGCTAATAGAGTGGACGGGATGCTGGTGCTAATTCCTGTCTCGTGTTTTTGGGAAAAGATAAGATGGGTGCATAAAAAAGCCTCTTCCTATCTTATATGTATAGAAAGAGGCTTTTTTATTTTGTTCTTCAGAAGGCTTGTGGAAACAAGCGGTAGTCCGTAACTTCCGGGTTGCATTGTTTTCCCCCGGATTTTGTACCGGCTACTACCGTTGCTGTAAGCCGGAGAGAACCACTTATTTAGCACCATAAAGACGGAGGCGATAGATGGGATTTGTAAAAGGTTTAAAATGTCGGGAGTGCGGAAAGCCATATCCAAAAGAGCCGCTACATGTCTGCAGCTTTTGTTTTGGTCCACTGGAAGTTGATTACGATTATGAGGGGATCAAAAAGGTATTAACCAGGAAAGTTATTGAGTCCCGCGGCAAAACCATGTGGCGCTACCAGGAACTGCTGCCGGTTGACGGAGAGCCTACGGTAGGCGCCCAGGTCGGTTTTACACCGCTTGTCAGAGCAAACAACCTTGCCAGGGTCCTTGGGGTTAAGGAACTGTATGTGAAGAATGATTCGGTAAATTATCCCACATTCTCTTTTAAAGACCGGGTTGTCTCCACTGCCCTGACGAAGGCAAAGGAATTCGGGTACAAAACGGTTGGATGTGCCACTACGGGAAATCTGGGGAATGCGGTAGCTGCCCAGGCGGTACAGGCGTCTCTGGAAAGCTACATCATCATGCCGGCTGATCTTGAACAGGGCAAGATTATTGGTACATTGATCTACGGCACCAACGTAATAAAAGTCCGGGGAAACTATGATAATGTAAACAAACTGTGTTCAGAGATTGCAGACAAATATGGCTGGGCAATTGTAAACGTGAATCTGAGACCTTACTACGGAGAGGGCTCAAAGACATATGGATATGAAATCCTGGAGCAACTAGGGTGGAAAGCGCCAAAACATATCATTGTTCCTATGGCGGGCGGTTCTTTGATAACCAAGATAGAAAAGTCCATTAAAGAATTTGTAAAACTGGGGCTTATTGATGGAGCGGATACCAAGCTTCATGGAGCACAGGCAAGCGGTAGTGCACCAATAACTACTGCTGTTAAACAGGAGACGGATGTAATAAAACCCGTAAAACCCAAGACCATTGCTCAGTCAATTGCCATTGGCAATCCTGCAGATGGTTATTATTCGGTGAAGTCTATTAACGTATCCGGGGGATGGGCGGAAGATGTAACCGATGATGAGCTTGTGGAAGGCATTAAATTACTTGCCAGGACGGAGGGTATCTTTACAGAAACTGCTGGTGGAGTGACGGTTGCGGTTACCAAAAAACTTATTGAACGGGGCAAGATCCCGCCCGAAGAATCCATTGTCATCAGTGTGACTGGCAATGGATTAAAGACCCAGGAGGCGGTGCTGGATAAATTAGAAGTTCCGAAGATTATCAATCCTTCTCTCTCCGAATTTGACGCTATTATGGATGAAAAGATGGCTGTGGTAAAAAACACGTAATTTGAATTTCTTAGCGAGGCATCGCCTCAGACTGGCAAAAGATTAACACGAATATTTGAAGGGAGCAGAACATGGCAGTAACGGTACGCATTCCAACCCCATTGAGAAGCCTTACCAAAGGCGCCGATGTGGTAAATGTGGAAGGAAAGAATATTAAGGATGTTGTAGAGAATCTTGAAGCAACCTATACGGGGATTAAAGAGAGGATTTGTGACAACAATGGCCAGATTAGAAGGTTTATTAATTTTTATCTTAACGACGAAGATATAAGATTCATGGGTAATCTTGATACGCCAGTGAAAGACGGAGACCATATCTCCATAGTGCCTGCCATTGCCGGTGGGAATTTATAAATATATCAGAATCAAACATGACCTAACGGTCAGAAGAACCTTAGGTTGGACTCATCAAACGAATTGAGATCTCTGATTTTATAAGGGTGCCGTACAAACAGGCTTGACTTGTCCATGATTACGCAAGGGATCTTAAGGCAGGAATAATTTTCTTGCTTCTATTGGGATTGTTGGTCTCAGGGAGCACATCCGACTTCTTCATGAAATATGATTCCCTGGTCTTCATGAAGTTGGTCGGGGCGAGAGGATTTGAACCTCCGACCTCGACGTCCCGAACGTCGCGCTCTAGCCAAACTGAGCCACGCCCCGAATTTCCAATACTCTACCACAAAGACAAAAAGGAAACAAAGAAAAAACCATGTCGTTAAAAAAATTACTGCAAAATTCTTTTCCTGGGATATCTGTGAAGGTTTGCGCCATCACTCATTTCACCTCAAACAGCACCTTTTCAATCCCGATATTCCCTTCACTGTCAAATGCATTGATGATTAGCGTATAATCCCCCGGCGTCAGGAGCCTGGTGGTAATTTGAAAAGATTCCTCAGGACTATCGAAGATACCGTCCATGGGGAATGCCGGGATCCATTCCTGTCCATCAATGGTATATTGGATCTTTACAATTTTGCTATACTCGTCCTTCGCGGTGCCTGAAATGACATACTTCCCCTCGGCCCCAACCGCAGCGTTCAAACACCCTATGTCTGGTCTTGTGTTATCGACTACCACGGGTTCGGCCGTTTTCTCCGTGCTGAAGGCCGTCTCGGGCGGGTTGTCCGGGGCATCACTGACCATGAGTTTTACCTGATATTTACCATCGGGCAGACGCAAGGTATCCCATATACAAGAGCCCTTTTTTTGTGTATTCTTATCGAGAATCTTCCACATTTTTTCCTCAACTCCCCGGTAATACATTGTTATCTGCAACGTGTCGTTGTTTGGGTCCTCCGTCTCCCACTGGATATTCTTCTGGGCAACCTGATGATGTGGTTTTTGTCCCGGAGTTCCCTGTGGTTTCGATTCTATCTTGCCGTCCGTTTTAGTCTCCGGTAGTTTTTGTGATGCGGGAGAAGATTCCTTTTCTATCCCAAAACTGATTATCCTGGGAGGCTCATTTTTTGGGAGATATGCGAGTGATACTGCGTTTAACATAGGGGTTAAATCGCTATTGTTTGTCTGCAAAATGGCTTTGTATTGGATAAAGCGAGCAGGGGGGCTTGTGATTCTTTCTCCGCTATCCTCATAGGGCGCAGACCAGCCGCTCCATGTGGCATCAGGTTTTTCTCCGTTTCCTGAACGGGTGGACAGGGTGAGCCTTGTGCCTTCCGGCTGCATGCCTGTCCAATAAATACAACCCCAATTAGATGGCGCAGTGGTATCGAACACGTTTGACAGAAAACTTCCCTCTTTCGTAAATGAAGGTGATATCTTATAAACTCTTCCCATATTACCTGTGCCAAAATAGAGTTCATTTTTGTCGGTATTGAGGCAGCACAGCGCTTGTACCTCCTCTATGTGTGCCAGACTGCTTGTACTTTCATCGCCGGAGATTTTGAACACTCCTGAGGTGTTCCCTGTAACCACATACAGGTTGTCTTGCGTATCAAAGGACATACCAAGGATAAATGCCTGGCTCGTTTCCAGTTTTTTTTGTACAAGTCCTTCCTGGTTGATTTTATAGACGTAGTTTGATGCTGTTGGAAGACCTGTGGACTTCGGTGGCGCATCGATACCTTTCAATACTGTTTTTTGTTGTTGCACGGGTGCCGGTTGTGCCATGGGAAGTTCTTCCGGGAGGTTCAAATCCCATGATTTTTCTTCTTTAAAAAGAGTGGTAATAGCTCCGGCCTGCACGGGCGGCTGGGAAACCGGAACCACGGGTATTTGTGCCTGGGTACCCGAAGCTGTGCCGGCGTAAATATTACCTGCGGAATCCATCGAAAGGCAATGGATCTCACTTTCACTTGCATCATAGATCACCTGCGCTTGTCCGGATGGGGTTATTTTATATACCAAACCATTCGGTTCTGTGCCAACATAGATATTGTCATACCGGTCGTGCAGTATATCCAGCAGATTGGTCTCAGGGGAATTAAAAAAAACGGACGGCTTGCCGTCCGGAGATATTTTGAACAGAATGCCGTCATTTCCCGTGGCGGCAAAGAGATTAGAGTTATTGTCCATAGACATATCCCATATATAGGGTACCGGCAAGCTGCAGAATACGGAAGCATCTCCATGATTATTTATCTTATAAATGATACCCCTGGGTGCTGTTCCTACATAGAGATTGCCGGATGTATCCGCGACAAGGCTCTGAATATATAGTTCCGGAGAACTGAAAATCTCCACAGCCTCTGAACCGTCCTTTATCTGATAAACGGTGCCCGGGTCGCCCGTACCAACAAACACATTGTTTTGTAAATCTGCGGCCATTGACCAGACAAAAGCGCCTTTTATCCCCGCGACAGTCTTGATTACCGGGGCAAGCCAGATTTCACCTTTATTATTGATAGAGACACCCTGAATCGTGCCCTTACTAAAATCAGATTCTGTCGATTGCGTCCACGTGTTCGTTGTAGTACTAAAGGCGTAAGGATTGAGAAGGATGAGGAAAAAAAGTGTACAGATTGTATTTACCGCAATGCCTTTCATGTTGCGTCCTTTTATTTAACTGAAATGGGGATCGTTTGATTTCCGTTTAACACGTATTTCACCGGCACGCGGGACACTACTTCGTCAAAGAGAGGGCCAATCCCGCTGCAATTGGAAAAACTCATAATCGAAAGCATAGATGCTGGTAGCGATGGGAACCCCTCTCCCTTATAAGTAATACCCTTTTTTGTCAGTAGGATCCGTACCATAAGATTATTATTTCGCTCCATGTTTTCGACATATTGTACGAGTTGTTCAAAGTTCGTGGGAAAATACTTCCCTGCAGACCGCCCAATATTCAATGCCTGACCATAAGTAGCGTCACAGGCGGTAAGGTTTAACATACTTCCGGGAAGGGTATCCTCGGGAATATGCATAAGTACCGTTTGGTAAAATTTTTCTCCGGTAAAAGGTTTCAGACACACGTCAACCTGAAGGGTATCACCGGCTTTTACTTGTTTCTTATCTACCCGGATCGATTCGATATAGGCAGTTTTCCGGGTATCTAATACCGTGACTTTCAGATCGATCCTGGTTGGGTGTATCTCCCGAAACTGATTATTGATGATCATCGTAAAGGGCTGAACAATATGGTTCAAAGAAAACCATGATTGGTCAAGTTCATAAAAAACGTTTTCGATAACAACAGGGTTTTCGTAGCCTTCAAGGTGGGTTGTCAGTTTTATATGTACGGATTTCTCTCCCACCTTGCGTTCTGTGGATAACACAGCGCTCTGGGCGGCCATTAAGATGAGGCTGGGGGTTAAAAGTTTATTATCCACGATCTCAAAATTGTATGTGAGTTTCTGCGAACCTTCCACTTCAACACGGCAAGGTATCATCCGTGATGACTCGCCAAGAATACCTGCAATCCCGGACCTCCTGTCCTGATGTATCCGGCCAACGATTTCTACCGGTGACGCCATTTTTACAGAACTCGACTGACTGCTGAGGACTGTATAAACGTAGGCCGATGCCATGGGAAGGTCTGCATTTCCCGTCTGCAGAAAGGGATGCCCAAAGGCGAGGATGTTATCTCCTTCCTCATAAGTTACCGTTCCAACAATGGCTGCACTCAGGTCGCCTCTGATAAGAATGGCGGCTACGGATGCCCCAGGAACAAGCTTGCTCTTTTCCGGGTTATCGGGACAAAAATCATAGTTTCCTCCCTGAACAGGATACAATCCATAGGTATGAAAGAGTGGCAGCATTCTTTGCAAAACATCGTTTTCAACACCAGATACTACTAATGGGGAGAGAATTGGCGTGAGCGTTATTTTCCCCGCATCGTGGCTCGCTGATTCCAGCGGTATCGAAGTTGCCGCCGGTTTTGTTAGCCACCCATTCTGAGAAAAGGCGGGGATGTCCCACTCTGCCGTGACTGGCAAGGCGCTATTTTCCTGCGGCGGTATATCGAGGAGAGTGCTTTTCATTTCGTGAATCGGGGTAACTCCCGCAATCGGTTCCTTTGCGAAGCTCCATCCATAGGCAACGGCGCCAATGAGCCGGTTTCTGATATAAACCGGACTGCCGCTCATACCGGCAATAATCCCTGATTTTTCCAGAGGACCTCCCGACATCCTGATCAGAATCATATTGCTCTTCGCTTCCCAGTTTCGTAAGATACCCAATACTTCGACATTAAATATTTCAATCCGGTCACCGGTGAAAACGGTCTTACCGTATCCTTTCATGCCTGGTACAATTTCATCAATACCCATAACTGTTTCTGCGGAAAAGAGCGAAGGGTTGCTTTGGGAAATGAAGGCAGTGAGAACACTGAAAATCACAAATAAACAGGGCAGTTTAAGAGTCTTTCGTTTCATGCATCAAACTCTACCAAATTTTGTAATTTATTGTCAAGGTATAAAAGAAGTTGCAATATTGATACGCAGAATTTAAACTATTCAAGTTATATCTTCGGTTACAGGGTGGCATGGACTCCATCTTGTTTGTCCATGGTGTTTAAGTATACGCACGGATTTGGAATATATCATACGGACAAACGAAGTTTGTCGGCGCCACCCGGCAACCCGCTTAAATCAAATGAAAATTCCTATACAATTACAGTATCAGTATATTTTCGGACGACTAACCCGAACGTAACCGAACAAATAAATTATAGACCTTCATGAGAAACGTTTGCTTGTTGAAACGATAAAGGTAGCTTATGGGTGTTGATAATCTTTCCCGGCACATTCTGGTTAGGTTGTAGTGATGGAAACGAGAGTACTGAACTTAAAAGATCAAAACCTTTACTCAGATCACATCGCAAAGGCTGCTTGTGCGCTGAGGAAAGGGAAATTGGTTGCCTTCCCCACGGAAACGGTATACGGATTAGGCGTGTGTCGTGATCATACGAAAGCCGTTGAACGTATCTATAAACTAAAGAAAAGGGTCGAAGAAAAGAGACTTACCCTGATGATTGCAGACGCTGACGACGTGAAAAAGTACGTCGATCATTTTTCCAGTACGGCAAGGAAACTGATGAAATTTTTTTGGCCGGGTCCGTTAGCGATTATTTTCCCTTTAAAGAATGGGACAGATATTGGTATACGGTTTCCCGATGACACGGCAGCAAGGGATTTGATCCGCACAGCAAAAATACCGATTGTTACCACAAGTGCAAATATTTCCGGATACCCACCGTCAACCGATGCACAACAAGTATTAATGGACTTCAAGGGGAAGATTCATGTCATTCTTGATGGCGGTTCGACACGCTTTCGTTCGCCCTCTACGGTGTTGAAGTTAAAGGACGAAGGCTTTGAGATTATCCGCCCCGGTATTATTTCAGAGACAATGATACGAAGTTGTCTTGAAAATACTTTTGTGAGGGTGTAATATTGTTGCATTGTGCAGCATAGCCACAACCAAGTTCCCCTCTGTCGGTAGGACAAGCAGGATGTCAACCGGGAGACGGTTAACCTGGCTTATAAATAAGAAAAAGAGATTTTCTGTGGTAATGCTATACGGTGCAGAAAAGCGAGTTGTTTTCTGCGAGCGCCGGTTTTATCTCTCAATGAAACACAGTGTCGTTTGCAGAGTTTCAAAAAAGGGTTTTCTCATTTTTAAACGAAAAGAACATTTTTAAGAAGATACTATTGTCATGAAGATTGCATTGGCATCAGATCACAGAGGTTTCGATTTTAAAAAGCATATTGCAAGCATGCTTACCCAGTTAGGTTACACAGTGAAGGATTTTGGTACAAATAAAAATAACGAATCGGTAGATTACCCGGACTACGGCTTATATGCTGCCCGTGCCGTTGGGTCAGGAGAATGCGAGCGGGGGATACTGGTTTGTGGTACGGGAATTGGTATGTCCCTGATAGCGAATAAAGTAAAAGGTGTGCGGGCTGCATGCTGCCATAACCTTTATACGGCGGAGATGAGCCGGCGGCACAACGATTCTAACGTGCTGTGCATTGGGGCTGATATTGTTGACGAAGAGCTTCTGGAACAAAAAGTCAAGCTCTGGTTGGAAACCCCCTTTGAGGGTGGAAGACATGCCCGCCGGGTGGGAAAGATTACGGAACTCGAAAATGGCGAAGGGATCTAGCATAACGTTTCGTAAAAACCTATACACAAGCAAATGTCATTGCGAGGAGTGGAGCGACGAAGCAATCTGTTGTTTACAAAAGATTTAAGATTGCTTCGCCGTCGCTCGCAATGACAATAACATATGTAGTCATTTTGTGAAACGCCACACTAGTTTAAGGTAATGATTTGCGCCCCCTCGGGAATTGAAAGGGTGAAGAGTTTTGGGTCGATTACGCCATTTACGGTAATATGAGAAAACGTTATACTAAGCGTGGTATTATATGTTGGCCAGCGAACATCAATCTTTTGTGGTATCCGGCATTCATTCTGCGTTGTGTAATTAGTAAATACCGCCTCTAGACGAACCGAACCGTCCGGATTAAACAGTTCACAGCGAACAACCTCCGCATTGACCCTGTCAATCATGAGATTTCCTTTCAGATTCACATCCTCACTCCCCACTTCGAGCATATGGAGCAGCCAATATGCAGGCCAGGTTTCCATGGTAGGCTGTTTCCCTTGCAAAATTTCCCGGTAATTAAACAAGCTTGCCATATCACCGGGGAAGATGCTGATGCCAAGCACCTCAATCTTGTGAAAGGTATTGGACTCGCCCGTGTATGCAAGGTTTTCCGGAGGGATGTACAACCAGAACCTGTTGCCATCGGAAGACATATCAAACAACGTTGTTGCAAACTTAGCGCCTATTGCCCGTAAGCTCCTGGGACTTTGATATAAGATCAATCCCGTACAGCGGACAGGGACTTTGGCGTCTGGTGTCGTAAGGGCTAAGTCAATATTTGCGCGAAAGCCGGTAAGTCTGGAACTCGTGGAAATCAGGATATCCCTGATCTGCTGTACCGTAAGATTTTGTCTTTCCCCCTGGATATTTGCCAGAATGGCTGAAGTATCCTCCCAAACCGGTTTTTTTAAAACGGCAGTTTTATAGGTTGCACAACCAGACATGAGCATGGAAAAAAAAACAAAACCGCTAAATACAGATATTTTCATTTGATAGCACATAATCTGTCTTTAAGTTTTTTATTCTGTCTCAAACTTGCCTTCCTTGTGAAGGTATTTGGGGCTGTCGAGTTCTGATAACCGCAGAATATATTCGGTATCTGATATCCTGGTGTACCAGTGTCCCGTGACACGTGCCGTATTTGTAATGACTACGTACAAGCCTACAAGCATAATGGCATAAAGCCCGTAGTGAATCTTTTTACGATCCCTAACTAATTTCATGTCCAATGCTCCATGTACCGGACAGGCATTAACACAGTCGTAACAAGCTACACATTCATGCGTCAGGACGTGTTTTTTCTTATCGACAAGAATGTGCATAGCGCATGCCTTCGTGCATTTCCCGCAATCGATGCATTTTTTTGTGTCCCGTGTAATTCTCATAGGACTTGCGTAACCAATAATACCTAACAGGGCACCATACGGGCAGAAGTAACGGCACCAGTAGTTTTTGTTAATCAGGGATATGACAAGAATGGTCAGGATGACGGATAAGGCCATACCGGACATGTTTGTGAAGAATTTGAGCATTTTGACATCTGCAATACGGATAAAAGGTGCACGAGCGTATAACATTTCTAATTGCATAACAGGCATTTTGATAACAATCATCTGAATAAAAAACGCAAGGATTGAAAATTTCCATGCCCTTGCAAGTATATCATTAACTTTATCGGGCCAGATTTTTCTTGGTATTGCAAAGGGTAATATCATTGCAATGACATAGACAGGAATCAGACGTCGAAACAAGGATGATTTGAAGAATTCCATAGTTATAATATCTAAAATCAGCAAGGCAATAATGGGGGTAAAGATGAGGCTCAAACCCGCCGTGAACCGGGTGGGGATGTTTCTTATCAGATGTACAGCCCGTTGCGGCATTTTTTTCAAAAACCAGTCTCCCAAGCGCCACTCCCATTCAGACATAGTGCCAATAGGACAAATCCAGCCGCAGAAACCTCTCTTGAAAAAAAAGGCCGTAAGGAGCAGCGTACCGAAAATGACAAAGCCAGCGGGGTGAATGGTGTTAATTTTTCCTGTTCCGAAAAAGTACTTTGTACCCATAAGGGCGCTAATCGGCAGGAAAGATTCAACCCCCGGAGGTCTCGGCATATAAAATCCCTTTCCGCCCGCTTCGCAGTATTTAACAAAGGTATAGAATTGCCAGCCGATAACCAGCACTACAATAAAAAACGCTATTTGCACAGACCAGCGCAGTTTCAGGGAATTCAGCCATGGTTTCTTGTTTTTGTGCGGTTTTTTGGCCTTCGGTTGTTTGCTTTCAACGTCAGTCTCCAGAACGGAACTATATGATGAATTTTGTTTTATTTCTTTCAATTGGCGTATCTCCATGGGTTTAAATGTTATATTTGTTAGAAAGGCAAATCAATTCTATGCCACGGTTCATGCAGGGTTTTGCCTGAATTTCAGTAGCAAACTTTCCATTCCTGAAAAATATCCCGGTATTTTGCTATAGATAATTTGGGCAACTTCTTCCTTGTAAGTATGGAAAGTGTCGTTTCTCCGGTCAGTCATTTCCAGAAAATTTACCGTTTCTTCTTCGGTTAAAAACCCCAATGAAAACAATTCTCTGAAACAAGACTTTGGAGAATTTGCAATGATGCCTTCTCTTTCCTTCAGATACTCTTTAATGTACTTCCATAAGGCCTCGAACGTGTATTCAAAACGCTGGATAGTGGCGTCTCGTACGATAATAGAAAACGGCTGTCTCAGGATTTCATTGAGTGTATTTAAAGCATGTAAGGTGTCCTTGTACTTTAGCGTCAATCTTTCCATATAATGGCGTCCTTCATGGCCTCTCTTTTAAACTCTTCCGAAACCTCAGAAAGATTTACTATTTCAACTTTATATGGGATATTTATGTTTTCTATCTTTTCTTTTAAAAGCGTTATTCTTTCTTCACGAAACTTGCCAGCAGGTATAATCCCAACATCAACATCTGAGGATATCTGGTTATTTCCTCTGGCGCGTGAGCCAAAAAGGATTACTTTTACTTCCTCATCCTTTAAAAAAGCTATCACGATGTCTTTTACCATCGATAGATATTCTTTCCTGACGTGCGACGTTTTCAATTAAACTCTTATTTCCTTTCAGGAAAATTGTTCAACGGAATGATCACGGCTGAACGCGCCTGGCAGTCATCACTAAAACACTTGATTCAACGTTCTATAAAGTTTAGAATGCAGGTATCTATCACTAACCTTACTCATATAATATGGTAAATGATAATCGAAGTTAACCGTTGTATGCAAGCAATTTTGATTTTGGGGTAAATATTCATGCAGTCAGAAAAAAGAAATTTTAAAGCAGGTTATGTGGCCATTGTTGGCAAACCAAACGTGGGGAAATCGACCCTGATTAACGATTTTATGGAATGCAAATTATCCATCGTTACGAACAAACCCCAGACAACCAGAAAAAAAATCATGGGCGTATTGACCCGGGAAGACTATCAGATCGTCTTTTATGATACCCCCGGCATTATGGAACCAAGATACGAATTACAGAAATATATGGTGAAATCTGCTTACGAAGCTGTAGAAGATGCAGATGTGATCCTGTTGATAGCAGAGCCCTTTGCGCCTCCAGCCAGCACAGACAAGGAAATCCTTGGAAAATTGTTGCGCCTTAATATCCCGGTGGTTTTGGCCATTAATAAAATAGATCTGGTGGAAAAGGACAGCCTGATTCCTATTATTGCTGCGTATGATACACAATTCAAATTTGCCGAGATTGTGCCAATCTCAGCCCTGAAGGAAACCAATCTTGATCTTATGCTGACACTTATTGTGAAATATCTGCCAGAGGGGGAACCTTTCTACCCTGAGGATTACATGACCGACTACAATGATAGATTCCTCGCTTCCGAAATTATACGGGAGAAAGTCTTTGAGTTTTACGGAGAGGAAATCCCCTACTCCACCACAGTTGAGATCGAAGAGTTCAAAGAACGGGAGACAGGAAAGGATTATATTAAAGCCATTATTTACGTAGAACGTGATTCCCAGAAGGGTATCATTATTGGCAAAGACGGTATGGCAATCCGGCGGGTCGGACTCGTTGCCAGGGAAGAGATTGAAAAACAGATCGGCAGAAAGGTATACCTGGAACTTCGGGTAAAAGTTATGGAGAAGTGGAGAAAAGATAAAAGTAAACTATATAAATTGGGATACAAGTAACATGCTTTGCAGGAATTTTGATTTTTGTATTTCCTCCTCAGATTCGGCAGATTTAACTTTTTCATGAAACCGATTCAGGTCGCTTGTGCCATTATTGAGAAGGAAGGGAAAGTGCTTGCAACACAGCGGAGCAAATCGATGAGTTTGCCGCTCAAATGGGAATTTCCTGGTGGCAAGATTCATGATGGAGAAAGCCTTAGAGAATGCCTGAGGCGCGAGCTGCAGGAAGAACTGGGCATAGAAGCCGTTATCGGTCATCCTCTGTCTCCGGTAACGTATAACTACCAGGTATTTTCAGTCACGCTTCATCCGTTCATTTGTAAGATAATCTCCGGCGAAATCACACTTCATGAACACGCAGCGCTTGCCTGGTTGACTCCCTTGGAACTTCATACGCTTGACTGGGCAGAGGCAGATGTGCCGGTGATAGCATCGTACCGGGAATTTATCAAGACCCGTCAGAGGTGACACGTTAATACCGGGAAATGCTATAATTATTGTATATCTTTTAAGGATTCACTATAATTACAAAGTGAATCATTGTTTATGTTTAAGATTAATTACCGTATACGGGAGTAATTGTATGAAAACGCCGGGTATTAAAGAAGAAGCCAGAAAGTTAATAGAAAAACTACCAGAGAATTCAACATGGGACGATTTGATGCATGAAATCTATGTTCGTCAATCAATTGAAGCGGGGCTTGCTGACAGCGAGGCTGGACGGACTAAAGCGGTTGAAGCAGTTCGTAAAAAATTCGGATTATCAAAGTGAGGCTTCACTGGACAGACACCGCAATAGAACAGCTTTCAGCGATTCATGCTTACTATAAACAAAATTCTCCAACATATGCTCAAAGAATTGTAGATCGCCTGACACGACGATCACAGCAGATTATAAATTTCCCGCTGTCTGGACGAATAGTTCCGGAAATGAATATACCGCAAATTCGTGAAGTGGTAGAAGGGCCGTATCGAATTATCTATTATATAAAAACAGACCAAATCGATGTTCTTGCAGTAATACATGGTTCTCAGCAAATTTTGTGGGATAAATAGATCCAGAGAAAGATTTGTTGATAGCTTTTTTTGAAGCAAGAAGTAAAAATTCATACTGTATGTTTATTAAAGGAAAAACCATCTGTCTGTGCGCAACGCATAGGCAGGGAAGTTATAACATGCCCATGATCAGAAGCAAGAACACAAAACCAGAGATTATCATCCGAAAAATTTTTTTTGATACAAACAAAAGGAGTTAATTTCTATGGAAATAAAGTCATTGGGCAGATATATCGTAGTTAATTCCGATATTTGTCCCGGAGAGCCAACTTTTCGCGGCACGCATATTTTGGTTGCAGATGTGCTTGAGCAAGTTGCCAATGGTATGGACTGGTGGGGGCGATAATTGAAGAATGGCGTGGTAAACTACCCTGAGAGGCAATTGCTGAAGCCGTTCGCCTGGCTCGTGAAGCATTAATTACTCAAACGCTAGAATTCTTGACTGAAAGGAAACGCAATCAAATTGGCGTAGAAGAGTTGAAAAAATGATTATGAATAAATATAAAGAAGTGTGCTTTACGGAATTATGATTTATGGAGGTAAAAATGGAAGAGAAAGAAATTTTGCAGAGGATTTCATCTGACCCTGATATTTGTCATGGCAAACCATGTATTAAGGGAACGCGGATACCTGTTTATCTGATAGTTTCCCTTGTTGCTGAGGGGGAAAGCATTGAAAATATCATACAGGACTATCCATCACTTACCCCAGATGATGTCAAAGCGGCTGTCCATTACGCAGCGAAGCTATGCGAATATGAGGCATATGCGATATGAGCATAAAATTTCTGCTCGATGAGAATATACCATATGCGCTGATTGACTTACTTGAAAGCAGAGGTTTTACTGTCATGCATTTGAAGCGGATTGGTAAGGGTGGAATTAGAAATGGGGAAGTGTATGAATTTGCAGAAAAGAACAAGATGTGGATTATTACAAGGGATGCAGATTTTCAGAACATCAAAAAATTTAACACCTATAATGTAGCTGGCATAATCTTAATAAAACTTACCTTAACGAAAACAGATTATTTGCTTAAATCATTAAAACGGTTTCTTGATAAATATAACGATAAATTGTCAGAAAAACGTCTTATCATTGTTGAAGACTATGTGGTCAGGGTTTATTAATGTGGACGCGGACAGGGAAAACCGCAGTAAATACAGACATTATACAGTATTTCCCCCTTCTTTTTATTGTAGTCAGGGAGATAAAGGTGAATTGTTCGGTATGAAGATTAAAGGACAATAAAACTTTTGGCAGACGTTCATAACAAGAAAACCGAAGTTATAACATGCCCATGATCAGGAGCAGGGACATAAAGCCGGAAATCATTGTCAGAAGATTCCTTTTAGTAAAAATGAAAATTTAAAATAATTATATGACTTTTGTAACAAACCCGTTTGAAATACTTGATCCCCTCATCCGTTGGATACCTTCTCAAGAGGAATTAGGCAAGAAGGGATACGAACAACTTCTCCCGCCATTAGTCCATAAAATCAGGGAAGAGGTAAAAAAATGGAGAAATAATAACTACAAACCCGCAAGTGAAACTTCCAGATTATTGCTCAATTTCTGGTTTAATACAAAACATATAAGAAACGGCGTTGAATTCAAATATTATTTCGCTCAGAGGGAGGCAATTGAATCTATTATTTACCTTTATGAAGTTGTTGTCGCTCGTGATAAGTACGAGTTATTAAAATTTGATTCCTCTGGCAGGGTTTCAACAGGCATGCTTCCTGAAAACTGGATAAGATATGTCATTAAAATGGCAACCGGTTCAGGGAAAACAAAGGTCGCATCTCTGGTCGTAGTCTGGTCATATTTTCATAAGCTTTACGAAGAAAACTCCCTTCTTTCAAAGAACTTCCTGCTGTTAGCCCCCAACATCATTGTATTAAACAGGCTCAGAAAAGATTTTGAAGCTCTAAAAATATTCAGGGAAGACCCACTTATTCCTGATGACGGTTTTAAGGATAGAAGCTGGCATTCTGATTTCCAGATTACGTTGCATTTACAGGACGAATTAAAAGCTATTTCTCCATCGGGCAATTTATTTCTGAGCAATATCCACAGGGTATTTTTATCAAGCGACCATATTCCATCATTAAAAGATGAAGACCTCTCAGATTTTTTCCTGGGACAAAAACCATCGCCTTCAGCCGATAAAGACAAGGGCATGGATTTGGGCGAACTTCTCAGGGGTAACAGGTTAAAAGACCTCGTCGTTATCAATGACGAGGCGCATCACATCCATGATGAAAAATTGGCATGGTTCAGGAATATTGAAGATATCAACAATACGTTAAAACTGAAATATGGCAATGGTATTTCATTGCAGGTTGATTTTACTGCAACTCCGCGACACAATAACGGAGCGATTTTTGTTCAAACAATCTCAGATTATCCGCTGGTAGAGGCTATAAAACAGAACATCGTAAAAATGCCAGTCCTTCCGGATGAGGTTTCAAGAGCAAGGCTCAAAGAAAAAGAGTCTGATAAATTTGTCGAACATTACGAGGATTACATACATCTTGGCTATGTCGAATGGAAAAAACAGTACGAGGAGATTAAGCGGGCAGGCAAAACACCGATTTTATTCATCATGACCACCGAAACAAAAGAAAGTGATGAAGTCGCTGAATATCTCGAAACTCGTTACCCCGAGTTTAAAAACGCCGTTCTTGTTATTCATACCAATAAAAGTGGTGAGATAGTTGAAAGCAAAGCCAAGAAAGAAAGGGCAGAACTCGAAAAACTGCGGAAGGCTGCCGATGCCATTGATAGCGATAGTTCACCATACAAGGTTGTTGTATCTGTTCTTATGCTGAGAGAGGGCTGGGACGTTAAAAATGTTACCACACTCGTGGGGTTACGGCCTTATTCTGCCAAAAGCAACATCCTGCCTGAACAGACCCTGGGGCGCGGATTACGGAAGATTTTCCCTCGTGAGATCACAGAAGAACTTTGCGTTATAGGAACTTCTGCATTTCTGGAGTTTGTGGAATCAATCAAAAACGAAGGCGTTGAACTTGGCTATAGAAGCATGGGAGAAACGGCAAGGGGCAATTCTCCGATAGTAATTGAACCCGATAAAGAAAATACCAGCAAAGACCTTGAAATACTGGATATACAAATTCCAGTGCTTACTCCGAGACTTTACAGAGAATATAAAAAACTCGAAGAAATAAACATAGACAAATTTAACTTTACACCCGTAGAACTGAAAACATTTTCCGAAGAAGAAAAGAAAGAGATTGTCTTTAAGGACATAGAAGGGCAGATGTCGCACATTACCGTATTTGAAGGCACTTTGCCCGACTATAGAAGCGTTGTTGCATTTTTTTCAAAGGCGATACTGAAAGACAGCCGTCTTGTGAGCGGTTTCGACGTCCTTTATCCCAAGGTGAGGGATTTTATCAAAGACAGACTTTTTGGCAAGGCGATTAATCTTGAAGACCTGAATGTTTTAAGAAATCTCTCCGAAGTCGAAGCAAAAAACACCCTATTTAAGGTATTTAAAAAGGCTATCGACGAGCTGACTATTACCGATAAAGGCGCTGCTGAGGTTAAAAATTACATTAAGCTCAGAGAAACAAAACCATTTCCTATGAATTATCAGGAGTATATAACCCCAAAGAAAAGCATATTCAACAAAGTTGTTGGCGATAATCGGTTTGAACTGGAATTTGCCGTATTTCTCGATAATTGCGAAGACATTATATCTTTCACAAAGAATACCTATAGCGTCAACTTCAGAATAGAGTATCAGGGTGAGGATGGAAACATACATGACTATTATCCCGACTTTCTCATAAAGCAGAAAGAAAGCCTGGTATATGTAATTGAAACAAAAGGGAGAGAAGATTTTGACGATGCAAGAAAAATCAATCGGCTTAATACATGGTGTGTAGACGTGAACAAAGTTCAAACTGTGGTGAAATATATGCCGTTATATGTGAAACAAGAGGATTGGGAAAAGTATAGAAATAGTGTAAAGAAATTTGAGGATGTGGTAAAGTTGTTTAAGGTGGGATAATTTGGCGGATGAAAAGGACGTCTTCCTCATACTACACTTGTTTTCTGGATATATTATTAAGGTCTGACGTAATTATAGATGAACGAGATGCTGAAATAAATTCAGCATGACAGGGAAGAATTGTATTTGTCACCCTGAATCTTGTACTGAACTTGTTTCAGTATTATTTCGGTGTTTCCTATTAGATAAACAGGAGATGCTGAAACAAGTTCAGCATGACAAAAAAAACACCGTGTCAGCATGACAAAAAAGACACTGTTTCGGCATGATAAAAAAGCACCGTGTCATGCTGAATCCTGAAACTGTCATGCTGAACCTTGTCCTGAACTTGATTCATGGATTGTTTCAGCATCCCAAATTAATAATTACCTCTATGTCAAATGATAAGCAGTATTACGTTTATATCCTCACAAATAAATCAAACAATGTTTTTTATATCGGCGTAACGAACAACCTTATTCGCAGACTATTTGAGCATAAGAATAAGTTAGTAGAGGGATTCACAAAGAAGTATAATCTTACAAAGCTTGTTTATTTTGAAGTAACAAACGATGTAAGAAGCGCGATAAGCAGAGAAAAACAACTTAAGAACTGGCATAGGGAATGGAAAATCAATTTGATAAATCAGTCTAACCCAGGATGGAAAGATTTGAGTGAGCAGATGTAGAATGATTTATTGCAGGAGATGCTGAAACAAGTTCAGCATGACAGTTTTAGGGTTCTGCATGACAGGGCGCCAAACCCGCCTTGAAGAGACGCTGAAACAATACCGAAAACCAATTCAGCACAAGGTTCAGAATGACAGGTAAAACGCAAGTGCGTGTGAAAAACACATCCAACCTGTCATGCTGAACTTGTTTCAGCATCTCATGGATAATATACAAGACCCCTGAAACGAGTTTAGCATAAGATTCAGGGTGACAAGATGAGACAAATTTTTGTACCTTTAACATAAAGGACTGTAATGCCTAACCTCACCGACAAGGAAAAAGAATTCATCATAAACCTCATCAAAGAAGGCAAGACGCTTCCAAAGGAAATGATTTACAAGATGTATGCCGATGATGAGGACGTGTTTCTCTTCTGGAATGGCAGGAGCGAGGAGGTTACCAATGTCATCCTCCCTTTCCATTCCATTGAGCATGTGGATGAACCCAGAGAAGAAGGCAGTAAAACAGGTCAGTTAAAGCTGTTCTCTACCGATGACAGGGGCAGGCAGCTCAAGGGGTGGACAAACAAGCTCATCTGGGGAGATAACAAGCTGGCGCTTTCTTCTCTCATCAACGGTCCTTTAAGGGAAGAAATAGAAAAGGAGGGTGGTCTGAAACTCATTTACATAGACCCGCCCTTTGCAGTCGGCGCCGATTTCTCATTTCAGATAAAGCTAAACGGCGATGAGGTGACAAAAAAGCCCTCCATTATTGAAGAAATCGCATACAGGGACACATGGGGCAAGGGCGTCTCCTCTTACCTTTCCATGATGTATGAAAGACTGAAACTCATGCATGACCTGCTTGCAGAGGATGGGAGTATCTATGTGCATTGTGATTTGAATATAAATTCTTATTTGAAGCTATTATTAGATGATGTATTTCCAAATTTTGATTTTGCTGAAATTGTTTGGTTATGTGGCTTGATGGGAAGTGGTAAGTTCTATCCAAAAGCACACGAAACTATTCTTTGCTATAAATCAAAAAGAGCAATATTTAATCCTCCCAATAGGTTGGGATTATCGGAGAGAATTACAAAAGCATTGCAAAAAGATGAAAAGGGATGGTTTTATACAAGAGGTAGGGAATCGAGTGGAGGATTAAATTATCTAAAGAGTTATATTTCTACTAATCCGAATTACTCCAAAATAGAGGCAATTGAATTTGCAAATAAAACACGGCCTCAACAAGCATGGAGTTTATGGATTGGAAAAGAAGAATTAGCTACAGTTTATAACGATTATGCTGTCGGAACTTATGCATATACAGAAACAGAGAGCTTAAACTATCCTACTCAAAAACCCGAAGCCCTTCTAGAACGCATCATAAAAGCATCTTCCAACGAAGGTGACCTCGTGGCGGATTTTTTTCCTGGCTCTGGAACCACTCCTGCCGTCGCAGAAAAACTAAGCAGGAAATGGATTGCCTGCGATCTTGGCAGGTTTGCCATCCATACCACAAGAAAAAGACTCATCCAGGTTCAACGTGAACTGAAAAGAGACGGCAAGCCGTACAGGGCATTTGAGGTGCTCAACCTCGGCAAATACGAGAGAAAATATTTTATGGGCGTCAATCTTGACTTAACTGAGGATGAGCAGCGAAAACAGCTTGAATCAAGGCGTGAGGCGTACATAAACCTGATATTAGAAGGTTACAAGGCAAAAAGGGTAGAAGGATTAAGGACGCTTCATGGGGTTAAGGCGCAGAGATTTGTCCATGTTGGACCATTAGATTTTCCCATTACCAGAAGGACTATTGAGGAAATTCACGAAGAATGCCGGGAAAAGGTAATCACGCAGGTGGATGTACTGGGTTTTGAGTTTGAGATGGGGCTATTACCACGCATAGAAGGCGAGATGAAAGACAAGGGTGTAAATTTAAAGCTTAAGTATATACCTCGTGAAGTATTTGATAAACGGGCAGTGGAAAAGGGTCAGGTAAAATTCTACGACGTTGCATATCTTGAAGTAAAACCAGAAGTGAAAGGTAAAAAGGTTAGGGCTCGCCTGAAAGACTTTACTACCTCATACACTCAGGACGACCTTGACGAGATAGAGCAAAACCTCAAGAATGGCAGTAACAAGGTAATCATAGAAAACGGTCAAATTATCAGGATAGAAAAAGACAAAAACGGTATTGTAAAAAGAGAGATTTTAACAAAAGACTGGATTGACTGGATAGACTATTGGTCAGTTGATTTCGATTATACAAATAAAAAAGAGATTATTAGCGTAGGGAAAAATGGCGCATCAGAAGATGTCTGGACGGGAAGTTATATCTTTGAGAACGAATGGCAGTCCTTCAGAACAAAGAAAAACTCTAACCTCGAACTCGAATCCTCATGGCATGAATACAAAAAGGGCGGCAGATACAAAATAGCCGTAAAGGTTGTTGATATATTGGGACAGGATACTACTCAGGTAATAGAGGTTAAGGTTGAATAAACATTGAAAAGCAAATGATTGATAATGGTATAGCATTGAAAGCAAAGAACAATTCATTAAATATTGTCTGCGTCCTGCAAAGCAACTGAGATCGATAATCTGGCAATAGTTATCAACCAGGGTTTTTGAGGATAAAAGCAGTTTGGCAAAGACAGATGCTTGCGGATGATTTAATTTGCAGCGTATAGCTTGCGAGTTAACCAGGTAGGGTGGGCAGCCCACCCTACTTGAAAATACATGAAACAAAATGCAGAGATGGAGAATGTGAAAATTATTGGGAAAAAAGAATAAAAATAAATCCTCAGATATTTAAATATTGTTGAAGGAATAAATAAGTTCGGATTCGCACTCCCCATTCCCCGGTTTTACGGTGACAGGTTTCATGAGGACACGTTTCGCGAAGATAAACACCAGCAGGAATTCAGAAGAGGGGCAATAAAAGCGACTGGATTCCCACTTACGTGGGAATGACAAGAAGCGATGGACAAATGACCTTGTGCGTTATGGGAGTGATGAGAAACGTTGAAGTTGCGTGATTCCACATATCATTCCCGAAAGTTTTTATCGGGAATCCATGTAAAAAATGAGAAATGCCTGGATTCCCGCTTTTGCGGGAATGACAAAAAGGAAAGACAAGTAATAAAACGGGAATCCAGAAATGGGATTTTATGAGTTATGATAAACATTATTTTGTTTACATTCTGGCAAGTAAAAGAAACGGGACTTTATACATCGGCGTTACTAATAATTTAATAAGAAGGGTCTATGAACATAAAAATAATTTAATAGAGGGATTTACAAAAAAGTATAAGGTTCATCATCTTGTTTATTATGAAATGACTAATGATGTAAAAAGCGCCATTGAGAGAGAAAAACAGTTAAAAAAATGGAATAGAAAATGGAAGTTGGAATTGATTGAAAAGATGAATCCTCAATGGAAGGATTTATATGCCGAATTGGTTTAATGACACTATTTATTTTCATTCAATGCCATTCCCGTGTAATCGGGAATGCAGAACAGAGGAACAAGAAGTGAAGGATGCTGGATTCCCCTTGCGTGGGAATGACAAGAAGAGGGATAATGACATAGCCACTTATGGGAGTAAGAGGAGAGTGAATTCGAATCTATGATGGTTTTTCATGTCATTCCCGAATGCCTCTATCGGGAATCCAGGTAAAAAATGAGAAATGCCAGGATTCCCGCTTGCGCGGGAATGACAAATAAAAAGTGGGAATAACAAATAAAAAAAACTGGAATCCAGAATAGAGGAAAAAGAGGCAAAGGGTACTGGATTCCCATTTGCATGGGAATGACAAGTAAAATACGGGAATGACAAGAGAAAATTAAAGATTTTTATATAAGGAATTTAAAGCATTCGATGCTTAATCTCGATAAATATCCCACAAATTGTTTTTCACCTGTCTACCAGCAGATTGTAAGCTCCTTTTCTACCGATGAAGGGGCGAACGGCAGTTCGCCCATGCGCGTCCTGGAAGGCGCAGAAAGACAGATTAAAGAAGAACTGGTTCGATGCATCTGGTTTGGGCAGCATATCAAAAAGGAAAGGCTCTTTACCGATGACGGCTTACGCCTGGAAGTCCTTTCGCCCGGATGGTGGAATTCAGAGGGAGGGCCTGATTTCAAACACGCTGAAATTCTCCTGGAAGGTAAGGGACTTGTAAGGGGAAATATCGAGGTTCATGTGTTTGCATCTGATTGGATACGACATCAGCATAATAAACAAGGTTCCTACGACACCGTATGCTTGCATGTCGTTATGTGGAATGACAATCATGGAGAATCTATCAAGAATTGTGGCGGTCGGTTAATTCCCCAATTAACGCTATCCAAATATCTAGATGCCGAACTGGATGAATTGGTAGAGATGATTGACGTTGAATCCTATCTAAAGGGGCAAAAGGTTAATCCGGGACATTGTCAAACACAGATAGAAAGCCGGAAGATAAATGATCTGTGGATAGGGCGTTTCCTCGATTATGCCGGAGATGAACGCATTCTTCAAAAGGCGAAAAGGTACGAACGATGGATAGAAAAAAGTCCCTTTGAACAAGTGCTTTATGAGGCAATTATGGAATCACTGGGATATAAAAACAATAAGAAACCGTTCCTGACGTTGGCTTCTCGCACACCGCTTGAAGACATCCGGTATTTAATCCCTGAAGATGCATCTATTCAAAAGAAGAAGATAGATATGCAATCTCTACTCCTGGGTACGGCGGGTTTGCTTCCGCAACAAAGGAATCTAAAACCAGATCGTGACAAAGAAGCTGCGGAATATATCAACGATATTGAACATACATGGAGTGAGATTCAAAAGAAAATTACCCAAATTCCCATGACAAAAAATGACTGGAGCTATGCGGGAATCAGACCTGCAAATTTTCCGGAAAGAAGGATTGCGGCTATAGCCAATGTCCTTTCGGAGTGTTCTTCCCTCAGCATCTTCAGATACATCTTATCGGTATTTGAAAAGGTGGAAGGTTACAAAGAAGAGCGTAAAATCATGAAGACGTTCCTTGAAGATATACAATCTCTCTTTCTTAATATTTACGACCCCTATTGGTCTTACCATTATACATGGCTTGGGAAAAAACTGAGAAAACCCGTTAAATTACTTGGGAAAGAGAGGTCTTCTAACATCCTCATTAATGTTATCATTCCCATCTTGCTTATTTATGTCAGAAGGCATAACAATCAAAACATGGAAAAGATATTACATCTCGTGTATAGAAATTATATCCCTCTCCCTGATACCAGTGTAACGAATTTCATGTGCAATCGTATCTTCGGACAACCGGATGTATCAAAAAGAATTATTAATTCTGTCCGGCGGCAACAGGGTTTGTATCAAATCTTTAAGGATTTTTGTGAGAATGATAATATAAGCTGTAACAAATGTGCCTTGTATTTGTCTGTGGTTAAGAGCACGTGATTCGGGAAAAACCTTTGAAGCTGCAGATTGTACGAATGACATAGAAAAAAATACGATCAGTCTGTGAAATTTGCAATTGCATACAAAATGAAAAAATTTAAATTCTTCATCGCAGGAATTCTTGGCGCCTGGCTTATAAGATCATTGGCCTTAACCATCCGTATTCATGAAGAGCCACAGGGATTTACTAAAAAGATCATAACCACACACGCTATTTATACCTTCTGGCATTGCCTGATGCTTATTCCCGCCTACGTGGCGCGCAATAAAAATATTCAGGTACTCATCAGCCAGCACTCCGACGGCGAATATATCGCACAGGTAATAAAGAGGCTTGGTTTTGGCGTCATTCGGGGTTCCACAACAAGGGGTGGCAGAAGGGCGGTAAAGGTCATGATCGATAAAATGCGTGAAGGATCTTCTGTGGCGATTACTCCGGACGGACCGCGAGGACCTCGATTCGTTATGCAACCTGGGAGTATTTATCTCAGCCAAAAGACAGGATTGCCCATTGTTCCCGCTGCAATTGGATTAGCCAGTTATTGGAAGCTTCCTAGCTGGGACGAATTTCGCATCCCGAAACCATTTTCCCGTGCATTAATTATGTGTGGCGACCCCATTTATATTCCATCCAACCTTACCGGGCAAGAAATGGAATATTACCGGCTTTTGGTAGAGAGGATTATGAATGAAATGACAGAAAAGGCAGATATTGTGGTCCGGGGAAAAAAAAGGCGTTTGTGCTAAGTACAGCAAATGTTTCACCCCTACCCGGTGTGCCATTATGGGAATTTTTCAAAAAACAAATTGTTATCTTCTTCTTTGTCCGACTATTTATTGCGCCTGCATTTTATCTTTTCTATTGTGAACAAAAGATTGCTTCGTCACTTCACTCCTCACAACGGCAACTATTTGTGTGTCCGTTTTGTCGGAGAAGAATACGATCGATCAGCATCATAAATGCTTTTAAAGAGGCACTCTGTCTCCGATGCAAGAGAAGAGGCTGAATTGCCTGATCAAACCGTTGCCTGCGAAACGGGCTGCTGCAGCGATGCCTGCGCCGCTGCGAGCCTTGCAATGGGAACACGGAATGGGGAGCAGCTAACATAGTTCATTCCCACAGTATGACAAAACAAAATAGTCTGCGGATCGCCTCCATGCTCACCACAAATCCCAACCTTGAGTTGTGGACGCGTGCTTCTTCCTTTCTTAATACCGATTTCTACCAGTTGGCCGACACCTTCACGATCAATTACCTGAAATGGATCTTTTTCAAGAATACCTTTTTCAAGATATTCAGGCACGAAGGAACCAACATCATCGCGACTAAAACCAAAAGTTGTCTGCGTAAGATCATTGGTGCCAAAGGAAAAGAATTCAGCCTGTTTCGCAATCTTATCCGCGATGAGGGCTGCGCGAGGTAGCTCAATCATCGTGCCAATCATGTATTCAATCTGCGTATTTTTCTTTTGCATTACATCTTTAGCTATTCTTTGAATACGATCTTTGAGCAGATTAAACTCTTGTTCCGTGCTGATAATGGGCAACATAATCTCCGGGTACACGGTAACACCTTTTTTCTTCACAGTACAGGCAGCTTCAATAATTGCGCAGGTCTGCATATCGCAGATTTCCGGATACGTAATACCCAGCCTGCAACCACGGAGCCCCAGCATAGGATTCAATTCATGGAGAGCGGATACTTTTTCCTCCACATCCTTGAGGCTGATCTTCATCTGTTTTGCCATTTCTCTCTGGTTGCGTTTTTCCTGTGGTAAAAATTCATGAAGTGGCGGATCAATAAGCCGTATTGTTACCGGAAGCCCGTTCATAGCAGTAAATATCTGTTCAAAATCACGACGCTGCATCGGAAGTAACTTTTTCAGGGCGGAGGTATATAAATTCATTGGTCCCTTGAGCTCTTTTTGAGTGCGCGTCAACTCTTTTTTAATCTTATCCTTTCTGTCATTGGTATCCTTTTGCAATTCCTTTTCAAGTCCGGTAATCTTTGTTTTCAACATCTTTACGTCCGGTGCAGAAAGAATCATCTGTCTTACTGAGTCAATCCTGTTTTCCCCAAAGAACATATGCTCCGTCCGGCAGAGCCCGATACCTTCAGCACCCAATTCCCGCGCTTTTTTTGCATCTGCTGGCGTGTCGGCGTTAGTCCTGATTTTTAGTTTGCGCACTTCATCAGCCCATTGCATAAGGGTAGCAAAATCTCCACTGAGCCCTGGTTCAACGGTAGGAACCATTCCCAACATCACTTCACCGGTACTGCCATCGATCGAGATATAATCGCCTTTTTTAACTACTTTGCCATTTGCCTTAAAGGTCTGGTTTTTATAATCTACCAATAACGCGCCACACCCGGCTACACAACATTTACCCATTCCCCTTGCCACCACAGCCGCATGAGACGTCATGCCGCCGCGTGTTGTCAGAATGCCTTTGGAAACGTGCATTCCTCCGATATCTTCAGGGGATGTTTCTTTTCTTACAAGAATAACCTTCTCTTTCTTATCATGAACCCATTTTTCAGCGTCTTCAGCATTAAATACCACCCTTCCTGTTGCCGCGCCCGGAGAAGCCGGAAGTCCGGTAGCAATAATCTCCTTTTTTGCTCTTGGATCAAAGGTTGGATGCAACAACTGATCAAGATCGCTGGGGTTGATACGCGCAATGGCAGTCTTTTTGTCAATCAGCCCTTCTTTGACCATGTCAACCGCAATTTTAACTGCCGCCTGAGTAGTGCGTTTCCCCGTTCTTGTCTGCAACATAAACAACCGGTTTTCCTGGATGGTAAATTCTATATCCTGGACATCTTTAAAATGATTTTCCAGGGTATTTTTATAGGTCACGAGCTGCTTATAAACTGCAGGCATCTCTTTTTCGAGATTCGCAATTGGCTCTGGCGTGCGGATGCCGGCAACAACATCCTCGCCCTGAGCATTGATGAGGAATTCACCGTAGAATTTGTTTTCACCCGTTGAAGGATTCCTGGTAAAGCATACCCCGGTGGCGGAATGATTTCCCATATTTCCAAAGACCATGGCCTGAATATTGACGGCAGTTCCAAGGAGACCTTTAATTTCATAGAGTTGACGGTATTTAACTGCCCGCGGATTATTCCACGATGCAAATACGGCGTCGATTGCCTTCCAGAGCTGTGTCTTTGGATCGGTTGGAAAGTCTTCACGGGTCTTTTTTTTATAAACAGATTTAAACGCTTCGACAATTTTTTTTAACTGCTCAGACGTCAATTCGGTATCACTCTTTACCCGCGCCTTCTTTTTGCAGGCATCAAGAATCTCTTCAAAATAGTGACGCTCAATGCCCATAACAACATCGCCAAACATGGTAATAAACCGCCGGTAAGCATCCAACACAAAGCGTTCATTGCCGGTTTTTTTGATGAGTCCGGCAACGGCTTCCGGGGTTAATCCCAGGTTTAAAACCGTATCCATCATACCGGGCATAGACGCAGCCGCGCCACTCCGGACAGAAACCAATAAAGGATTGTTTGGATCCCCTAATTTTGCCCCCATAAGTTTCTCCAGACGGGAGAGATTCTGTTCTATTTCTTTGACGAGACCGTTGGGGTACTGTTTGTTGTTCCTGTAATACGCATCGCAAACTTCAGTTGTTACAGTAAACCCGGGAGGAACGGGAATACCAAGATTGGTCATTTCTGCAAGATTGGCTCCCTTGCCGCCAAGCAGGTGCTTCATATCAGATCTTCCGTCTGCAGAGCCATTGCCAAAAAAATAGACATACTTGGGTGACATCCAGTTACTCCTTTCTACAGTATAATATCAATATACATGAAGGGGATGATTTATATGATTAGAATCAAAGATAGAAAAGGTTTCATATGCTATCAAAAAAGAAGTTTGCAATCAAGAAAATTCATGGTAAACACCGTTAGTTTGTACTCGATAGCAGTGGCGAAGCGTGTGTTTTCGGAGAGCAAACCTGACGCTCCTGATTGAAACAAGTATTTTTTCCCTGCAGAGCCTGGATTTGAAAGAAGTTAACGACACGCAAACTTAAATGAAATCAAATGTTATATGAAAATGTGAAAAAATATGATATTATGTGAGACGTAGCAAATAAGTATACATGTAAGTTCCCGTGCCAGGACGACAGCCCGAAGCAATCCCCCGTGCCTGGATTACCTAGCGGAGTTTACGCTGAGCAATGCGAATGCGCCCGCAAGGATAACTTCTTTTTGCTTTCACAATAGAAGACGACGAAGCCGTAACCCAAAAAGGCGCTGGATGCCGGATAACAAATTCAAAAAAACGATGGAAAATCCTGTTAAGATAACTGAAATCCTCAGAAATCAGAATTTTTTAAAACTCTGGATCGGTCAGATCGTATCCGCACTTGGCGACCGGTTCCACCAAATGGCATTACTGGGATTAATCATGAAAAAAGGGGGAAATGTTGGTGAAGAGTTATCAAAAATTACCTTTTGGAGCGTCCTCCCCTTTTTCTTATTCAGCCTTATTTCCGGCGTGCTTTCAGACCGGTGGTCAAGGAAGAGCATTTTAATAGGCTCTGATATAGCAAGGGCCCTTTTGGTGTGCGCCATTCCCTGGGTTATCGGAAGCCCTGGCTCCATTAATGCTGCCTACCCGTTTATTTTTACTATTGGTATTTTTACCTGCCTCTTCTCGCCGGCGAAGTTTTCCATCATTCCCGATCTTGTGAAAAACCGCCAACTTCTGGTTGCAAATTCTCTGATTGCCTCTTCAGCGCTTCTAAGCGTTTTGGCCGGTACGGCTGCAGGCGGTATTATTTTCGATTCTCTGGGATTTAAGGCATCCATGTTCCTGAATGCCTTTGCCTATCTTTTTTCTGCAGGCACGATCTGGAAATTGCGGACAAAAGAGACTATCCACACTAAAATAAAAAGCATAGTCGATGTATTCGCGGATATCAGAGAAGGTATGAAATATATTTTCCATGAGGCAAGGGTGATAATACTTATTTCTTTTGGTGCAATTTTCTGGTTTATTGCAATCGGTTTTTATGTGATAATCTCCGATTTTGCAGGAAAGGTGTGGGGTTTTACTGCATTAACCCCTCTCGGTCTGATTTTTACATTACTCGGCGGTGGTCTTCTTGGTGGCTCTCTCCTGGCGGGTAAGTACGGGAACCGGATGCAGAGGAATACGCTGTATACGGGTAGTATCTGGATGCTGGCCTTCGGCATTATAGCCTTCTCTTCGTTTCAATCGTATACCGTGGCCTTATGCATTATCTTTTTTATAGGGATTGCAGGGGGTGCGTTTCTTACCCCTATCAATGCGGATATTCAGGAGATTGCGCCTGACGGGTTAAGGGGAAGGTCTTTTGCCTGTAAGGACATTTTTATGAATGCCGCAATGGTGGCGCCGATACTGATTGTGGGTAAATTGACCACCTTCATCGCGATCCGAAAATTGATGTTGTATTTGGGAGTGGGAGTCTTTTTGGCTGGCATCTTCGTGGCGTGGAAGAGTATCGGACTCAATGCAATCCGGGAACATGCGATGAAAGATACATAATCACAGTTGCGCCGCTCCGCTTTTCAATTATGAAAAACGAAACAGGAAAAGTACACCATACAAAGGGGATGTCTTTCTATGCTAAGTATCCCCGCTTTCTTGGATTTTTGAATAATTGTTTCTTCTTTGTGCTCCGGGTGATTGGCCTTGTTTTGTTGAAAATTTTTTTTCAAATCCAGGCACAGCATGAAGGATGTATCCCCAGGAAAGGTCCCCTCATTGTTGCCGCGAATCATTTCAGTTACATGGACCCCGTAGCGCTTCAAGCAATGTTTCCCAGACGAATAGCCTTTATGATGACGGAACGCTACTACGAGGGCAGAGGGAAATTGCTTTTTCAGATATTGCATTGTATCTGTGTTAAGGAGAAAGGTTCAAATACAACGGCACTTAGGCAGGGTTTGGAGGTGCTGAAAAAAAACGACGTTTTAGGCATCTTTCCGGAAGGAGGCGTGAGCCGGGAGGGTCAGCTACAGCAGGGAAACCCGGGCATCGGTTTCCTTGCCATAAAGAGTGGCGCACCCGTTATCCCCGCATTTATCTCCGGTACTTATAAGGCATTGCCAAAGGGCGCGAAGGTACCAAAAATTTCCCGGATTAAAATAATTTTTGGTAAACCGTTAACTTTTCAGCAGGTTGGCGAATATGAGAAAAAGAAGGGGATGGAGGAGATTACACAAACGATTATGGGACATATTGAAAAACTGCCTTTTTCCGACAGGCAAATAGAATAAATTTATTGCATAGGAATTTTCATTTTATTTAAACGAGTTACAGTGTGGCACTGGCAAACGTTGTTTATCAGTGTAATATATTCCAATCTCCGTGTGTACATTCAAACACCATGGGCAAACAAGTTTGTCCATGCCACCCTGTAACCGAAGGCATCATTAGTGGAATTCTCTCATGATCACGTTGCATAAAGAAATACTCAGCGACCTGTCTCTCTATGGCGAAGAATTTATGCTGGGTTATGGCAATACTGCATGTCTCCTTATCCATGGTTTTGGTTGTGGACCGATTCAGATGCGGGAGCTTGCTGAAAATTTATGCAGATGGGGCTTTACCGCCAGGGGCATACTTTTACCTGGACATTGCAAAAACATGGGTGGTTATTCGTCAACTGCGCATCATGACTGGATTGCAAAGGTAGAGACTGAATATCGTCAGTTAAGAAAGGTATACCGGCGGGTTATTGTTGTCGGGTTTTCCCTCGGCGCACTTTTGACCTTGCAATTGTCAATGCAGTATTCCCCGGAGAAAATAATCCTCATGGGTACCCCTCTGTATTTGATCCGGAAGTATCTACCCATACCTTCAGTAATCAGAATATGCAGAAATTTTATCAAAAGGGTAAAAACCTGGAAGAGGGTGTGTTATATGGAATCGGAGGGATACACCGGTTACCTGCACCAACCTGCCGATACCCATTTTTCAATCCCCGCATTATATGGGCTCACCGAGATCCTGAGCACCGTTAATGTCGGACTGCAGGAGGTAAAGTCACCTGCACTGGTTATCCACTCTAAAAAAGACCTTCTTGCTGCCCCCGAGAGTGCACAACACGTGATGAGACATCTTGGTTCTGATTGCAAAAGGCTGGTTTGGCTTGAAAGAAGTCATCACCTGGTGATGTACGACAAGGAAAAAGACAGGGTTTTCGGAGCGATAAAAGAATTTATAACGGATGTCTGATCCGGGTGAGCTTGCCGCCAGTTTTTTGCACCTGGCGATGATCGAGCCAGCCGGCCATTGCGTATATCTCAATGCGAACGGACTCGGGCTAATTCGGTCTGCCAAACGTATGCACCACAATCATAAAAAACTTAAGCGCCCAGGGCATCCACGGTCTGGCGAGCCACAACGTTCTGATGCTGCCATACATGCCCATACTTGTGCATCAGAAGACTGGTATCCAGGGAAAGATCGCCGGGAGGGTATCCCCGGTGTTAAGTTATGTCCTCGGTTGCAGGGTGGCATAGACAAACCTACTTGTCCATGTCACTCTATAACCCGCTTAAATAAAATGAAATTACGGTCGTTCATCCCAAAGGCACCAGTCCTGCACACGTACTTGTTGTTCAGCGCCTACGTAAAGACATCCGGTGGAGTGTCTTGTTGGCATTTAGAGCACGATTTGTACCTGCCGGCTCCTTCTAATAACACGCTGTCCCGTTAAGTTGTTGATTAGTGTAAAACGAGCACGGATCTCGTCTGCACCGTTCGTATCCTCGTTCAGCAGATCGATGCTTGCCATGGTCGTAAAAACGTTATCAGCGTTAATAAGATTAAGGGGGTTGTTGAATGTCCTGGATAAAGGAAAGGTGAAGAGAACCTCGTCTGATAACTCCCCGGGGTCATCCGCTATCAGAACACAGCGAAGGGTGAAACCAGAGTTTCCCGGGATCGCAAGGGCAGCAAGTTCAAAGGGCGTCAAGTGACGCGACATCTTGCAACGCAATCTACAGTGCCGTTCGCGACGTCCTGATTTAACGTCAGCACTCTGTTTGTGATGTTCACGGTAACCTCTCCATTTCTGGCGCCTGTAGTGTTCGAACTGGACATTCATGGTATAGTCGGCGCTCAGGTAGCCCAATGTGGATAAAGAAGGCTACTCAAGGAATTTGATTCCCTTTTAGCTTTTTCGCAATAATTGAGTTTTTTGAAAAAGGTAGCGTAGATTCTTTGTGGTAGACCGGTGCGGAGGACTTTGTCGTGAGCTCCGTCGAACGGTAAACCATCCACGCTACATATTTTATTTCGTGACAATTGTATAGAAAGTATGAATTTTTCAAAAAGCTAAAATGTTACGTCTTCTCTACATTGCTCGTAAACACTCAGGGGTAGACGTTCTCTCTATTTCAATTAAAATTATAACCGCCTCCCGGATGTATTTATCCCTGTTCAACCGGGATCTTTTGCGAAATCAGTTTATATCTTTTCGATCTTTGCTCCACAGACCTTGTATTCGGCCGTCTGGGTGATATTGTCGTATGCGTCCTTTGTCAGTTTATTCACAGCAGCCTCTGCAAAATGCATTGGCATCCAGATAACACCTCGTTTCACCTTATCAGAGACCTCTGCGCGGGCGGTTATCTCACCACGACGTGATGCAATCCTTACCATTTCTCCATCAAAAATACCCAGTTCCCTTGCATCTGCCTCATGTACTTCAACAAAACAGTCGTTCGTTTTATGAATAATGCCTGCCGACCGGCGGGTCATCGTACCTGCTCCGTAATGATATAGAGTACGTCCTGTTGTTAATAATAACGGATACTCTTTGTCCGGACTCTCTGCAGGCGCCCGGTAAGGCAACACAAAGAACTTTCCAAGACCACGTGGGAATTTACCTTCGTGCAGAAATTTCGTGCCTGGATGTTTCCCATCCGGACATGGCCATTGAATGCCATTATTTTCGATTCTTGCATAATTAATGCCTGCGAGCATGGGGGTAAGGCTGGCAATTTCGTCCCAAACCTCTTTGGGAGACGGATAATCCATTTTATAACCCATGCGAGTAGAGATTTCACAGGTAATTTGCCAGTCTGGTTTCGTGTTTCCAATGGGATTGATCGCCTTGCGCACACGTTGTACGCGTCGTTCCGTGTTGGTAAAGGTACCGTCCTTTTCAGCAAAACTGGCAGCAGGCAGGATGACATCCGCATACTTTGCCGTTTCTGACATGAAGATGTCCTGCACCACCAGAAATTCAAGATTCTCCAATCCCTTAATGGTGTAATCCTGATTCGGCTCACTGATAACCGGGTCTTCTCCGATTACGTACAACGCCTTAAACTGGTTCTTGTTCATCCGCTCAAACATGGTTGGCGCCGTTGCCCCGGGGATTCTTGATAATTTAACGCCCCAAGCCTTTTCGAACTTTTCCATAACCGCATTGTCAGTGATATCCTGGTAGCCGGTCATTTTGTTGGGTATACACATATCCGTAGCGCCCTGCACGTTATTCTGTCCACGGATGGGATTGACGCCAGTGCTGGATTTCCCGATGTGACCGGTCAATAGGGCAAGGTTGGCAATGGTTCTGACATTATCTGTGCCGCAGGTATGTTCAGTAATTCCCAGGGTGTAATAGATGGCCGATTTCTCTGACTTTGCGTACAGCCGGGCAGCTTCGCGAATATCTTCAGCGGGAATGCCGGTATATTCTGCGGCCTTTTCAGGAGTAATATCCTTGAGGAATTCCTTAAGTTCCTCGAAACCTTCGGTGCGTGTCTTAATAAATTCTTTATTTTCAAGCCCTTCTGCAATGATCACATGTGCCATTGCATTGAGAAGCCAGTTGTCCGAACCAGGCTTGACAGGGAGATACAACTTCGCATGCTGTGAAAACCAAATTTGGCGCGGATCGGCAACGATAAACGTACATCCGTTGCGAAGCGCCTTTTTCATTTCCAATCCTACAATCGGGTGTGCTTCCGTGGGATTGCCACCGATCAGGAAGATAAGTTTGCAATCTTTGATTTCACTTATGGAATTGGTCATTGAACCGCTACCAAATGACATCGCCAGACCGGCGACGGAAGGCGCGTGTCAAGTCCGGGCACACTGGTCTACATTATTTGTGCCAATCGTAGCCCTCGCAAATTTCATCGCCAGGTAGTTTTCTTCATTCGTGCACCGGGAAGAACTCATCACGCCAATGTCATCCGGTCCATATTTTGCCTTTATCTCGTTCAATCTGGAGGCAACAAAGTCCAATGCTTCATCCCATGTTGCCTCTTCGAATTTTCCATTCCTTTTTATGAGAGGCTGTTTTAATCGGTCCGGGTGATGGATAAAGTCGTATCCAAAGCGTCCTTTTACGCATAAGTTACCATCGTTGGGAATAGAACCGGTCTTTGAGGTTACCTTAATAATTTCCTTCCCTTTCACGTTTAAATACATCGTACAGCCTACGCCGCAGTATGCGCAGGTGGTTTTTATCTGCTTCAACTCCCAATCCCGGGCCTTTCCAACGGCCTGTTTTTCCACTAATGATCCCACCGGACAGGTTGATACACACTGACCGCAAAGGACACAGGTCGTCTCACGTCGTTGCTTTCCAAAGGGTAAACCGGTTTCTGTCGTAAATCCACGGTGCTTAAAACCAATCGCATAATCTTGTTGCACTTCGGCACAGATACGGACACAGCGGCCACACAGGATACACTTGCTGGTGTCCTGTTGGATGGCAGGGTTTTCATCTTCGGTGACGCCACCATCGGGTTCTTCAAAGAACCTGCTGTCCCTCACCTGATACTCGTATGCAAGGTTTTGTAACGCACAGGCGCCACATTTATCACAGGTCAAACAATCCTTGGGATGATCAGAAAGGATCAGCTCTAAAACCGTCTTTCTCGTATTTAAAACTTTCTCTGAATTTGTGCAGATCACCATTCCGTCAGTTGCCTCGGTGCTGCAAGAAGTGATGAGCGCGCTCGAATTACCCCGTTCGACCTCTACCATGCAGACACGGCATGCTGCGAAGGGTTCAAGACGCGGATCGTGACAAAGGGTTGGAATTTGAATGCCAATGGAGTTAGCCGCCTGTAAAATGGTCTTACCTTTATTTACTTCTACCTTCTCGCCGTCAATCGTCAATGTAATTTTTGGAATCATTACCATAGGATATATTCTCCTTGCATAGACAAACCGTGAAAAAAATCGTTATCAACCTTCTGCGTTAACGAATTTCAGTCTTTGGAGTCCTCTCTAAAAAAGAGGAGCCATGAAATCACTGTCATAGACAACCTAATTTATCATAATTCCTGCATATCCAACGACTTGATCAAAATTGCCGGTAACATCACCACTGGTTTCATACCGCACAAGTTCAGCCTTTTTTGCCCCCCGTTCCTTTGAACATACCAGCAGGGTAATTGCCGGATAAACACCGCACATCGTAATGTGCATTTCGCGTACCTTACGGTACAAGGCGTCCTCATCAAGGGCTAAAATCTCGCCTATGGCAATTCTATCCTTTCGGTTGGCCGATGCCTGCGATTCATGATGAGTCATATCGGAAGAGGCTACCACAAGGGCGTTCGGGCGTAATTTCTGTAGTACCTGAGACAAATGTTTTCCAATATTTTTAAGGTCTGCGATATTCTGTGCAGAGATAACCATCACAACAATTTCAGCGTGGGGATTAAAATATTGAATAAAAGGTAACTGTACCTCGGCAGCGTGTTCATACAAATGTGCCTCCCGGTCTTTTTCAAGAAGAGTGCATGTGTTGATTAACGCTTCCACAACCTCCTCATCAATCTTCACATCTCCCATAGGGGTGCGCCACTTTCCGTCGGGCCACACAGAATATGGCGTCCCATAACCGGTATGATTAGGAGCTAAAATAATTACTGTATCAGGGATTTTTATCCTTGAGTACAGAGTTCCTGCCACTCGTCCGGAGTATATATATCCGGCATGCGGAGAAATTATGCCAAGAACGATCTGCTTATCACAATCCCTGATTACAAAACCCTCTACGTCGCTTTTCAGCTGGGTTGCGTTACTGCTGTAGAAACTACCTGCTACAGTTGGTTGTCGTATGATCATTACACTACACGATTGAAACAGGCCAGAAAAAAGTCACATAAAAAGGTAGTTTAACATGATGTTCTGAAACAGTCAAACTTCTTTTCCTGTATCAAGCGAGCCGTTGGTTTGCACCTTGTTTTTAATTATGATGGCCATTTTCCTTCCTTTACTGTTATTACAAAAGGCAATATTTCAGACGTGAAAGTGGCGCATCTGTTATCCTTTGATCCTGGCGCCATTGTGGCAGATGATAGAGGCTATAATGATTACAGCCTCTTTGGCAAGTGAACAGACCAACGCGTCTCTTTTTGCCACCCGGATGAAGAATAATACCCGATACGAGGGTGTCAAAGAACAGGAAATTTCCAAGAACGGCCATATTCACAAAGACGAGGTTATTCGCCTTATGGGAACGAAAGCCGATGCAAAGTGCCTCCATCCTCTCCGGCGGATAGGGGTCTGTAACCCTGAGAAAGACGAATTCGAGCATGGAATTATGCCGATGGGAAAAGGCTTTGGCTCTGAGATAAAGCGGAACCGATGCCAACATTGCCGACATCGCTTCTTTTGAGCGGCCCGCAATATTGCAACCTTGCTTTCTCAGTCTTTTTTACGAAGGGTTTCGGGCTGCACGTATCATTTACGGCGAGAAGACCGTCTTTCGTTGAGAGTAGTGGTTTTTTGTTTTTGAATGATTTCTTGTCTGGTGCGTTTCGTTGCCAGGATATCCCATTTTAAGTCTGAGAAGAAATATCAAAATTTCTGACAACCGGTATGAGTGGCTTTTGCCATTGCATTAAGGGGGTTTCTTTTGTAGTCTTTAAACATGGCAGAGATGACCAGAGTAAACAGGGTTCTTTGTTTGTTGTTGAAGCACGAGGAGAAGTGTGCGAGGAATTTATTTAACAAAGAGATATGTATACCGAAAACACCCAAATCCTTTGTCCCTGACGTTGATTGACAGAGAAGTTAACAAGTGCAATTCATAGCAGGAGTAAAGGAATAAGTCCGGTATAAAAAGATCGCGATGTATTGATTTGTAGTAAGTTGAGTTGGATCTATAAATGCTTTTTCGTAAATGTTTTTTAACAAAGTAACGGTCGTGATTATTTTATTGTCATGATGTTGGTTATGTAACATATTATATTGTGAAGAGGCAAACCGAATATTTTGAGAGCGTTCTCATGGGTTCGTCTCAGGTTTTCATATTTAGCAGGAGGAGAGGAAAATGTTGAAGAAGTTTGGTTATAGCCTGTTGGTTGTTGGCGTATTGGTGGTTGGTGTCGGCGCAGTAAATTCTGCATTGATTGGCACAGTTATCGCGGATGAAGCAAGGTGCGATAAGTGTGGACACACAGCAAAAGAGGGTAAAGATTGCAAGTGTGAATGCCACCACAAACACTAATACAGTAAGTCTTGTGTACCCTTGGCAAGGCATGAAAAAATATACGAAAAAGGCAACTCATCAGAGTTGCCTTTTTCATTTTACAGAGATTGGCAGGACATTATAAAAACTTTATTCTTCAACAGTAAAAAGTACTGGCAGAAATGCAAGACCAATCAGGCACTATATACGAGTCCTAACGGAAAACAAGTCATGGCGGATCCGTATGCCTCAGGTTCAAGGAATCCCTTTTCGTGAAGCATGTTCAATTGGTAAAGAATGTTGATATTGCATCTTATTCGTCGCGCAAATGAAGAGTATTCCCGATTAAAAAAATAAAACGGAAGGTATCTCTTCAAGAGTACCACAACGATGTTCTTTTATGGGTAGCCAATCCGCCGGAGCAACTGGAGAACTAATTCTATGCCATTTTCCTTTACTACTAACTATTGGATTTCACTGCAGTTGCCAGATAGCTATTTCTTTTGTAGCCTGAGTCCGACCTCAGCAAGCCGTCTACCAAGGGCACGGCAAATCGTCGCTTCCTGCTGGTCGATATCCCGCTTACTGTCCACTCCGGCAATATGGCCGGGTCCGTAAGGAGAACCACCGCCTTGCGTCGAAAAAAGCTCTTTAACAGAGTATGGCACACCAACCAGGATCATCCCGAGATGCAGCAGCGGAGCCATCAGGGTAAAAATCGTCGTCTCTTGCCCACCGTGAAGACTTGCGGTAGAGACAAATATGCCGGCCGGCTTACCTTCTAATTCCCCTGTAAACCATAACGAAGTGAGTTGGTCAATCTGATTTTTCAGTTGTGCAGATACATTTCCAAACCGTGTTGGTGTTCCAAATGCAATTGCTCCAGCCCTTTTAAAGTCGTCCAGGGTAACCAGTGGGATGTCTTTCTGCATCTCTCTGCCAACCTTCATGTCTTCGCGTGACTCAATAACAGACGACGGAATCAATTCCGGCACTTTGCGAATCAAGGGTTCTGCCCCTTTAATTTCATTAACGCCCTCTGCCACAAGTTTTGCCATTTTGTATACATTGCCATATGTGCTGTAATAAAGAATAAGCACTTGCATTGGGTTTTCCCTTCTTTGGTTACAAGTGTTTCAAAAGTTAAATGCGAATGTGTTTCCTTAAATCCCCAAAGTACAAATCACGTTTTGCCCCAACCAGTCTTTCGCAGCCACGTCTCTAGCGTCATCAACTGAGGGTGAAGAGCCCGTAATGATGAAATATCCGCCCGGAAGCCCTTTTCATTGATCCACTTGAACATTAAGGCTAAATCTTCGCTGAAACTTCTAACCTGCCCGATAGTCATTTCTACAAAGCGAACAGGCCGACCCATTACCCGACTAAATACTTCTACCGCCTGAGACATTGTCATCTCGTCACCGGCTAATTCGATTGCTTTTCCAATAAAGTCACTGGGCTTTTCGAAAGCCATAGTGACGAATGCACCCAAGTCTTCTACAGCGAGCATCTGCATGGACTTGTCTGTTCGAATTGCTAATGATAGCGTACCCTCCTGGATAGATTGTCGGAGATTAAACAGTGGCGAATTAAAGTTATACATAAAAAAGACCGGACGGAAGATGGTTGCGGGCAACTTTAGCGCACGAATATATTGTTCAATCTCCCACTTGCTCTCAAAGTGAGGGATACCACTATTGCGTTCAGCGCCCGCGACAGAGCTATAGACAAAGTGTCTGATTCCTGCCACTTTTGTAATATCTGCAAGGGTTTTACCCTGTCGTATCTCCCCTGCGGTGCCTTGTTCCATAAAAGTTTGCACACCGAACACCCCATAAACACCCTTTAACGCCTGAACCACAGACGCCTGATCATCGAGATCACCCGTTACTACCTGAACTCCTTTTTCTGCCAATGCCAGCGCTGCAGGCTTAGAAGGATCGCGGACAAGGGCTCGTACAGACCAGCCACCAGCCAACAAGATATGCGCTACAGCGCCTCCCTGGTTACCAGTAGCCCCTGTTACCAGGATTGTTTTCCCTTTATTATTGATCATAATTGCCTCCTTCTTCATTTTATTAATCCGAGGCACAAAATTAAGTGAGTCAATCCCGCCGGGACTTTAAAATCGTAACGAGCCGGTTTTATTTGTATTTTTGGTAAAAACGTTAGAATTGTCTTTGTAAAACGGCATATTACTATTATGCACGAAAAGAACCGGATGGAAAATGGTTACAGGCAAGCCAGAAACGCATATATTGTCCAATATTCCATGTGTTCTTGGTGTGTGGAATGACGGCACTACGTTCAGCATCACCGAACGACCTCCGGATAAAATATTTAATCCTCGCTGCTTTTGCAGCATTTGCAAGGATTTTACCATGTCGTGTCTCTCTTACGGGGCTGTGTTTCTTAAAGGTTCCGACATGAACGGTTCGGAGGATTTCCTGAAGAGCCTTATTTTCATACGCACGATCATTGGTATCTGGCTTTGCTATCTGGCCAATTTTCTTTACCACTGTCTGCGCCATTGGTTTGGATGAATTGCGATTGAAAATTTGCATGGTTCGTATGTTACGTAAAAGATTTTGCATTACCTTGCCCTCATGATTGTCTGTCGCGTCAGTAATTAAGATGGGTTCTACTTTTTTATCAACCATAATATCTTCTCCTTCCTTTATTGAAATCTTTTTCAAGAGGAGAAGGGACGCATTCTCATGCGTCTTTATCTCACATCCGATAAAAGACCATTTCCTTTGCGTTCCCTGATTGCTCAATGCTTGCCTTTGTCATAGTGTTTTCCTCTATACATGGTGCTAGTTTGTAAAACTGACCATTATACAAAACAGAAAGAATGCAATATAACATATCGAGCAATACATCTCAAACAAAAATAAATTATACAAAAAGCAAATCAAAATTGCTCTTGCGCTATCCCTTTTTGGTATGGTTAAATAAGAAATAAATAATCTAATTTCCATTATTAATTACCTTCTTTCGAGTGTATTCTTGCCCCTATGTGCCTATTCCCTAAAACAAAGAGGACTCTAACCTGAACGCATATTTTATTCTCGCCCTCTGCCTTTACATCCTCAAGGAGACCTTTGAATCTTGGGTTCAGTATCTTAATCTCAAGCACATGCGAAAAACTGGAGTATCCGTTCCGCATGAATTTGAGGGAAAGATAGATGAATTCCTTTTGAAAAAGACAATAGACTACGAAGCGGAGAAAACCCGTTTCAGCCTTATCTCGGCAATGTTCAGTAGCGCCGTTACCGTCGTATTTATTTTTTGTGGCTTGCTGAACTTCTACAATTCATGGATTGCTTCGCTGGACTTGTCCTTTCTCGTTTCGGGCTGGCTCTTTTTTTTACTCTTATCTTGTAGCAGTGAATTCTTGTCCGTACCTTTCAGCCTTTACAATACCTTTAAAATAGAAAATAAATATGGATTTAATACCATGACGCCACGGTTGTGGGTGTCTGACTTTATAAAAACACTCCTTATTTCGACAGTTATGATGTCACTGGTGACCTTTGCAGGATTCTGGCTCATTCAGTGGAGCCCTCACTACTGGTGGCTCTTGATATGGGGTTTTCTCTTTATCTTCAGCATCTTTGTTATGTATATATCCCCTTACGTCATCGAGCCTCTCTTTAATAAATTTACCCCTATTGAAGATGCGTCACTAAAAGAAAAGATCGTTCAATTAACAGCCATGGCCGGTATTCATGCAGGCAGAATTCTCAGGGTAGATGCATCAAAGAGAAGCAGACATACCAACGCCTATTTTACCGGCATTGGGAAGACAAAGAGGATCGTTCTGTACGACACCTTGCTCGAGAGCATGAATCACGATGAAAACCTGGCCGTGCTGGCGCACGAGATAGGACACTGGAAAAAAAGACATATGCTGAAAATTATTGTCGCATTTGAAATATTTTCATTCATAGCTCTTTATTTCTCGTTTAAAGTTATACAAAGCGACGCCCTCGTAACGCTTTTCCATATTCGTACAAATACCCTTTTTGCAAAATTTTTAATCCTTGCTTTCATTGCCGATATTCTTTCATTCCCTTTTACGCCATGTGTAAGTTATCTTATGAGAAGACATGAAAGGCAGGCTGACAGGGCATCATACGAACTTACGAGGAATTCCGAAAGTATGGTGAGTGCCCTTACAAAGCTTTCAAAGGATAATCTCGCCAACCCTTATCCGCACCCTCTTTATGTAACCCTTTATTATTCACACCCGCCGGTCATTGAAAGGATTCGATATATCAAGGGATTTTCACTCGAAAAGAATTCACCATAGAAATGGCACATAATTTCAGCAAATAACTTCGCATCGCTGGGACGCAAACCAGCCCCAGACTCCCTGGCTGGTGGGCTGCACTGGTCCCGGCATAGTCTGGATTGCGCCTGCACAGGGCAGCGGAGAATTGATCTGGTGTCCGTATTTTGTCGTCAAATACGGATTAACGTCTCTTTTCCTGCTGACTCCTGCTTGCCTCCTGCAATATACCACCATCATTGAGATCGGCCGCTACCCCTCTTTGCGGATAGGAGCCTTTTCCATAGTTTCGTCAGGCTGAATCGCTGGTTCGACATATCTCTATAGCTGTTTATGACACTCTCAATTCTCTGGTCCGGAGCATTCGCCTCTTCTGATGGAACGACGATGGCAGCGCCGACTAATTTCACTTCAAGCTGATATCAACGCAGGCAAACGCTGTTCTGGGGATATGCCTCTATTACAATCTTCCTTACCGGCATCCTGGCGCCAGGCCTGCCGCAGCAGGCGCATCCCCTAAAGCGATTGCAAATTCTTCTCGCCATTTCCTTTATGGCTTATCTGTCACTAGCAGTTGCCTGTCTTTGGATAATCTTGTTTACAAACTAAAATATATTTATAATCAGGCGGCGTTAAGGAAATAGTAATCCAGGATGACGAGAAAGGTTTCGCTACTTTCAAGATGTAGATGAAAATAAAAAGGGATAAAGTATTTAAGATGCTATCTTTTTTAATTCTGGAGACACCTTGGGGATGGTCTTTAAGGGGGGGATCAAGAAACCAAGCCAGTGACTTATAAAGAGATAAAAAACGAGGCCGACGGGACTCGAACCCGCAACATCCAGATCGACAGTCTGGTACTCTAACCAATTGAGCTACGGCCCCAGAGGTTGCAATAAATTTAAAGATAAATACTGTGGTGGGCGATATAGGACTCGAACCTATGACCCCTTGCTTGTAAGGCAAGTGCTCTAGCCAATTGAGCTAATCGCCCATGTGAGAAAGAAAAGTATAACATCTCATTTTTTGCGAGTCAATAGAATTCTATTGTTCCCCAGAGTATTTTTTGATAATTCAGTTCCGGATGATACGACGGTAGATATCGGTTTTCTGGATCTATTTTATAATGCTCCACCAGGATCGTTCAAAGAAGGAGGCTATATCGGTTGATTCCCACCCAGACAAAGACTGTCCGGAGGATTTATTCTGGATGGAACTTGTTTCGTAAACTGGGGAAAAGACAGCAATTTTGTTTTTTGAAATATTTCAACGGTAATGATATTTGGCATGCCGTGCAGGAGCGAAGCATTTACTGTAATTAGCACAAACACGTTTATATCCAAACGGACAAATGCTTTTCCCCTGCTTTTCAGAAAAATTGTTACGCTAAAAAACACATTTCTTTCCACGAGGAATAACGAGAAAATAAAATCCTCAACTCAGGAAATTAAAAACAAAGGCACCTCTTACAATAATCATTCTGCCTGCGTGTAATCAATTTGGGTATAGCGAGGAGTAAATAAAAATCAGGATGGTGTTTTGAGATAGACCAGCGCCTTATCATCGTTGTATGAAATTAATTCCGCATGCCGTCCCCAGTCGATAAGGATATCCAACTGTTTTTCTGCATCACCTTCAGGGAATTCCGACTCTAAAGCGTCATAGATTATATCCCAATTCAAGGCACGGTTTTCTGAATTGTTTAGCATGGTCATTAGCCAGCGCATCAAAGGCACGCGCCGGATGCGTGCAGCAAAAATTTCCTTTCGCGCCTGAATACTGGCTTCGGCAAAGGTTTCGCCGAGTGACGTCAGGGTAATATCGCCTTTTTCAACGTAGACAAAACCCAATATTTCAGCGGCCTCGGTAAGACTAAGGAGGTGGTCGGAGTTAACGCCTAATTCATGCGGAAGGCGATAAATATCAAAGCGGTTTTCCGGAAGTTCGGAAAGTTGCTCTAATAGCCCCGCTAAGTCTGTGATTGTAACATTTGGCAGCGAACGGGTACGGCCTTGTTCGCCCGGGGCAACCCCAAGTTCTATGGTTTCGGGTTCCGTCTGCCCTGCAAGTATGCTATAAACCTTATCCATAACTTTTTGAAATGCTTCCGATTTGCGTTGCCGGGGATGTTGCAGCCCTACCTTCACTTCGGCAACGATTCTCCCTGGCTCTTTATCCATGACTACAATCCGGTCAGCCATGAATACGGCTTCTTCGATGTTATGGCTAACCATAAGGATGGCTTTGGTGGGAATACCACCGCCTGTCCAAAGTTCCATAAGTTCGCTTCGCAAGGATTCGGCGCTTAAGACATCTAATGCGGAAAATGGTTCATCCAGGCAAAGCAATTCAGGTTCTACTGCCATTGCACGCGCAAAGCCGACTTTTTGGCGCATTCCACCCGACAATTCCCGTGGGTAAGCAGTTTCAAAACCATTCAAACCGACCCGGTCAATCAGGTCCATAGTACGCGTTGCCCGAACATTAGAAGGGATGCCGCGCGCCTTCAATGCCAAATCTACATTTTCAAATACACTCAACCAGGGGAATAAGGCAAAGGATTGAAAGACTATTGTTGCATGCGGATTGACACCATTCACCGGCTGTTCCCGATAAAGTACCGTTCCCTTAGAGGGGCGTTGCAAACCCGTTATAATTCGCAATAAAGTGCTTTTCCCACAACCCGAAGGTCCAAGCAGTGCCACAAATTCACCTTCGTAAATGGTAAGGTTAACATCCTGCACAGCAGTGAAACGGCGCTGCCCACTGGCGTAAGTCTGCTGGACATGACGCAGTTTCAGTAATGCATTGTAAGTATGATTAATTGCCATGGTTACCCCATTCGATATTTTTCATCAGCGAGTTTATAAAGTCTCCTCCAGAAGAGGCGATTGATTAGTATCACGGCTAAAATCATGCTCAGAGTGGAGGCCAGAAGCAAGGGATAGTCTCCTTTTGCGGTTGCTTGCGAGATGAGCGAACCTATGCCTGTTGCAAACAACGTCTGCCCGCCAAAGTTAACATACTCTGCCACGATGCTGGCATTCCATGCGCCGCCGCTAGCTGTGATTGCTCCCGTGATGATGAAAGGAAACAGTGCTGGCAAAATAAGCGTACGCCATGTTTCCCAGCGCGAAAGTTGCAATATGGAAGTTGTGTTTTTCAGGTCTTGAGGAATAGCGCTTGCTCCTGCAATGATATTAAAAAGCAAATACCATTGTGTACCCATTAACATGAGGAAGACGGCGGCTATATTCAGTCCGCCTGTTACGTTGATGAAGATAAGCAGTATGATGGGAAATATAGCGGTAGCCGGTACTGCCGCTGTAACCTGCACAATGGGCTGGAGTATTGCGGCAACACGGCGATTTGTTCCGATTGCGACACCGACGGGAATGGTCCACAACAAAGCAATAACCAGCGATAAGCTCACGCGCAAAAATGTTGCAAAAGCGCCAATCCCAATTTGTGCCCATTGGGTTGACGGTATTAAAACCAACATGAGCGCGGCCCGATAACCGCCGTACAGCAAAAGGCCACCAGTAAGCGAATAAAAAATGCCTGTCTTCCAGTTGCGTTTTGATGTTTTAACTTCTGTGTATAACCTCATTGGTGCACGACGAATGATCCAAAGGTCAAATTGCTCGTTTACTTTGAGAAGGACGGAACGTATCCACAGAAATAAGCGGGAAGTATGTACTGCGTCGTAAAACCAGGATGTCGGTGGCTGGTCACTCTCTACCATTTCTACTTTGAAGCGGTCTGACCAAGCCAGAAGCGGACGCCAAACGAATTGGTCAAGCGCTACGATCGTAAAAATCAAAGCGGCTAAACCAAGAGCAATGCAGTAAAAATTACCCTGATTGGAGGCTTCCTGAAGATATGCGCCTAAGCCAGGCAGGCGGAAATCTTTTGACCCAACGGTAAAAATTTCTGACGCCATGAGGAAAAACCAACCGCCCGCCCAGGACATAACACTGTTCCAGATTAGTCCAATCATCGCAAAAGGCAATTCCAGGCGTTTAAAACGCAGCCATGTGTTTAGACGAAAAATAGAACCGGCTTCGAGCAATTCTTTTGGAATGGTAGTCAGCGATTGATACCAGCCAAAAGTCATGTTCCATGCCTGACTGGTGAAGATCAATACGACAGCCGCCAATTCTGCCGCAACACGCTCAGGTAAGATAGCACTCAACCCTAACAAAACAATCGGCAGGAAGGAAAGGATTGGCACACTCTGCAAAACATCCAGCAGAGGCATGAGGACAGATTCTGCGTGACGGTTGTAAGCCGCGGTGCGCCCGTAAGTGAGTGTGAAGAGCAATGAGAGGATATAAGCCCCGAGCATTCGCCCCACGGAAAGCAATGTGTACCAAGGCAAGGCAGAAGGATTGAGTGAAATTTGCGGGCCTTCAATAATGAGCGGCGAATCAAAGGAAAGGCGCGCTCCCCCGTAAAGCAGCACAGCCATTAACAAAATAACAATTACATCTCCCCATGTAAAAGGGCGCTTTATACGCTTTTTCGGTGGTAAGGTGTTTTGAAGTAGTCCCATATTCTTCTCCAAACAAGAACCCAGCGCCATTGGTACGCAGGGCAGAAGATCGATTTGCTTTGGCAAAGCTGAATCAGCCCAATATTACCAATTGGCTGGAATTTTGTATCGTGATGTGATCAGGGTTGGATAGAGAAATGGTATGCATATCTCTCCTTTGCTTTTCTTAAGATATCCAAAAACCTTCCCCTATCTTCATCGTCAAAGAACATTCTGTTCCTCTGATTGCCTCTTGGTGGGTATGACGAAAAATACATTCAAATTCCAATCATAACGATCTTGCTATAATCCTTCATTGTATCTATTCATCAGAGTTTATCAATGGAAATCTGAAGGTTTGATCGTATGTCGTATATATTATATGGCTAGCCAGACTTTCGCAATTCGCGTACAAGAGCGTTTGTTTTTGGGCAGGTACCGCCAGGAAATTTTTGATTAGTGTAGGGCGGATTTTCAAAAGGCCGCCTGTGAAAATTCTCAGCAAAAATCGGAGTTCTACGTCTATGTGGAAAGCCATGGTCATGTAGCCAGGGAGCGTTCCCGGCGTCGCCGCAGACTCAAGCGTCTGTGGGCAAGTCTGCACGGACTTCGCAATCGAAAGAGCATCCCCCGTGATGACCTGCCGATGCATATTGGGGCGTTAAAGAAAGAAGCCGGGCGAGACTTTGGACTGGTTCGTATCTCTCTCACCAATCTGCAAGAACCGGTGAATGAGAACACGTTCCATTTCAGCCTGGATCGTGAACGCCTGCGGCGAACGCTGCGGCGTGAGGGACGCTATCTGCTTCGTTCCAATATGCAGGCCGCCTCGCCTGAAACCGTCTGGGAATCGTATCTACTTATGACGCGCATTGAGCAGGCATTTAAGGATTTGAAGGGATCGCTTTCCATCCGTCCCATATGGCACCAATGGGAAAAGAGAATGGACGCCCATATTTTTGTTTCCTTTTTGGCTTTTTGTCTCCGCACCACGTTGCGAAATCTTGCGCGTGGGCAAGCCACAGGGCTGATATCCGAAGCCATTTTGGAAAAAATGCCGAACATTCAAATGATTGATGTTCATTTACCAACCACGGATGGTCGTCACATTGTCATGAGCCGCTATACACAGACAGAAAAGGATGTTTCTCTCCTTTTGGCACAATGGGGATTATCGCTTCCCGAACAACCGTCGCCCAAGATTTATGCATCAGGACAGATCGGGCTGTAGTGCCGACCTTTTTGTACGACCCCTTGAATTTGCTAACTTAGCGGCTTGTATACCCCCCGAATTGCGAAGGTCGGGCTAGTGCCTGGACGAAAACTACCAAAAATATCATTTTGAGCGGAGCGAGAAATCTTTTGAGCATTGAAGTTGTTGGGTTTGAAGGTTTCTCCCTTCGGTCGAAATGACAAAAGTATATGTTTTCGTTCAAACATTAACTACTGCGGCTTTGTGGGAGACAGTCTGATGTTGTCCAAATTTAGCTATGCCGTCAGAAGGCTATGGCATAAATGGCTGAATTGGTGCAGCCGGAGGAAGGGCTTTGATTAGAATGAGTTTAAAGATCTGCTGAAAAGACGTACGTTGCCGAAACCCAGCATTGTGAAAGATTACAGCCGAATATATTCTTCTACTTAATGAATCTGTATGAAGAGCCGTGTGCAGGAATTCTGCATGCATCGTTCTGTGTGGAATGGCAGGAGTAATCCTGCCGTCTACTCGACTATAACCTCACTTTCCGATACAAAATTCAGAAAATATTTTCGATAAAATATCTTCTGTTGTAACGGATCCCAGCACCTCACCTATGGCATCTATTGCAGCACGTACGTCTAATGCAATAAATTCGTGGCTTTCATTACGCTGTGCCGATTCCACAGCACATTGAACCGATTGGAGAGATCGCTGAAGGGCATCCTTTTGACGCATACTCATGAGACTCGGAATAGCATCTATCCTGCCGCCAAGGATGGCCTCCAACAACAGCCCCTTCAATTTTTCCAATCCTTCACCGGTCTTCGCAGAAGTATATACAACAGGATACGTTGCAAGCTCCGGTGGCAATTCAAAATGGGAACTTGTTCTTTTTAGATCGGATTTATTGACTATGATAATCGTATTGGCAGTCAAGTTGTCCACCTTTATTTCCAGGAACTGTTCACCCAAATCGAGACTGCCGTCAAAAACAAACAATACAATCTGTGCCCTTTTCAGAATGGATTGCACCGTTTCTGTCAATCCTGCTATCTTATTATTTTTCGCGTCTTCCACTCCTGCCGTATCCGTCAATTTAAAACAAATCCCGCCTATCTCTAAGATATCGGTAACCACATCCCGTGTCGTCCCCGGGATATCGCTAACGATCGATCTTTTCTTCCCTAAGAGGGCATTTATCAGACTCGATTTCCCGACATTGGGTTTGCCATACAAAACAGTTTCAATCCCTCCCTGAGAAATCTTGCCGGTTTCTGATGGACGTAAAAGACGGGAAATGGCCGTTCTTAGCTCCTCTAGTTGCCGGATAATTTCATTCGCCGGTATCAACTCAATATCCTGATCTGAAAAATCAATAGCTGCCTCTATTTGTGCACACAGAGAAACTGCCTTGTCCTGTACCTGCCGGATCTGCCGTGATAGGTTCCCTGTTAATTGTGCAACCGCTGCTGTTAACTCAAGGTCTGTCTGTGCACGGATGATACGCATGGCAGATTCGGCCTGTGCCAGATCGATCCTTCCGTGTAAAAAGGCGCGTTTTGTAAATTCCCCCGGCTGTGAAAATCTGATACCGTTTTTCATTCCATTTCTTTCTGACAACAGAATGTCTAAAAGTATTTCCAGAAGCGGCGGAGAACCAATGGTATGAATTTCTACCACATCCTCTTTTGTGTACGAATGGGGTTTTTTCATAAGGTACAGGGATACAGGAATATTGATACGTTCCTTTGAAGAATGAATATATCCTTTTACCGAACTGTAGGATGGAATATCTTCTAAACTGATGTTTGTGGCTGGAGCAAAAAGACTTTTAACACATGGAATGGCTTCCGATCCGCTGATCCTGATGATTGCGTGAAATGATCTCCCCGAGGGTGTAGAAACAGCAACGATCGTATCCTGAATTTCTGGATACATAAAAGAATCCGGCGTGTTAGGTTCTTATCTTTTTAATGGTCTTTCGGATCACGATACCCTCGATAATACTGAATATGGTGCTTGTTGTCCAGTAAATCGTGAGTCCGGAGGGCATGTGATAGAGGATGAAAGCGAACATAATCGGCATAAACGACATCATCTTCTGCTGGGCTTGGGCCTGCGGGTCTGTTGCCGGGGCTTTTGGGGTAACCTTCATCTGGACAAAGGAAACTCCGGTCATAATTAATGGCAGGATATTGAGGGCGCTCCCAATGAAAGGAATGGTAAAGGGGAGCGTCAACAGGGTATCCGGCGCGGAAAGATCATTGATCCAAAACATGAAGGGCGCCTGTCTCATTTCAAAAGAAAGCTGCAGGGTGCGGAAGAGCGCAAAAAACACCGGAAGTTGCAAGAGCATGGGCAAACAACCGCTCATCGGGTTAACCCCATATTTTTTAAATAACAACATCTGCTCTTTTCCCATTTTCTGTTTATCATGCTTATATTTTTCCTTCAGCTGATTAATCATCGGCTGCAACTGCTGCATTCGAAACATAGAAACCTGACTTTTCCTGGTAAGAGGGAAAAGAATGGCTTTAATGATAATCGTTAACAGGATAATGGAAATACCGTAGTTGGGAATTACCCGATAAACGGCATTTAAAAATGCCAACAGCATCTTGCTGATTACAGTAAACCAACCGTAATCCAGAAGAACATCCAATGTCTCATATTGTTTCAGGATTTGCTCTTTTTTCGGTCCCATAAAATAGATATACCTGTGTCTGGCAGTCTCATGTGGTGGAATCCGAAATTTGTTCGTTTGTATCATTACCATAAAATCAGCGAGTTCTGCCTTTTCATTCGTAAGCACTCCTTCGGCATTCAATGCCTGCGCATTAACCGATGCAATCATATCGCTGGAGGCAGGCTGCAGGATCGTAGAGAAATACTTGTTTGTTGACCCGGCCCAGACAATACCAACCGATTCATTTTTAGAAGGTAATTCCTTCGGCGCCATCTTTAGTAGCTTTGTCCTTTTATTTCCCATATCCACTCCCAATACCGCCGCAATGTCCGTGGCAGGCACGCCTTCATGGGTGATCAGTGAGGATGCGATAATGCTGTATGATGCAGCGGTTTCAGCGTCGGTAGTATTTTCTAAGGCAACTTCCATACTGATATGATATTTGTCAGAAGGCATGGTAACGGTTTTAACAAGATTCATTTCTTTGTTTAGCTTGGTGGAAAATATGATCGTGTCTTTCCCCTGTTCAACGATCTGGTATCGCTGCCGAAAAAAATCCGGCTGCTGAAGAATGGCATCAATGGCAAGAGGGCGGTATTCTGTGTTCACGTCCTCTAATAAATCAAGGATCTTTTTTGCCCCTGCATCTTTGAAGTGTTTCAGTTGAATCGATTTGAGCGCCGCCCCTTCGTTCGTCCATACCGTTCTTACGAATTCATTTTCAAGAACGACTTCCTGAGTCGGAACATCCTTCTGAGGCTCAATAGTCTTCTGGTCTGGCAACGACCGGGTCGCTTCGGCAGTCTTTGCCTCCCGGCTTTTTTGCGGAACGATTTCTTCTGGTATTTCTTCGGCAACTTTAGCCGTTTTAGACGAGAGCAAGGGTAATATAAAGGGGTAATACAATATCATAATTACCCCACAGATAGCCACCGCAATAATTGCCTTTTTATCCATGAATCTTTTTTGGTCCCTCCGGCAACTCAGCCTCATCAATGAGCATAACAGGAATATCGTCTCTTACCGGATATCGTCGCCCGCATGTGGTACACACAATTCTGTCACCTTCCAGACGGACATCTGTCTTGCAGAGAGGGCAAGCTAGAATATTCAGCAATTCTTCCGTAATCATTGGTAAATTCTCCAGGAAATTATCATAAGCGTTGCATGGTAACAAACTATCTCAGGAATTTCAAATTAAAACTACGATCTGAAAAATATGGTTTCTCTTCATGCGGAAACTTCCCAGTTGTTTTGTTCAATCAACTGTTCAGGAGAAATGGAAATATAAATATCTGCATAGTTTACCGGTTGTTCTATCTTAACTCTGTTGAGTCGAACCAGTTCCAGCAGGGCTAAAAAGAACCCGACAATCCGTTTTCTTTCACGCATTCCCTCAAAAAGTTCCGTAAAGGAAATCGAAGAACAAAGGCGTACCTTTTCGATTACATCATTCATATATTTCTTTATTGGAGTGTCATCATACGTTACTTTCGTGGATACATCAAGCGATAGCTGCTTCATGAGTTGAGAAAACCTTTGCAAAAGATCCCACACCCTGATACCCTCCAGCGGCAGTTGCTCTCCTTTCTCTTCTGGCATTTCTATAATGGGCTCTCTGGGTATTCGTGAGCACTTTTTTTCCCACTCAGCAGCACGGTCAGCCAGGATAAACGTGCGCTCCTTGTACCGTTTATACTCCAGCAATTGTTTTACCAGAGATGACCGCGGATCTTCCACTTCATCATCATCTTCTTTTAATTCCGTACGGGGAAGAAGCATGTACGACTTCACATACATAAGCGTAGCCGCCATCACTAAAAAATCGCCAACAATGCTCATATCCAAAGACTGTAAGGCTTCTACGTACTGTAAGTACTGATCGGTAATCCGTGCAATGGGGATATCGCAGATATTAACTTCCTCTTTTTTAATCAGGTACAAAAGCAAATCAAGGGGGCCGTTATAAACATCCAGATCTACTTTATATTCGTTTGTCATTTTGCGTACGCTGCGGATAATATGGTATCGAGAAGTTTTTTTAAGTTCACAGGGGGCAATTTATACAAGTGCCTCTGCTCCCTTAAACTACAGTCCCGTAAACAATCTGAGAAAATATTGTATCGGTGGGCCAAGGATGGTGCTTAAAATCGGGATACCGGCATAATTCCCCATAATAATCAGCCCCAGCAGAATAAAAGGGCCGTAGCGCTCGATTTCCTTATATTTCTGCGCCATTGCATAGGGCAGCAAGCCTTCAAGAATGTGAGAACCATCGAGAGGAAATAAAGGAATCATATTAAAAAATGCCAGCGAAAGATTCATAGCAATCCCCGACAGAAGCAAATTAAATAAATTGATAGATACGTTCATCGGTATGAACGTTGCATTACGCAGAAGTTGAAAGACGACACCAAATAAAAAAGCAGAAACGAAGTTAGAGGCAGGGCCTGCAAAGGACACGATCATGTTATCCCGGCGGGGGTTCTTAAAATTATAAGGATTGATGGGAACTGGCTTGCCCCACCCAAAACGCGCAAAAACAAAACACAATGCCCCAAGAATATCGATATGAGCAAGGGGATTGAATGTCAACCGTCCCTGAAGCCTTGCCGTTGGGTCGCCAAGCTTATTTGCCGTCCAGCCGTGAAAATACTCATGAACCGTAAGCGCATAGAGTATTGCAGGGATGGAAATGAGTAAATTATTGAAATCCACTGATTGTTCACGCCCTCTTTTTATTCATGCAATCCGTATAAACGGAGGACATCCTAACACAATAAAAATGTGTTGTCAAGCGCAGAACAAGGAATGGATCGGTTCCCCAGAGAAAGCCGTTCTTTTCTCTTGAATGTTGCAGGAATGACTACTATAATTGGTTTGACCGGGTCTAAAAATTCATCGATCCCGTTTCGTCGATGCACGACTTTACAGAGTAAAAAAACCTGATGAAAGAAAAACTTCTGTCAGATATTGATTTTGCTAAAGAGGTACTCCTTCTCGAATCGGAAGTAATCAAAAACCTAATCAGCCGCCTTGATCAGAGCTTTCAGTTGGCCGTCGATCTGATCTTTACCTGTAAAGGCCGGGTCGTAGTTACCGGCATTGGAAAGGCAGGAATTATTGGACAAAAAATCTCAGCTACCCTGGCCAGCACCGGAACGCCTTCATACTGGATTCATTCTTCAGAGGCAAGGCATGGCGACCTTGGACGCATCGTTTCTGAAGATATCGTTTTGGTGCTTTCGAACAGCGGTGAAACCGAGGTTGTTACCCTCTTGCCCTTCGTGAAACAGATCGGGGCTAAAGTGCTTGCCATTACAGGAAATAATAAATCTTCCCTGGCCAAACACAGCGACGTTGTCCTTGACCTCGGGAAGATTGAGGAACCGTGCCATTTAGGATTGGCCCCGTCGGCAAGCTCGACCGCCATGCTCGCGTTCGGCGATGCTTTGGCTCTTACGATATTTAAAAAACGAAATCTCCGGAAGGAAGATTATGCCTTCTATCATCCCGGGGGGGAACTGGGTAGAAAATTGCTTACCGTAGAAATGGTCATGCGCAGGAATGAAGAGAACCCCGTCGCCGATGAAGACATGCCATTGCTGGACGTTCTTGCTGTTATGACAGAAACAGCAGGCAAGCCAGGCGCAGTGAGCATCGTCAATAAGCAGAAGAAACTCGTGGGATTTTTTACTGACGGAGATCTGAGAAGACATTTGAAAAATGGCATCTCATTCTTGAATTGCAGCGTAAAGGAGGTTATGACGCAATCACCCAAGGTTATCCATGCCCATTGCCTCGTCGCCGAGGCATACAAAATACTCAAAGATTACAAAATTGATCAGCTTCCCGTAGTAGATGATTTCCACACACCCATCGGAATCATCGATGTGCAGGATTTACTTGCGGTGGGGTTTTAAATTTTTCTTTTGGACGCTGATGAATGCAGATTATCAGAATCGGAGACTAACAAAATATCTGCGTTTGTCTGCAAAAATCAGCGTTATAAGGTAACCTGATAGTATAGGAATTTTCATTCTATTTAAGCTGGTTTTAGGATGGTATGGACAAACTTGTTTGTCCGTGTTTAACTTGATAAAAAATATAAAGCTCGTCATCATGGATGTAGATGGTGTATTAACGGACGGCACTATTTACCTTAATACCCAAGGCTATGAAACCAAAGCATTCAATGTACTGGATGGCACCGGTATCGCGTACCTCCGCCGCGCCGGCATCAAAACCGCCATTATCAGCGGAAGAAACTGCGATGCGGTAATCCACCGGGCAAAGGAATTGGGTATTGAGGATGTTTACCAGGGGGTTAAGAATAAAATAGATGCTTACAAACAATTACTGAAAAAATACGCGTTCAGTGACAAAGAAATATGTTATATCGGCGATGATCTTATAGACCTCCCTGTCTTCTATCGTGTTGGATTTCCCGTTGCCGTGGCCAATGCCACTCCGATGGTTAAACAGCACTCAGCCTATATTACTAAGGTAAGGGGTGGACAGGGCGCCGTGAGAGAGGTTGCGGAAAAGATACTCAAATATCAGGATAAATGGCACCTTATTATGGAACGGTATCAGAAACCTGCTACATAGAACGAGAGATAAAAATCGTGAATTGATGAATTAACCAAAATAAAAGGCTGAAAATTATGCAAACGGCATTAAAGAATCGTGTCAAAAAAACGATAGATGAACTGTCAGGGGGATAAAATAAAACAGCATGTTAGCAAATAACAAACTAAGTTTATGGATGTAATTACAACCCTTTTATTGGACTATATAACATACCCTACGCAGAGGTCACCATATTAAGCGCCTTGCAGATGGTGGGGAATATACCTTAAAAAATACTGCTTGCCTTTGCCCTATTCATCACAGGAGCTTGTAGGGGCAGGTTTCAAACCTGCCCCTACACTGCATGTAATAGCCGGTTTTTATTGGAAATTTTCAAAAAACTAAATTGTTACGAATTTTAAAGTGAAAACTATTCTTGTTTTTTAGACTGTTATGACCACACGAAGATACATACTTATCGGTATTCCTATAGCTTGTATACTCTCCATCATTGTGTCGATAGTTATATCCAAGCCAAAAGGCGAACTAAAGAGCGCAAAGAGAAATACCCCTCCTGCCAGACAACTGCAGAATGTTTCTGGAAATAGCAAAGATACCATAACACAAACGGTGCAGGGTTTAACCATGCCGAGCTACGACGAGCAGGGGAAAGAGGTCATAATTATGCGTGGAGAGAATACCATTCTCCTAAATGATAATGTCTACAAAATCATTTCCCCGGAAATTGAGGTAACTGACTCTGCCAATACAGGAGATGGAACACAATCTGTTTTCATTACATCAGAAAATGGAGAGATGAATAAGACCTCCGAAGAAGGCTATCTCTCTGATAATGTAGTCATACATTTCGATCCTGATACCCGGCTCAACACGGATAGCCTGCGGTATTTACCGGAAAAAAAGCTTGTTTGTACGGACGAACCCGTTACCATCTATGGGAAAGGCACAAAAATTGTCGGTCAAGGCTGTGAAATAGACCTTGTTAATAAGAAGATGTGGATTAAAAAAGATGCGGAAATGGAAATGGATGGGATCAAAAATGATCTTTTTTTTCTGTCCAAGGATAGCGCTCCGCAAAATACGCAAACTCCTGACGACAACACCGTTCTTCCGGAAGAGGCCGATACGAAAGAAACCTCTTCAGAAAAGACTTATATCCGGTCGAGTGGGCAGCTCATATTTGACAAACAGCCCGATAGCAATATCATGACCTTCAATGACCATGTCGAGTTAAAAAAGGGTAGTTCAACCGTTTTTTCTGACAAGCTCGTCATCTTTCTCGACCCTCAGACGAAACAAACAAAACAGGCAATCGCCAGCGGGAATGTGCTCGCATCACAAGGAACAAAAATCGCTAAAGGGAGTTCTCTGACCTGGGATGTCGATACCCAGAGCGCTACCCTGGAAGACACCCAAAAGGCAGAATTTGTAAAAGACGATCTCAATATAGACGCACAGAAAATAATTTTTTATAAAGATACGGGAAAAATAGACATTCCAAGTCCCGGTAGTTTAAAGACAAAGATCAGAGAAAAGAATGGAAAAAAAGGATCTACCGCTGGAACAGGCAAAGCAAACAATAATGTTACCGTAACATGGGAAGGGAAAATGAATTTCCTGGATAACGCACGGGAGGCCAGTTTCGAAAAAAATATTGAAGTTCAAAGAGAAGATTCCACCCTGCTTTGCGACAATCTGAATGTAACGTTTAACGGTCGTGATTATGATATACAATCGTTAAAGGCCACAGAAAAAATCCATATAATTGACAGAAGGGACAACCTGTTCAGCGAAGCCGTCGGAGACCGTGCCACCTGGGATGCAAAAAACAAAGTCACCGTCCTGAGGGGGCAACCCTTTGCCCTGTTGAGAGAGGGAAATAAACGACAAATCCTTGCTCCGAAAGTTTTGTTTTATGAAGACGGGAAAACGGTATTATGTGAAGGCAAGGGAAGTTTATATGAACGGGGAGAAGAAAAACCCCTCAATCAAAGTGCGGAGGAAACTGACCTAAAAGTCAATTGGACAAAAAAGATGCTTTATCATGATACCCTAAAAAAAGCAAGTTTTTTTGAAGAGGCAGAAGCTACACGGGGTGGGCAAAAATTACAGGGCGACCAGATTGACGCCTATCTAGGCGACGACCAGAATATCGACAAGATTATCGCCACAGGCAATGTCTATTTTTTCAGTAAAAGGCTAGAAAACAGCGAGGGATTTGGATCCCTGTTCACCTGGGATCTCGTCAAGAGTATCGCCGTACTAACTGGTAACCCGAAAGCGGAATTACGAAAGGGAGGTTCACGGACATTTTCTGAAACGGTCTATTTTGACTTGGCAGGGAACCGGGTAACTTGGGAAGGCAGACCTCACTGGCAAATCATAAGCAATGAAATAACAAGTTCAAAGAAATGATGATATGTACCATTTTCTGGTTGTTATAACGCTCCTGTACAAAAAACTCTTTTTTATACAAGTTTTTAACAAGCCGTTTAACTCCTCTTGTTTAAGAACGATTTGGTTGCAGCTTTGCTTCGTTGCAGCATTTCTGTTAACATCCCCGTATTTCCCTGTTTTTGCGGAAGACACAAAACAGGTTGAAGTCTTTGCATACCATGGCGTGCTGGAGGACGTTCCGGAAAATACCTTTGCCGCATTACGGCGTGTTGCGGAGTTGGGTATCGATGGTATTGCCGTTGATATCCGGCAAACGAAAGATAGCCAGCTTGTTCTGATGTGCGATGAAACGATCGACAGGACGACAGATGGAAAAGGATTCGTTGATCAGCTATTATATGCTGAAATACAACAATATGATGCTGGTTCGTGGCGTGGTTCTGAGTTTCGGAAAGAACGGGTTCCTCTCCTTTCTGACGCCCTGAAATTCTGTAAAATAAACGACCTCAAGATGATTCTGAATGTAAAACAGACCTGTTTGGGAAGTCAGGTACTAAATCTTATCAGAGAAAGCGGAATGTCTTCAAAAGTTTATTTGTGGGGAATGCTGAGAAATTTACCCATGGGGGATACAGAATTTGAGACAAAAGAGCTAATGTTTTTACCTATGGAAGAAATGACAAAAGAAAAAATTGATCGTATCCACGAAGAAAAAAAATACGCATTTTCGATTATCTTAGGAAACGATAGCAGAAAGACGATAAAAGATAGAATCAAAATGGGAGTGGATGTAGTTATGGTCGATTATCCATGCGTTGCCATGGATGTTTTGAACTACAAAGGCCAGGCAATCGTCGACAAGAAACCAAAAAGTCAGGAAAAAAACATTCCCCGGCAGGAAGATAAGAACAATGCCGCATACATTCAGGAACAAGTAAAAACCCTGATAAAAACCATCAAAGATGCGGATTATGACAAGGCAAGAACTGCTGCAATAGCTTTGATGGTATTGCCACAAAGATACACGACACCTTCACTCGTAAAGCTTCTCAAAGATAGCAACCCGCAGATAAAGCAACATGCTGCCTGGGCACTCGGATTTTGCGGTGATACCAGTGTGTCCATGAGCATAGAACCTCTTCTGAAAGACAGAAATACTGCAGTACGGCGGGAAGCAGTTCTTGCACTGAAAAGGCTTAACGCTTCACAGCTGGTTCCTGCACTTCTCGAAGTATTTAAGAATGAAACCGATCTGGGAGTTAAATATGACATTGCAAGGACGCTGGGAACACTTGGAGACCAGGGCGCTGTTTACCCCATTATAAAGCTTCTCGCAAAAGAGCGTAGCTGGTATGTCAAAGGTGGCTGTATCGAAGCTTTGGGAAACATTGGCAGCGATCAGGCAATGAACACCCTTGCCAAAATCCTGATTACTGATGCCGGGGAGGATGCAGCATGGACACGTACGAAGGCTGCATGGGGATTAGCTGCAATCGGGCAAAAATCTGTCCCGCTGTTGATAAAAGCCCTGGATGACAAAGAAGAAGGAACGAGGCGAAGAGCTGGATGGGCGCTGATAAAGATTGGGCATCCTGCAGTGATGGCGCTAGTAAGTTCATTGCACGAAATTAAGAAGGAAACACGTGAACGTGCTGCACAATGCCTTGGTTGGATTGGCGATGAAAGTGCGGTTGCTGCACTCGTATGGGCGCTAAGGGATAAAGAATCTTCCGTAGTAAGTTCCGCGGCATGGGCTTTAGGCAGAATTGGCAGTCCTAAAGCACTTACTGCACTCCAGTGGCTGGTTAATAATGATACTATCGATGTCCGGGAAAATGCGGCTGAGGCCATAGAGAGAATCATGTTAAATAAAGAAAAAATGGCATATCAACAAGAACATCCGCAAAGACCGTAGCGCTGAAAATCTTTTAATAAACCCCCTGATTACCGGCAAACAATCTTCTGTATCTCCTCTTTTTAAGGAAGATTTCTCCGCCCCCCGGCTGGCGAACAAGTAAGCGAATGGAAAAGCATGAATAAAAATCCGGCAGTCTTAAACGAGAATATCTCTGGTCCGAACATGGTAGAAAAGATGACAGCGCAGACGCAACCAGGCCACCCTAACCATGGGAAGACGAAGATAGATGTAAAATACTTACATGCAAAAGGAATTTTTACAGACGGTATCTATAAAACATCATTGATTAATACAGAAATTTTCAATATTATTTTGTATACAATATTTTACCTTCCCTGATTTTCCTCCCTGTAAAAGAGTGGAATTCGGGAGCAGGTACTTTGATTGTGGCTCTGCCACATTGTGTTCATTTGCATCCAAATGAAGACCAATACCACCAATTAAGCTTGAAAGGTTTATGTTTTCATGAAACGCAACCTGGTATACCTTGTGGGTGCCGGTCCGGGCGACCCACGACTTATCACCGTAAAAGGCCTGGAGTGTATCAAAAAAGCTGATGTTATTATTTACGACTATCTGGTAAATGTAGACCTACTCAAAGTTGCCAAACAGACTGCAGAATTCATCTATGTTGGCAAACAGGGAGGCGCGCATACCATGGAACAGGAAGACATTAATGACCTGATCGTAAAAAAGGCCAGGGAAGATAAAATTGTAACCCGGTTAAAGGGCGGTGACCCATATATCTTTGGGCGTGGCGGGGAGGAGGCAATCGTGCTTTACGAAAACCGTGTCCCTTTTGAGGTAGTTCCCGGCATCACTGCGGCCGTTGCAACCCCTAATTACGCTGGTATTCCGGTTACTCATCGTGATTTTACCTCAACCTTTGGGCTGATCACCGGTCATGAAGATCCCACGAAAGACGAAAGTTCTATTGATTGGGCAAAGATCAGTACCGGAATTGGCACCCTTGCCTTTTACATGGGAATTAAAAACCTTCCGTATATTACCGAACAGCTTATAAAACATGGCCGTTCTAAAGATACTCCCGTTGCCGTCATCCGGTGGGGAACCACACCACAGCAAAAAACGGTAATAGGGACGCTAGATACAATCGTACAAAAAGCCAAAGATATAAAGCCACCGGCAATTACCATCGTCGGCGAAGTAGTAAAGCTACGGGAACAGCTCAACTGGTTTGAGTCCAAACCATTATTCGGAAAGACGATCGTTGTAACCCGTTCAAGGGAGCAGGCCAGCGAGTTTGCTGATCAGCTTTATGAACTTGGTGCGCAGGTCATTGAATTTCCCACCATAGAGATTTCGAAACCAGACGCCATACAACCCCTGGACGAAGCGATAAACAACCTCCAGTCTTACAATTGGCTTGTCTTTACCAGTATCAATGGTGTGGATGCTTTCTTTCAACGCCTGTTTGAACAGGGGAAGGATATTCGTGACCTGAAAGGCCTCAAGGTCTGCGCCATTGGTCCGGCAACAGAGGACGGCATTAAAAAGTACTACATAAAAGTCGATTGCAGACCACCAAAATTTGTTGCAGAATCTGTAGTCGAGGAGTTAAAGAAGTTGACAACGATCAAGGGTGAAAAATTCTTGCTGCCACGGGCAGATATTGCCAGAAGTTTTTTGCCTGAGGAACTGCAAAAATTAGGGGGAAAGGTAACTGACTTGGTGGCCTATAAGACCATTATGGCGCAACCCAGGAACGTTAATCTTGCTGATAAAATCAGAAATGGAGAAATCGATATTATTACGTTTACCAGTTCATCAACCGTAAGGAATTTTGCGGAGCTCATTGGAAAAAGGGATCTTTTGGCATTGAATGAAAATGTCAAGTTTGCCAGCATTGGTCCAATTACAACACAAACCGCTGAGGAGATGGGACTCCGTGTCACCATTAAGGCAAATGAATACACCATCTCCGGTCTTATAAGTGCTATTCTGGAAAACGTTGCTGTTTCACCTGCAGAAAAATCTTAAATGTTATGTCTTTTGTAACAAGTTATTTTTTTTAAAAGCAGGGACAAAGCATTTGCCTGATTGATTATGGACATGTTTATGACAATTATAGCATATGCTGCTCCTTTACACGGTGCAACAAGCATCGCTATCATTGAGGTTCTTTAAAAAATTAATTTGTTACTGTCTTTTTCGTTGCGACTTGATGCATTATAATATAAAATTCAGATATTTGAGTTGTTGCTAATCAACTGCTTTTTCAACTACCACAGAAACAAGGTGGAATTTTAATACAGTAAACTTCGGGAGAATCTACAAATGTTAAAAAAGAAATTTATAAAAGATAAATGCATAACCTGCAAACAATGTATGATAGAGTGCGGCGTGCGACATTCAGTATCTCAAAATATTTTCGAATCTTTTGCAGAAACCCCCGCGCCCCGTTATCGATTGCAAGTATCGATAAAAAAAGATAAACCACATATGACAGTATGCCAGAATTGTGCAAAACCCAAGTGTATGGCAGCCTGTGAATACGGCGCTATCACAAAATACGAGGATGGGAACGTGGTCATTGACACAAAGAAATGTGTTGGGTGCTGGGCATGTGTGACGGAATGTCCCTTTGGGGCCATTACGAAAGACGCCGAACTTAATTTTGCCTTTAATTGTGATGACTGCAAGGATTTTGACACAATGGCATGTGTAGAAGCTTGTAAAACCGGGGCGCTCGAATATACTGAGAAACACGCCAAATGTCAATCGGTGTGAATATCCGGAGAGATGAAATCATACTTTTTGATCGCAAGCCGGAGCAAGAAATTTAAAGCATTTCCTCTTTTAAAACCTGGATTAACTCTTTGAAAAATATACCTGAAAATACTGATATTTATAGAAAAACGGTCTTTATAACGGTGACATTACAGGAATAGCGTTATCTCTCCTTTGTGCTGGGTAAGCTATGCGGGCCATCCTTAAAACTGTAAATTCCGATTACTCGCGTGGCTTGGGTGCTCTTGAAGAGTGCTGTAAATTTAACATGCAGTAACTAAAGATCACAGATGTGGAGCAGCCTCTGCAAAGGTTAAATGCGTCTCACCCTCAAAACCCACGATATTTCCCTAAAGAAATACCTCTCTTTTCAGCGGTTTCCAGCATCCGGCAGACAGTTACTATTTTTTCATTTCCCCTGTGCCCTTTTTGAGCCCTTCTTCCACGGTTTGACCAACATCTTGTACTGATGCACCCATTGCTCCTCCAGGCACAGACGCCATGGTTCGATCAACATCGACTTTCCATTGTCCATCCTCCTTTACCAGAATGGTCTGCATCTGGGCTTCGGATGTAGTCGTCCCACGATACGGTTGTATAGCAGTTTTAATGATTGCCTTGGTGTCTTCCACCATAACTTCACCAAAGGTTATCTTGCCGTCGGTAATGACATCATTATCTTTTATCCGTAATTTATCCCCACTCTCTTTCGTTGTATGCGACTTTACCGATTGAATATCTTTTGCATTCATCGCATCCCAGAATCCCTTTGCAACAGTCAACGGAGATTCAGCATTTTCTCTATGTTGAACTTCGGTTTCTTGTGTACCGGATGATCTACTGCTATCAGCAGCAGACTCTTCCGTTTTAACAGGTATCTCTTTCTCAGCCGAAGGGACAATATCCAAAGTTTTTGCGGACGTACCAAGACTGGTAATCCGTTCATTCAAATCCCTGATACTTGCTTCTAATCCATCAATCTTTTTTCGACTAATGATATTGGATGTCTTTGCCTCCTCCATCTCGTTGTGGAGTATATTTGCATCATTTACAACGAGGTTAATCTTGCCGGATAAATCGTCAGTCCTCTTTTCTAATGACTTGATTTCTACACTATGCTTCTGTACCTGTTCATGATAAGAGGTAGAACAGCCAAAAAGAAACAACATTGGGAAACAAACGTATTTCAAAAAGCATTTCTTTCTGTTAGACATTAAATTGCCCCCTTTTATAATAATTCATACCGCGTTTAAAAATTTTTATCTGGTAATTTATGTGTCATCAAAATGTACTTCATTTACGAAAATATATGCCAGCATAATAACACTTTGCGTATCCATGTCAACAGTTTTATTTATTGTATCGCTAAAATTGATTTGAATTCTTTGCGAAATGATGCCAAGCATTCCAAAAGAAAAAAGCCACCCGGATTACGAGTGGCTTTTTGATTTAAGGCCAAAGCAAATATGTGTGGCTTTTATCTGAAAGCAGATGCCGGCCGCCGGTGGCTAAACATGTTATGATTTATTTATATCGCCCCACCCTTCTCCCCTTGCATCCCATCTTTCCATGATTTGCACGTTTGCTGCGCCATGTTAATCTTTGTCTTCTTTTGTCTCTCATGATGAATTACCCTTCTTTAATAAATTAGGCTGCCTTTGGCAGCGACTTCAAAGAGCTCCCCTTTATTGAGAGGACCAGCATCCCGCTTGTCCTGATGTTGTCAATCGGGGACGGCTGACCGATCTATGGGCTTGGGGTGTGTTTTCAGCATTTCACACACCTCTATATCCCCTCTTTCTAAAAAGGACTCAAAAGATTGAAATTCTCTTATATTAAAATAGACTTCAGTAAAACGGTTCTTAGTTTACTTTGTTTCCTGTTTGGTGACGTCTTTCTCTGTATCTATCTTCTTCTGTGCAGACTTACCACTCGCTTCTTCAACATCGTCTTCGACTCCCTTGACGCCTTTCTTGAACTCAACAATGCCCCGCCCCAGGGATTTCATTACCTCAGGGAGTCTTTTGCCGAAGATCAGTAGCGCCACAATCAGGATGATAAGCCATTCCCAACCGCCTGGCATACTAAACATATTCATGCCTCCTTATATAAAATTCCCGAAACAGACAAATTATATCAACAGACTCATGAAAATCAAAGGATTTGTTTTGAGGAAAGTAAACGTTTACAGGTAGTGCTTAAGACCTGTTGTCAGCCGGTCTATAGTTCTTGATTCAAAACTACGGTCAATTGCTGCCGTTTTTGTATGGCCGTATCTCCCTCAACGTTTTTACGAGACATGATATATCCTCAGGCAGGTCTGCCTGAAATTCCATTTTTTTATTCTGTATGGGATGAAAAAATTCAATCCTGTGTGCATGAAGAGCCTGTCTCTCGATGATTGGAACTTCGCAGGTTTCCTTTTCCTTTTCCAGCAAGTCAGAAAGATAACATGCTTCGTGGTTGCTGTACATAAAGTCGGCAACGACCGGATGTCCAATTGACCGCATGTGTACGCGAATTTGGTGTGTTCGGCCCGTTTTGGGCATTATTCTTACCAAGGTATAGCCACGAAAACGCTCTATCACCTCGTAGACGGATACCGCTTCTTTCCCAATATCACGCCGTACCGCCATTTTTTGCCGATCGCTCTTGTGCCTTCCAATTGGTAAATAAATCTCGTCAGAATCAAACCTGACTTCTCCCTCTACGACGGCAACATATTCCTTTTTGATATGTCTTTTTTCAAATTGCATGGCAATTTGTGAATGAACGGCGTCACTTTTGATTACCAGCATAATCCCGCTCGTATCTCTGTCTAGCCGATGCACAATACCTGCCTTTAATGGTCCGTTGACCTGAGAAAGGTTTTGACAGTGGAAGGCTACTGCATTAACAAGTGTCCCGGATGGATGACCGCCCGCAGGATGGACAACCATGTCATACGGTTTATTGATAAGCATCAAATAGTCGTCCTCGTAAACGATATGCAAGGGAATGTTCTCAGGGACGATCCTGCTTTCTTCGAGTACCGGCACATGGACAGAAATGCAGTCACCCTTTTGGATATCATAACTGCTCTTAATCGTGCGACCATTGACCAGCACAGCTCCTTCCTTTATCAACTTTTGAATAAAGGTCCTTGAATAATCAGAAAGACGCGCTGCCAGGTATCGGTCAATCCTTTTGTCGTCAAACACCTTCTTTATTTCAAAAGTTACCTCTTTTACCTGTGAAACATCCGGTTGCATATTATTGGATCGCTGATAAACGGTACTGCGCCATAGTTGCCCAGTTGCTGTTCGGTGAGAGTTCTGTCGTTTGTGTGTATGAGCGGATGGCATCACTCACCTGACCCAGCTTTTCATAACAACGTCCTGCATCCCAGTTCCCCTCGGTGACAAGGAAATTGTTACCATACGCTAAAATATCCTCGAACTGCTTAACAGCCTCCTGGAAGAGCCCTTTTTCTTCGTAAGCATATCCTAAAGACTGTTTTACAAGAATATAAAGGGGATGACTGCCATATCGAGCTAAAAAATCCTGATACGCACGGATGGCTTCGTCATAATTTTTCAGACGATAATAAACATTTCCTAATTGAAATACAACCCACGGCGCAGCGCTGGAAGAAGACAGATTGTCTTTCATATACTTGTAAGCATCCGCCGTTGTGCTTAATGCGGCAGTTCTATCCTTTTCACTTTTCCCTTGTTGTACTGCCGTTGCCAGATCATCATTAATCTTCCAAAGATTTTGCCATGCAAACTCATTCTTTTTTGCCCTTTGAGTAACAAGAAAAGCAGACGCACCACCGGCAACAATAGCAATAATAACACCTGTTATTATATAAATTTTATATTTTTCCAGTGCCTTTAATACATTTACAGCAGCTTCTTTCATGTTTGCCCTTCTTTCAAGGTATCATATTTATAAACCAATTAATAATTCTGCCTCTTTAAACATTTCCCGAATATCATCCTCCTCCAGACCTGCCCCGCGAGCAATGAATTCAGCGCGACTCCGGTCTAACAAATCATCAGGCGTATGGGAATCCGAACCAAAAACAAGTTTTGCGCCGATCTTTTTTGCAACTTTAGCAACATGGCCATTCGCATAAGCGTGCCCTTTCCTTCCGGAGATTTCCAGTCGCACCTCATTCTTCGCAGCAAGCTTTGTATCATCCTCCGTAATAATGCCTGGATGCACCAGAATATCGGCGCCAGCCTCAATAGCTGCCCGATTTGTTCCCGGAAGCACGGGCTCGGTAATAGTCTCGCCATGCACCAGCACAAGATAAGCGCCCAGTTCTTTTGCCCGTTTCACCATGGATTTTATATGCTCAGGACGAAGGTGGGTCAATTCCACTCCCCCAAAGACCTTAATCCTTGAAACAGCAGCTATTTCCCTGCATGCCTTTAAAACATTCGGTATTACCATGTCGATATTGGAGTAATCAACATGATCTGTTATTACCAGCCCACGGAAACCCTTTGCCTCACAACGCCGGATTAATTCAGCCGGTAAAAGCACTCCATCGGAAAACAACGTATGAGTGTGTAAATCAATCATTGACAAAAACACCGGGAAAAATATTTTTAATGCGCCCGAGACGATTTGAACGTCTGGCCTACGGTTTAGGAAACCGTTGCTCTATCCAGCTGAGCTACGGGCGCATTTGATCATTGTAAGGAGCATTCTACTAGGAAAACCAAAACAGATTAAAAAACTAGATTATAGCCTTAAGACAGAAAAAATCAACATCATTAAACAAAATGTTTCATTGACAATTAGATGAACGATGTGCCCGTGGGCAAATTTCGCCCGCATCCATGACCCTAAAGCGGTGCATTCTGGAAATCAGCTCTTAATAGTGTCAAGAGAAAGGAGCGGTGTATCGTTCGAGAAATTCCAGATATGCGTACGCTTCCTCGGAGGTTCGTCCGCACATCTCTTCCAGTGGCCGCAGGCTCAGGCAAACTGCCGGTCTTTCCGGCTTGCCAAAGATAAGGCAACGGTTATCCGGACTGAGTTGCAGACAACGGACACCGGCAGGTTTTCCGTCTGGCATGCCGGGAATGGGAGACGAAATCGATAACGCAATACAACATGCCCCGCAACCAACTCTGCAGTTCACGTGATACCCATCCTATCTTCCCCATTTACCCTGAATTTCAAGAACATCTAATCTCAAAATCCCCAAGTTGCGGTAAACCATGTCATTCGACAGAGATTCTCGCCTTATTTTATCAGGGTTGTCCTCCAGGTGTTTTAAGAGGATATCCATCCCATATTTCTTTTCTTCTAAGGATTCTACGAAAAACAGGTTTCCCCGGATAATAACCGACCGGAATTCATGTGCGCATTCATTCATGATGTATCCTCTGTCTTCGACGATCGTAGCGCATACCTGCGGGTTTCCGAGAATGAAATCTGCCTTCTTACCTCTGCGTCTGCTGTGGAAATAGAAGACATTTTTGCTTTCATCGTAACCATAGCTGAGTGTAACAATATAGGGTTCCCCGTTTCTGCACAACGCAAGGGTCAGGTATTTTCCCTTCTTTATAATTCTCAGCAACTCCGCCTGATCCCGGATTGCCCTTTCCTTTTTTTGCAGATGATATCGTGGCATCATGTTTCAGGCCTTTGAATTCCTTATTCACGAAATTCCCGTAAGAGAACAGGCACGTAGCTTTTTCAGTAAAAAATGCACCGTAGCCCAACCGGAGCATATCGGAAGGAACAAATCCGTAGTACAAACATTATGAATCCGCCCTGTCAGAATTTAAAACTCTGACGGGGTTGATTTTGTTCATGTTTTTGCTAAAGGCGTTAAAATCATCTTTGAAAGACACTATATAATCTTTTCTCCGGTAAGAGTACGTAAACTTTGGATAAATCGTATTTTCTTTTTGTTGGTTTCTCTCAAACCGGACACATAGGATTCCCAGTCCTTTGTCCGACGGCTCTTTTGATAGATATCACGCGCCTGTTTCAAATAGCCCACAGCCGTTTCGTAAGCAGAAGGCTTTGTTAACGCAATCTGGTTTTCCGCCAGGGTGCACCATATCTTTAGCGCCTCGTCAGGGTACTTCTCCGCAATAGCACGGGCAACCCGGACATATTTCCCGGAAAACCAACGATTCTTACTGCAAGACTGCCTGTACCAATGTAATACTTTGTCAGCGTCTTTCTCTTTGTCCGCTATTTCTATCAATACTTCATACGCCGGAAACCTTTTATCAGGATTTTTTTTGGCCTTTTGCAGGGTCTTGAAATTATCCTGGGCGCCCACGTTTCCCGTTTCCAAAAACGTTAGCGCCCACTCCCTGACCGCAGTCTTGCTTTTCGTGTTGACCGCCGCTTCCAGGAGTTTGCTGTAATTGCTCAGGCAGGGAGAATCTAAAAATTCTTCCTGTCGTAGGGATACGACCGCATCATAGTCACCGTTCTTTTTCGCAAGTTTTGCGATATGTTCCCTCAGGGTACCGGCAATTCCCGGGTACTTTTGGCCAACCTGTCTAATGCCATTTTCTGCTGCCCGCCTGGCCTTATCATATTTTTTTGCCCCAATTAACCGCTCAACATACCGTACCCAGCTACCAGTAATTCCCGCCTCTTTTTCACAGAGGGGGAGTATTTCTTCGTTCCTGCCAGATTTTGCTAAGGCAGAGATAAGAAAATTGGAAATGCGGTCTCTCCGATAATTGCTGTTAAACTCGTTGTTGAAATTCTTTGAGAACGATAAATTAGCAAGCCTGCCGGATAAATCATCCGCCACCGCAGACCATGCTGCTTTGTCACGTATTGATTCCAAAATTTCGTAGGTATTACCGCATAGATCGTAGTCATCCTGTAACTCTGCTTCTATGAGAAACATAATTTTACTGACGTTTGGCCACCCACACCGTGTAACTGCCTTAAATCCGATTTCCAGACATTCAGAAATTTGCGAAGCGGAATCACCTTCATCATCGCAGATTTCGACGTAAGAATTCCCTTTTTCCAGCAGTTCTCGGGCAATAGCAATAACAGCATCGTAATAACCCTGGTCAAAAAGAGTTATCATCATAGAATTCACCCTGCTAAAATCTGCATTGTTTCCTTCATCTGACCAATGGTTATGCCAAGCCGGTTCTGATGTAATGTTGTCGATCTCCTGGCGTATGCTGGAAACAAGTTTATTTATCTTGCCCCCTGCCAACCGTGCGCTGTCTAAAAGTTCTGCATGCACCTCCGGATACCTGTTTGCAAGCTTTGTCAATAATTTAATCAGGAATTCCTTGTCATGCTGGTCAAGAAACTTTGTAATATCATTGTCCTGGCTTGGTTTTGCGGAAGATTTTTTTAATCGGGTTTGGGTATCTCCGGGATCGTCGCAGTCGTCTTCCCCGTACCCATCGTCGTCAAGTCCTTTCTTCTTCATGATGTTCGGGTCGGTGGATTGGGCTATTGGTATTTCTCTCTTCTCTTTAATTGCCTGGGAAAATGCCAGTACTGTTGCCACGGCATGTTTGCATCCGGCGCCGTAGGGGCAGGTGCAATCAGATACGATTTCCTTGTGCCGTCCTTGTCCGCGTATCGTAACAAGAGTTGTATATTTATCATTACCAGATACCGTTGCAAGAATCCCTTGGGGAGCAATTCTCAAGTTGGTAACCCTGCCGCGCTTGAAGTAATCTTCTCCTCTTTTCAAGACGCGGCTGCCAACCCAATTCGATACATCATTCCACGTTAATTCTCTCAAGATTTTTTCTGGATTATTCAAAGCTTATCGTTCCTCCACATACGGTATTGATCGTACAGAAAAGGGAAAATATCTGCTGAAAAACAGCCACACGAAAAGTATGCAACTCCTGCGGAGCGACATCTGAAACACAGAAACAACATGCTGCTTCGACGGAGATTGATTGCGGCATAATGGTTTGTCTATAACCATGTCGTTTCTAACGGAGCTTTTTACGATGGTTTTTCAAAATACTAAAGGGTTACCAAAATTTAAATTTAATAGACTCAACACTAGTTGCTGCTCAGGAAATTTTCAACAGACACTCAGGATACGGTCGTGGTTTTTAAAATCCCAATTTCATCTTGTGCCAACTCCTCGGCATAGTCGTTGATCTTGTAAAACTCCTTGTAGTGCAGAAGCATTTCGTTGGAGTTCTTGTAACCCAGACGGCGGCCGTAATTGACGATACACATCGTCCTCGCCTCAACAAACGAAAATCCCTTGAATTTCAATGCCTCCAGAAAACACTTCTTCATGTGACTCAGGTGATAGGCTGTAGTGCGGGCATAAAAGCAAGTATGGTGTTTAATGAGAGATTGTACATCGGCAGGGTAATCCGGATTGCCCTGAGGTGTGGTCAGTGTCTTGGTATTGTGAGGGGTAATAGGGGAGACTTGCCCACCCGTCATACCGTACGTTTCGTTTGCATAACAGATAACAGTAATGTTCGTGTTTCGTCGTATAGCATGCAATAAATGGTTGCCACCGATACCGAGCAAATCGCCATCCCCGCTTACCACAACAACATTCAGGGTATCGTTAGCGTATTTAATACCTTCAGCCACGGGGATTGCCCTGCCATGCGCTGTATGTACCGAGTCCAGATCGAAGAAGCCGGCGCTCCTGCCAGAACAACCAATTCCGGAAACGACAACGGTTCCTTGCTTTGGCAGCTCAAGTTCATCGAACGCCTGGCATATGGTTTTCAGAGCAATTCCATTTCCGCAGCCGGGACACCATGGGGTTGGCAGTAAATCAAGTTTCAGGTAACGTTTAAAACGAGTATCATTGCTCATATAATGTTTGCTTTATTTCTCTCAGGTCAATGCGGCCACCTAAGATTGGGATAAACTCTACTTCACGATGAAGCATTCGTTCAATCTCGTAAACATACTGTCCCATATTCATCTCCATCATGCGAATCCGTTTGTATCGTGGTGCGATTTTTCTGATCTCTTCAACCGCCGGGAACATGCGTACGGGGCGGTACAGGGCGAAATCATTTTTAAAATAATATGCGGCCCGGGAAAGCGCCCCGTAAGAGATAAGAAGTGTATCTGTTTCCCGGCTGCATTCCAGATATTCAAAATAGTTGTGTCGCTGTGCTGTCATCTGCTGTTTTTCACGAAAGCTTGCAATCAACTGCCGGTAATTATCGACATCCGAAGTCTTTAGCACAGAGCCCTTGTGTGATAATCCGGTAAAATGCCGGTTTCCCATGCCTAAGGCCGGACGGCTCCTGGGTGTAATCGTACAATCATAATGAGGAACAATAGTTTCATAAAGGTGACTGATATACCCGTCACTCAGGAGGATTACCGGGCTCATAGATTCTTCAGCAGCATTAAATGCTGCAATGGTGTACCGGAAGAGCTCAAAGACAGAATTGGGATAAAATACAATGGGAAAGTAATCTCCGTGGCTGCCGTGTATGCATTGGATGACGTCTCCCTGGGCTGGAAGGGTGGGCATGCCGGTGCTGGGACCAACCCGTTGGACATTGACAATAACCAGCGGTACTTCCATCATGTGAGCAAGCCCAATGCTCTCCTGCATCAGCGAGAAACCAGGCCCCGATGTTGCAGTCATAGCCTTGAGCCCTGCCAGCGATGCACCGATGACGGCGTTGATGGAGGCAATCTCATCTTCCATTTGCATCGTTTTGATATGCTTCTTATTGACCATCTCGTGAATAATCTCAGAAGCCGGCGTAATAGGGTATCCTGCAAAGAATTGTAAACCAGCGGCCTCTGCTGCCTGTGCGATGGCCTCATTTCCCTGCAGCAACTTTTTGGGCATCTATCTCCTCGATCTCAATAGCTATGTCAGGACAATATCGCTGGCACATCCTGCAGGCGATACATCTTTCTAATTCCATTAATTTCTGCTGTCTGATCTCCAGGTTTTTAACCGGACAGAAATTCACACAGATACCGCAACGTTTGCAGTATTTATGGTTAATGTGTACAATTCCTTTCCGTTTTGGAGTCTTTTCTTCGGGCATGCGACTTTTTTTAATCCTCCAGAGATAAAAAGAAAACAGATGTTGAAATATTTGTAACCGTTTAGCTTTTTAAAAAGGGTAGTGCTGATCGTTCAACGGGGCTCACGGCGGAGTCCCTTGTCTTCGGCTTGTTCCGGGGGTAAAACACCCGCACTATGTTTTTCGTTTTATGCGGATCAGATATAAATAAACGGATCTCTTTAAAAGCCTAAACGTTACATATTCTTGTGAAAAATCCGGTCTTTCAGAATAGTTTAGCACTATTGCTTGTTAAATTCTATGAATATTTTATTAGCGATTATTGAAGAGGGATTTCCATCATTTCAGCGGGAGTTGACGTTACCGTAAGTCATCGTTCCAGTATCTTTTTTGAGAAATCAGGGACACGGTACTAGTTATTTTTCGTCAAATATTGATTTATCCATGATAATGACGGTAATCGCCAAAGATTCCAATCGTCAAAGATGAAATGCCTGCATAAAGATCTTTGTCTATTTGTCAGTTGCGCCATCCATAGCGCAAACAAAATTGTTTTTTATTTCGCAAGTACAGCAACCGTAACAAATACATGTCCATGCAAGTGTCATTGAGAGGACGACAACCCGAAGCAACCCCCGGTGACAGGATCGCTCTGGTCGCTATGATGCTTTTTGAGTTCATTAGGGATAGAGATACTGTTCAGGAGTTATTTCCCGGGACTTTTCTTATAAGATTGTTAGAAAGACACTGGTTAGAGTAAGTAGAAAAAAGCCTGCCGGGAATAACGTAATAAGCACACGGGTTATAAAAGGTGGTAATTACCTCTCCCTATTATTTTCCGGCACATAGACTACCTTTCCATCTTTTAGCCGGTATGCTGTGCCCAGACGGGTGCCTTCTCCCTGTAAATTCCTGTCCGTGACCTTTTCAACCTTTATCTGCTTCCCTTTTTTTGTAACGATCTCTACCTGGCCATTGTCATTACTTCTGACCATGGTGATTTCTGTCTTTGGAGAAAGGAAATCGAGCAGACTGTAAGCGCTTATCAGCGCCCCGATAAGGCCAACAATAAAGACCACTCCCACATCAAAAAGATTGGCAACGCCTGACATGGGATCTTCCTGATGAAGATCGACGTCCTTTCCAATAACCCTGCGTCTCTTTTTAAGGTATCTCATTTTATAATAATCCCAATCCATGACAAATTCATAAGAAAAATGTAACGCTATATTTTTTGAAACACCATGACGACGTAAGGTAAATCCCGCGTGCTGGTTCGACTCTGACGGGGTTTCAGAACCCTGTCAGAGTTGTAAAACAGCTGAGAAGTCATATTTTTTCAAAAAAACTAAAGTGTTACAGAAAAATAAAGAAAAATCGTATCGCTTTAGTTTTTGAAAAATATTCACTGTTTGAGAACCCTTTGAAAATAGGGGGGCTCCATGAATTGGTTCTCCCTTGTATAATATCTTCATTATTGGAGACGCTTTTCAAAAAAATAAAATGAGACGAAAGATCTTAAACTAACTTTTCATAACACATTCGGTAAAATACTCAAGGTTCTTTATGTCTTCATGAATCCACCGATTTTTTACGGTGGAAAGAAAATAGGCAGTAATCCCGATTGCTAATCCAACGACAGTTGTTGTAAAGGCAATGATAATGTTGCTGGATAACTTTTCGAGATCACCCTGTGATAAGGCCGATAGGGCAGGTCCCATGGGGATTATGGTTCCCATTAACCCAAGGGTGGGGCCCACGCGAATCATAAGGCGAAGTGTGTCCAGGCCTTTGACCATTTTTTGTTCTATGCTTTGCAATAGATATTCTACACGAACCTCTCTGCCAGCAGTATCCTTTTTTAATTCGCCGGTAAGTTCCTCAAGATATTCCCGAAAATAAAATGGCATCTCCTGGATTTCCTGAGATTTTAGATGCAGGGTATTCTCATTGCTATGTTCCATAAAGGATTCTACAAACTCTTTTGGCCCTTGCTTACGGGTTTGCTTCTTTCGTTCCAGATATTCAGAAACAAACCCTCCAAGAGTTATAATCATCCAGAGAAAAAAAGCGACCAGTAAAATCATGACCGGATAGAGCATGGCTGATGACAGAACGGATAGAATGGTTTGTAGCAGAGCAAGCAGGTTCATGACCGCCTCCTTATCCAGCCGTAAACGAAAAGGCTGAAACATCCCGCCGCAACAGCAACGGTAATCCATGGTGTATCTGATTTTTGGGCGCTTGAGTTGCTCTCATAAGTCTTTACCTCTTCCATCTCCAATCCCTTGACGGCTTCGGTCCTTTTAACCGCTTCATTCTCTGCTATTTGTTCGTCCACTTTTGCTGGTGGAGCCTGTTGTTCTCCTTTGTTTTGCGAGATTGCCTGGGCCTGGACTATTTTATCCATTTCTGCCTTCTGTTCACCGGGGGGTTTGCCGGCGGTAGCTTGCATAACTTCAGCAAACGTATTCAGGGTATCTGAACTTATAAGCCCGGGGGCGTTCAGAATATCCATGGTGTACTGCTGGAATGCAGGATTGTTGCAGGTGTGCTCACAGCAGGCAGCGCCGTGCGTTGCCACCGTTTCCGCATATTCCTTCGCCAGGGTTTGTTTGATATTTTCCGTGGGCTGCCAGTACCCTTTTCGTATGGTTTCAAGCATTCGGGCAGTAATGGCCTGATAGGCATAAGGGTTCTTTTCGCTGAAAAATTCTTCCAAATCCATGCCGTATTTGTCAGTCACGTAAACTTCAAACATCTGCTCCCATCGGGCGGCGTCCATTGTCTCTGGTGCGGTAACCTGCCAGCCCCACATGTTTTCTACAATTTCGGCCATCTTGTTAGCGCCTTCAAAACCCTCCTTCTTCATCCCTTCAATCCATTGCGGGTTTAAATAGCGCGACCGCAATTCCATGCCCATCATCTTATCAATCGATGTCATTTCAGGTTTGACGGGATTCATCATGTTCGTGACGGCAAGTTCTGGTGATTTTCCGTCCAATTCCCTGACCGCTGCAGCAAGACCGCCCGCATACATGAAAAAGTCGTCATTATCAAGAGTTCCATAAAGATTTGTCGAGCGGCTGTGAATGACCATTTTGGTTCCACTCAGAACCATTTTATAAACTTCTTCCATAGGCTCTCCCCATAGACCATTCCCATATCCATAGCTCATCCGTTTTAAATATTCATCTGCCACCACAGAGTCGTTTTCCCAGGTTCCGCTTGCACTTACTATGCGAGAAACATTCAGGTCATAACGTCCCGGGGCTTCATCAAAGATTCTAACGGCTGCATATTGTTCGGCCTTTTTCTGCGGCCAGCCTTGCTGAATCAGCTTGCCGGCAACTTCTCTGAAATGTTGTTGGACATAATTGTCTTTTTCATCAAGGTTTTTTACCATCTGGACGGCCTGGTCGATGTATTGAGTCAACTGCCCGAACATCTCTTCTGCTGCCGAAGATACAACGATGTCGATCCGCGGGCGCCCCAGCTCCTCTTTTGATATGATTTTTATCCCTGCTACCCTTCCCCATTCATTCCAGACAGGTTCAACTCCCAGCAGATAGAGTATCTGGGATTCCAGCACGCCTTCATGACGTATAGTCTCCGTGCCCCAAATCACAAAGGACAATTTTTCCGGATATTTTCCATTATGGTTTTTTTGATAATCATCGAGGAGTTCCTTTGTTAATTTAACGCCTACCTGCCATGCCTCTTTTTTGGGGATTTTATCCGGGTTGAAGGCATAAAAGTTCTTTCCTGTCGGCAAAGAATCAGGATTTCTTACAGGATCATTTCCCGTCCCCGTCGATATATATTGCCCATTCATAGCCTTAATCAGACTGGATAATTCTCTCCTTGCACCCTCCTGGATATTTTTATCCAATTCATCAACGGAAGTTTCTTTTGCAACTTCCTGAATTGCCTGAATCGTTGATAAACGAAGTGACGCATCTGGGGCAGAGCCGAATGTATGAAGCCCATACGGCATATTCAGCTGTTTTAACTCCCGCAAATATCCTTCTATTTTATGAAGAACTTCGTGTTCGTATCCTGGCAAATTACATGTGCTAACATCCGTGTTTCTTGCTGGCTCTTTTAATGAAAACTGCCTGTTTTCTGGTAATGTTGATTCTTCTCCTGCTTTCCATTCCTGTGAAATTGAGGAAGTGGATGTAGCAGAGGCAGTTTGGGAGGAATTTATGGCTGATTCGTCAATCTTAATATCCTTATCGAGTCCCAGACTTTTTATTTTCTGCATAATATTTTCCATATACTGTTTTGCATGTTCAGCGCCCTGGGCAAGCGCCCGACTATGATCACCAATCAATTCTTCCAATTCGGCATATTCATGATAGAGGCCACCTTTTTTAAGAGGGGGTATCATATGATCGATAACAACTGCAGAGCCCCTTCGTTTTGCCACGAGTCCCTCGCCAACATCATCTACAATATAGGGATAAATTACGGGTAAGTCTTGAATCAATGCCTCTGGCGGGTCATCGCCGGAGAGTCCGCCACTCTTGCCGGGTAACCATTCATGCGTGCCATGCGTACCCAAATGAATAACGGCATCTGCACCAAAGCCATATTTCAGCCACAAATAGGCGCCTAAATACTGATGGTGTGGCGATAGATCTTTGCTATGATACATAGCCTCCAGGTTCTGAAGCCAACCCCTGACGGGCTGGGGGAGAATGACGACATTTCCCTGCTTTATGGCGGGGATTACCATATATTTCTTCTTTTGCGCGGGGTCTGTCCATATCATTACATTTGATTCCTCGACAGGTCCCCAGTCTTTGTTAACTTTTTTTATAAAATTTGCAGGCAGGTTTCTGCACCATTTTTGATACGTCTCTAGCGGCAATAGGACACATCTCTTGTTTTTCACCATTTCATCCAGTTCGCCCGGCGCCCAATTCCCAACGTTTCTCCCGTACTTCAGGGAATTTTCAAGAAGGGTATCCGCATTAACCGCTTCATTGCCAACATCAAATCCCTCTTCTTTCATCTTCTTCAGGATATTATCGATGCTGGCAAAGGCATTCAGATAGCTGGCGCCAATATGCTGTTTCCCGGGCGGATAATTCCAATAAAAAATAGCCACCTTTTTGTCCTTATTATTTTTTTTCTGTAAGTTGATCCAGGCTTTTATGCGATTGACAGCACGGTTGATGCGTTCCGGTATAGACTTCCGGTATTCGGCAAAAAAACCGGTTTCCTCGTCTCTTTCCCGGATACGATAGGCGGCGACGGTAGGTTGTATAAGGCCGGCAATTTCGGGGATTGCCAGTTGCCAGCTTCCTTCCAGGGAGCTTAGGCCTTCCGGATCGCTTTCCCATTCCTTTCCATCTTTTCCGTAGAGGGTAATCAGATTGATTATTGGCGTCCCACATTTTCCCAACACATCGGTGGCCTTAAAGTCTGAAAAACGAAATAAAAAGGATAGTATGCCTGAAACCTTTGTGCCTTCTTTCATATCAGACAATATCTTTTCAACAACAGCAGCTTCGGGATAACCAAAGGCAATAAAGGCATTCAAACCCTTTTCTTCAAGGAGACGAACCAATTCGTCTTCCGCCTCATTTTGATCACGCTCACAAAATGCTGAATACGTTAAAACAGCCACCCATTCCGCCTCCTTTTTAAGGTAACCCGTTTCACGGTACCAGCGCTCAAATTCTTCAAAGGTTTCAAAAAACATTCCCTGTGAATTATGGCGATGATAATAGCCATTTTTCAGGCGCTTCTTCGGTAATTCTATTTTTATTCCAGGGATTTTTTCGTATTTGTCCAGAGAGAATAGCACCATATTTTGAAAATTTTCAACGCCGTCGTACTCGAAATAGGTACGAAACTCTTCATCATAGGTAAAACCTAGCTCGAGGTATTCCTTGTCCATTCCTCCCGATTGGCTTATCGGGAGTATGCGCGCACCATTAGATATGGCCTTTTTAATCACTTCACGATCGAAACCTGCTTGTGTTGACGTAGAGATTCTTATACCCATGATATCGATAACAACAATATCAGAATCCTCAATCTCGCGGGGATCGAAGTTCATATCCAGGTCTGTCTTGCTGATGAGCTCAAAATTTATGCGCTCTTTCAGAAAGGGATACTGAGCCCAGATGTTTTTTATTGCCCTAACTACGGTAGGGGTCAGGTAGGGCCCCACGATAAAACGGTATTTTATTGGCTTGGGCTCCTTAGCAATGGAAAAGGGCTGATGTATTGCCAATAAAATTAATACAAATAAAATAAAATATCTTTTCATTGCTTACTCCTAAACTGTACAAGACGGAAAAGACAAAATTGAAACATGAAGTTGTCTATATCAACCCTGTCAGGGTTTGAAACCCTGACAGGGTAAGTTTTTATTCTTTTGCCAAAATGTAAAAAATCTTTTATGAGAAACTATTTACAAGATTCTCCAGCGGCTTTAGGACTGCAAACATCCTTAGTATATATCCATTTCAAATGGTCGCCTTCCTGAAGTACATATTTACTGGCAACAGACGTTGCATGTTTACCATTGAGATCATAATACCATGCCTTATCTCCTCTTTTCCCTTCAACACCATCAATGGATACAACGAGAAGGTATTCGCCAATTTGTTTGGTTTGTACTGTTGCTATGGATTGAAGCGCTTCCAAAGCAGTAACACCCTGTTTCCATGCTACTTTTGCCTCGCGATTCTGTTGCATTCCTCCGTAATTAATTTCAATGGTGACATCCTGGCTGGCGCTGTATGCTGCGGGTAAAATCACAAAAAAAATAAATATTCCCAATGCTTTCTTTAAGTGTTTCATATTACTAATCCTCCTTATCTCACAAAGTTTCGAAATAGACACTCTTTATTTCATGTTGTAGGGACAATTCATGAATTGCCCCTGCACCACGAGCTAAAAAATTTCAAGGTTTTTTATCGTGTCATTTACCCACCCCTAAATCCCCTCCCGAGAGGGGACTTTTTAATTCCCCTCCTTGGAGGGGTTAGGGGTGGGTTTGCCTTTCGTTAATTTTGCATTACTTTTACTTTTTAATTCCACCTCCTATCTCTGTTATCAGTGGGACGATAGCCGTTTGTATTGCTCCACAGCCCTGTCTCTTTAAAACTTTAATTCCAGTCCACATAGATGCCTTGAATTTATTGGTATCTTGGACAAGTATTCGTTGCTTTTTAAATCAGGTTATCATAAGTACTGTCCGAATTATGAGAAATTAAAACTCAATTGTCCCAGTCCGTAAGGTGCAGGTGGTATTTCAAACGATTTACCTGATCATGTCCAAATATCTCGGTAGGTAAAGAGGTTCGTAAGCAAGAGTGCCACCAGATTGGAAAGAGGCCCTGCGAACTTTGAGCTCAATTGGACGTACTTCTGGATCACCATGGCGATGAGCGCTGTCAAAATTTGAATTTTCACCACGCTGGCACTGGTTCCCACAAAGGCCTTTATCTTAAGATTCTGTTTGAGCGCCTTAAAAAATAGTTCAATGTACCGGCGATCCTTATAGATGGCAGCAACCGTTGTGGCGCTCCATTTCATGTTGTTGGCAAGAAACACAAGGATTTCATCTTTCTCAAGGCTATAAACCTCTATCCACCGGAGAGGATGAGGACACCGTTCATTGGTATTCGTTTTCGTAAGACGAATAATCTCATCTTTGAGAATACGGCTGTTCTTCGGAATTTTCTGTTCTTTGACATCCTCGTAAAGGGTGTCGTTCTTCATCGGGATGGCAAAAAAGACGCCTTTTGCCTATCCACTTGCCAAAGAGGCTGGAATCATTAATAGCCCCTATCATCTACCACAATAGTGCCAGAGTCAAAGTGTAACTGATGCGACACCCCACATCTGAAACATTACCTCCCGTAATAACAGCAGCGGTAAGGAAAAAAGCCACCTTGCAATCAAAGACATAATTTAACTGCTCACTTAGTATACCGAATTTTGCCCAGTTAAAAAGTGACAGGGGGACAGGTCAATGATGGAGGAATCCCGGCTGACCAATATATTCTTAAATCTGAACTATTTCTTCCCTGAAAACTTATCACGCAATTGATTCAGCAGATTCAGGAGACCTTTTGGTAAAGTTACCACGGACGATGTTCATTGGCATGCACAAACATGGAACGGCTGGGTGCAGTAATTCCCTAATGCGTCAACTTACCTTCGCAACTTCTCAGACCTTCCGTAATTCCTCTTAAAAAATGCACTTGACCCGGTTGACAAAACAGCATAGAAACAAACTGCTCCCGGCCAGAAAAACCCTTTGGCATGATATTCGGCATTGGTCTCTTTTACTGCTCGATAAAACTCCGGGCAAGGAGACAATTGCAACAACGGACTGAGGATACTACAAAATTTATTTATGGACTAGTTTACCCTTGGTTCATGAGTTTTCTATACCAACTCGCTTATACAAAATCAAGGCTCATCTTAAAAAATTAATTTGAGCAAGTGTAGGATACTATACAATTAGATTAAAAAGCTGCTCCTATAGTAAAAGTGATGACGTTTTTATCTCTGCCCACATATTTTGGATCGTCTGATTCGGCGTTGCGGTTTTCGAACCAGTAACTCAATTCTGCAAACAACCACTTCTGAATATGATATTCTAAAGATGTCCTGACTCCCCAGGTAAAATATTTTACATCGGGTGTGTTTTCACGCGCAGGAATGTCTATGAATTGATAATAGTTTGAAAGGCTTCCCTCAATTTTTTTCGTGAGTTTTCTTCTAAAAGTCAAATAAACGGAACTTATATCATAAAAGCTTTTTTCCGGCATGCCAATAACCTCCTGCTGACCTTTTTGAAGCATGACGGAGAAATCGGTCACAGTATTCAACCGTGTTTTCGATTCCAGAGAAAATATCACCCCGTTATATTGATTATATCCCTCTTCTTCATAATGACGCACACGATAGCCTATTTTCAATATGCCGCTGGTCTTTGCTGTTTCTTTCCATTGCAGCCCGGCCAATGCCTCATAAAGCGTAGAATCACTTACGGTATCAGAGTTATAATCCCTCATGCCATAATTAAATTCAGTCAGGGTGTCTAACTTCGTCAGGAGCTTATAGGTTAGCCGTGTGCTAATTTCCTGTTCATTGTAATCCCAGCCCTTATACGTACCGTCGTACCGATGATCATTGTTAGAATAGGAGATTTCTGAGCCAAACCTGGCAAAATAGTTGGGAAGAGTTACGGTTGTTGTGAAATAATTTGATCTCCTCCTCGTTCTCTGGACCAAACTTCCGTATATGAGACTGTAAGTCGGAGGGGTCTGAGTATCTTCAAACCGGTCGTGCAGCCTAATACTTAACCCGCGAGGGAGCGCTGTCTCCCATGAACCGTCAACGTATTGATTCACGTGCCCCTGGTCTGGATTTTTTCGGTAATCCAGAAAATTCGCGAGATAACCCACATTGAATTTACTTTTCAAGCCTCTGATTGGCAGGAAGAGATCTATTCCGGGAGAATACATGGTGATAAGGTCAGATTTTTCATTATTCGGGAGGTCAAAAATATTGCTGTCAAATATCTCACTTATTGCAAACATCGGATGGAGTCTGACCGGCCCCAGTTGCAAATTGCTCTGGGTTCTATCCGCCTGCGATAATTCCACCGGCATAATATATTGTGCATTGGCCTCGTGACAGTGCGTTTGTTGGAAAAAAACTATAAAGAAAAATAAAAAAAGATGGAAGAAGATTGCATTTTTGTAAAAGGGAACAGAATTTATGAGGTCTTTGGGCATCTTTTCTCGTTTAACGAAGGGTTGCTGCTAACACATCAGACAAACGCTGGATTTATCGTTTTATGAATACCTGCTTGTTTCTCTGTTGATTTTAAATCTTGAAACCTTTTTATTCATTCGATATAATAGCACTCGGTTTCGCTCCCATTATATAAGGGTTATTGGCAGTAATCAATAAGTTTATCTCTTAAATTCTTTTTTTATCAATATCAATCGTATGCGTATCTTCATCATACATACCCTGTTAACAGCCCTATTCCTGATACTTTGTTCCTGTTCATCCACGAGCACGATGGAAAATCGACCATCAGAAGCTAACGCCATCTCAAAAGAATCCCCAGAGACTCAGCCTGTTGTAAAAAACATTGATAATATAAGAAATAGAAACCAGAAAGATTATCGTATCCAAGTTAAAGACGTCTTGTATGTTGACGTGTACAATGAACCGGAATTGAGTTATGACCAACAAAAGCAGCGATCATTGCGTGTTTCCACGGACGGCAAAATATCATTTCCGCTTATAGGTGAAATAGAGGTCGCCGGACTCACTCCCTTCCAACTGGAAAGAAAACTGGAAGAACTGTTGGGCGATGGTTATCTGATAAATCCCCATGTCTCTGTTATTGTGGGGAATTATTATGGTACGGTAAGCGTCATCGGGCAGATCAAAAGTCCTGGAGAGATAAAATTACAGGACCGCGAAATTTCCGTTGTTGAGGCGATTTCTATCCGTGGCGGATTTACTGATATTGCTTCTCCCAACCGCACCTATATTGTCAGGATAGAGAATGGTGAAAAAAAGATAATCCCGGCAAAGGTAAACAAGATCATTAAAAATAAAATAATCGACGATATTATCCTGAAATCCGGTGATACTGTGGTTGTCCCCGAGGCATTTTTTTGATAATGAGACATGCACTGCTGATGGCCAAATCGGTAGTGGTATAAGATTTGGTCGTTCATTGGGCCAAAGTAGTTCGATAGTTTTTTTGTCGTTTGTCGATTCCCCCTATCATAGTTCTTCAGAAATACACAGAGGAATTTGACCCTTCCCATTTACACGAATGACAAGGGTGGATCCGTTCTTCCCAGGAAACTTATTGTTTGGTTTTTTTGATAGACCTGCAGAAAGGTGTTTACTACCCGCTGAAGGTCATCCCTGCTAAGATTTGAACCGGACGGCAGGCAAAGTCCCTTATTGAATAATTCTTCAGCCACACCGGAACCATAATAGGGACAATTCCGGAAAACCGGTTGTAGATGGAGCGGCTTCCATACCGGCCTGGACTCAATGTTCTCCGCTTCCAGGGCCAACCGCATATCCTCCCTTGTGGAACCACATCCCGATGGATCGAGAGTCAGACAGGTCAACCAACGGTTGCTTCTGCCAAACTCTGCCTCCGGCATAAACTGAATGCCGGGCAGACCTCCCAATTCTCTTTTGTAAAAATCAAAGTTGTCCCTGCGTGCCTGCACCCGCTCTGCCAAAATACGAAGCTGCCCCCGGCCTATCCCCGCAAGCACATTGCTCAGCCGGTAATTATAACCAATATGGGAATGCTGATAATGGGGGGCTGGGTCTCTTGCCTGTGTCGCCAGAAACTTCGCCTTCCGGATCAGGTCCTCATCATCGGAGACCAGCATACCGCCAGAAGAACAGGTAATGATCTTGTTGCCATTGAAAGAAAATATCCCGAATTTGCCAAAAGTCCCTGTGTGCCTTTCTTTGTAGTAAGCGCCGAGCGATTCTGCTGCATCTTCAATAAGCGGGATGCCATATTGATTGCAGAGATTCATTATGGGGTTCATATTAGCGCTCTGCCCATACAGATGGACAATAATTACCGCCTTCGGCCTTTTCCCTTTTCTGATTCTATCCCGGATTGCGTCTTCAAGGCAGTTGCAGTCCATATTCCAGGTGACTGGCTCGCTATCGATAAATACCGGCGTCGCCCCCTGGTAGATGATCGGATTCGCGCTGGCTGCAAAGGTCAGGGTGGAGCAAATCACCTCATCGCCTGCCCGAATTCCCAATAAAATCAATGCCAGATGGATAGCCGCGCTTCCGGAACTCACGGCAGTGGCGTACCGGGCGCCCGTAGCTTCACAAAATTCCTTTTCAAACATATCTACATGGGGTCCTACGGGAGCGATCCAGTTTGTCTCAAATGCCTCTTTTACAAATTCAAACTCTTTATCTCCCATATGGGGTGAAGAAAGGTAGATGCGTTTTTTATTCATATTTATAAATTAGGTTGGGTTTAAAAGACAAAGCCTAACCCGAACGAGTCGGAAAAGGCAAAATCCGAAACACGAAACTCGTGAGTCAACCCTGTCAGGGTTTTAAACCCTGACAGGGTTGATATTTTTGCTAAACTGCTACTTCATCCTTTCTATCGCCTGTTTTATTTCTTTCACTATGGGGTGTTCTTTTGTTGGCCATATCCTGCCTCCGGTAAGGATCCATACGGTTTGGAGAAGGATGCCAAAATCAAAAAAGAAGGACTTCCGGCGCACATGTTCCATCGCAAGCTCCACCTTTGCAGGAACGAAAATTTCTTCGTATGCCTTATCAGGCTCTTTGGCAAACGAGAGCAGATGCTCCTCATTCCTCAGGTGTAATGATGCATTGCTTGTAATACCGGGCCTGACTTCCAATATCCTTTTCATTGCTACAGTATAATTATTTACTATTTCCGGGACATCGGGGCGATGTCCGACAAAACTCATATCCCCTTTCAGCACGTTCCAGAGTTGTGGCAATTCATCCAGCTTCGTCTTCCTTAAAACCCTTCCAATGTTTGTAATGCGGGGGTCTCTGTCTGTTGTTACCGAAGAGCCGATTTTATCCGCATTGACCATCATAGTGCGAAATTTATACAAGCTGAATAAACGTCCATTACGCCCAACCCTCTTCTGTGAATAGATAATGGGGCCGGGTGAGGAGAATTTGATGAGTAAGGCCAGACAGAATAAAACCGGTGAAAGCATAACAATGCCAATCAGAGATACAAGAAGGTCGAAAATCCTCATAATCAAAAGCGTTGCCCCATTTTGAGGGGTTATCCCAATTTTCCTTGTTTGTAAAACTGTATCACTTGTTGCGTCATTATTCTTCTTTGATAACAGGCAACAAGTTTTCCATGAAGCTTCTGGCGATGGTAACGGTTGCTTTTCGTTTATCTATTATTTCAGCAGCGATATACTAATCTACATCATCAAAATCCAGCGTATATTTCTGGGACACACTAACGACGCTTTCCATAACATCAACAACCAGTGATTACAATTTCTTCCCAGGCACAAAAATTGTATCATAACGGCATGGGGAAATAAATGGTTAGTTGGTTGCGTTCCTGTGATGAAAAAACGCCTCACACAGAGACGCAAAGTCCGCGAAGAGAAACAAAAAGCTTTTACCCTTTGCGCCCTTAGCGTCTTGGTGTGAGACCCAAAACCCTGCTTGTGCCATCATAAGCACCAAATTACAGCATCCAAAGGATAAATAAATTCCAATGACTAATATCGAAACTCCAAAACGATACTTACAAAGCCAGAATAATAATATTTCGAATTTTGGGAATTGGATTTTGAAAATTATTTGTAATTTGTTATTTGGTTATTGGAATTTCCTATCTGTGTTACTGCGGCAACTCTCTCCGCGTTCTTTGCGGCCTGGCGAGATAACTATTTTTTTAACCATCTCTTCAAGGTCAGCAATCCCCGGATCGACCCAAGTCCATAACTGAAATGAAGAGTAGTAAAAACAACTGGCAGGGTAAGCAGATATCTGAAACCGTTTTTACAGGCCAGCCGGAAGGAAAAAAAGAGGTTGGCCATCGAATAACTCCCGGCAATGAAAAGAAAAGCGACTGCTGCATAAATTGAAAATGGGCAAAGAATTGCTGAAGATATCAAAGAGGTGACAAAAACAAATGGAGCAAAATGTCTCCACGATAGTGTATACGGGGCGATTACCTTTGTATACACCACCCATTTCCCGTTTTCAAAATTCTGCTTCCACAACTTTTTTATAGAATCCCGGCAGTGGTAATATGACCGTATTTCCGGCGTCAGATAAATCAGCCCGCCGTTCTTCCTGATCCTGGCATTAAACTCAATATCCTGATTCCTTATGAGCCGTTCATCAAACAACCCTACGTCTTTGAAGGTCTTCCTTGGCCAGGCGCCAAGATAGACGGTGTCTGCATATCCAGCCCACGGTTCATCATGGAACCTTCCGCCACCCAAACCAAACCGGCAGTGGTGGGCAAACTCAATAGCCTTGCCAACAAAGCCTTTGCCTCTGGCTACCATCGGACCACCCACATTTGCTATGTCCTTTTTTCCCAGCCATTCAACGCATTTGCTAACATAATCAGGTGCATATGCCGAGTGGGCATCCATACGGATAATAAAATCCCCTTTTGCCTCTTTGATCCCAATATTTAAGGTACAGGGGACGATTCTTTTGGGATTATCGAGTACAGTAATATGAAAACGAAAAAATTCCGGAGATGAGGCCTTAATTTTGTTGATCTCTTCCCTGGTGCCATCCGCCGAACGTCTATCAATGAGGAGGATTTCAAACAGGCCTTTCGGATAATCCTACTGCAATCCTTTCGTTATTCATAAAATATTCAAGCGCTAAAGAGACACCTTCAAAATAGCTCTTTACGAATGATACCTGCATTACGGCAGCAATAACCACGCTTCTTCCAGGGTCTTTATAATATCCTCAATGGTCACAGAAGCCATCTTGCAATGACCTTCAGGATTTCCGATAGGATGCAAATGCCAGCCCCTCATATTATCGAAATCAATTCCCCATATCCTTTTTCCTTCTTGAATGAGAGCGAAGGCAGTAGTTCCGGTCTGTTCATTGAAATATATTTGTAAAAAACGCCCTTTCGTTAAAATTGCACGGCCTTTGAGAATGAATACTTCCGTATGCATATCGACTTTTTCTACAAAATCAAGCGTAGAGAATGAATGCAGCAGGGAAAGCAGGAATTGAGTTATATCCATTCTTTTTTTAAGAATTCATAATGTTTTTTTAGTGTTTCGGCTTCTTCCCACTGCCAGAAATCCTGTTCGACTTCAAAGGAATAGGCATCTGTTTTTAAATTATTACTCCTGAATTTTTCTTTAAACTTTTCAAAATCTGTTCCCCATCTACTCTGAAATATTTCAATAGTCTCTTGAATGTATTTTAACTTCAATTCAAGGTATTCTGTAAACACTTTCTGAAAGGCATTATCGATATCTTTTGTCCCTGTTGTTTTTATCAGAAATTCGCCAAGCTTTGGAGATATGGCAGGCATTTTATAAGCTCCTTTTAACGCTTGAAATCTTTTCCGGGTTTGTTCTTAAATAAATATTAACGTTTATCACGTCACTCATCCTTACTCCTGTTTTTTAACCCGACGCAAGTAGGTGGAAAGAATTATATCATAACGGCAACGGAAAATAAACGGTCAAAACTGCTGAAATGAAGAGTATATCCAGTGAACCCCGACTCTGGACGCTATATTCTGTTCGTTATTTGCGCCCTTAGCGGCTTGGTGTGAGACCCAAAACCTTGCTTGTGCCATCATAAGCGCCAAGATATAAGCGCCAAATTACAACATCCAAATGACAAATAAATTCCAATGACTAATATCGAAGCTCCAAAACAATACTTACAAAGCCAGAATAATAATGTTTTGAATTTTGGGAATTGGATTTTGAAAATTATTTATAATTTGTTATTTGGTTATTGGAATATCCTATCTGTGTTACTGCGGCAAATCTCTCCGCGTCCCTTGCGGCCTGGCGAGATAACTATTTTTTTAACCATCTCTTCAATGTCAGCAATCCCCGGATCGACCCAAGTCCATAACTGAAATGAAGAGTAGCAAAAACAACGGGCAGGGTAAACAGATATCTGAAACCGTTTTTACAGGCCAGCCGGAAGGAAAAAAAGAGGTTGGCCATCGAATAACTCCCGGCAATGAAAAGAAAAGCGACTGCTGCATAAATTGAAAATGGGCAAAGAATTGCTGAAGATATCAAAGAGGTGACAAAAACAAATGGAGCAAAATGTCTCCACGATAGTGTATACGGGGCGATTACCTTTGTATACACCACCCATTTCCCGTTTTCAAAATTCTGCTTCCACAACTTTTTTATAGAATCCCGGCAGTGGTAATATGACCGTATTTCCGGCGTCAGATAAATCAGCCCGCCGTTCTTCCTGATCCTGGCATTAAACTCAATATCCTGATTCCTTATGAGCCGTTCATCAAACAACCCTACGTCTTTGAAGGTCTTCCTTGGCCAGGCGCCAAAGGTAACGGTATCAACGTATTCAGCCTTTTGAGAAGTTCTGAACTTTGAATTTCCCACACCAAAAGCATGGGAAAGTCCCATGCAGATAGACTTTGCTATGAAAGAATTACCGCCTGGAAGCGATGTGATGGGACCACCCACATTTGCTATGTCCTTTTTTCCCAGCCATTCAACGCATTTGCTAACATAATCAGGTGCATATGCCGAATGTGCATCCATACGGATAATAAAATCCCCTTTTGCCTCTTTGATCCCAATATTTAAGGCACAGGGAACGATCCTTTTGGGATTATCAAGCACAGTAATATGAAAACGAGAAAATTCCCGAGACGAGGCCATAATTTTATTGATCTCTTCCCTGGTGCCATCCTCCGAACGTCCATCAATGAGGAGGATTTCAAGCCTGTCTTTCGGATAATCCTGCTGCAATAACGAGTGCAATAATTGACGGATATACCTCTTTTCGTTGAATATAGGGATGATGAGGGAAACAAAAGGAAGATTGTGGGTCATTTTTCTATTATTTCTGCTGGTGTTTTTCTGCCCAGTTCAGTACGGTCAAAATCTGTGTCGAAACTTGCAAGGTTCAAACTATATTTTTTGGCTGCAAAATATTGATATGCATCATCAAAATCAAGTTTGAATTGTTTCATTATATCAATCAGATACCTTGTGTCTTCTGGCTTAAGATGAATATAATTTACGTCTCCATCTATAAAGATATCTTGTACAAATCTTCTCATGGTTTCTGTTTCATTTAGTTTACATAAGATTAATATAATAGAATGAAAGGCAAAATCTGTAATATAAAGGCTTTCTGCCGGTATATTATCTAACAATAGACGAACTTCTTCTGAGTTTTTCTGATTTAATAGCCGTTCGAGCCATACATTAGTATCTACTAAATACACATTAGTCCCCTCGCCATTCTAATGCCTTTTTCTGGAGTTCAAGAGAAGTATATTTATTACGATATTTCTCTAATGCACCAGCCCAATCCTGACGAAGTTTTTTTCCGATCTTCCTCCTCTTCTTTTCAAGCAAAAACTCCGTAAAATCTTTTACCTCTTCCTGTAGTGCCGGTGGTAGTTGTTTAATCAGATCCTCTAATGTTTGCATTTATATCACCCCTTTTTCATTCTTTCAATTCGCAAATCGGATATCCCTTATTGTTTCTGCCTTCTCCCTTAAACATTGTAATAATCTGGACTCACCGATCCATTCCACAAAATCCATTATCTCTTTAAATTCATCATTTTCATAGCGAGAGATAAAATCTTGCGTGAGCATCTGATATTTTTTCTCAAATTCCTGTAGCTTTTCTTCCGTTTACCTTATCCCCGTTTCCAGGAGGCGCAACTCATTTGCCAGCGCTGCTTCCACCAGTGGTTTATTTGACGATTCTGTTTGGAAATCAATCTGATGACAACCATCCTAAAATTCCTTTACGTATCGTGCGATATATTTTTCATTTATATTCATTTCTTCACCTTCGTGCTTAAATTACTTAATGATTATACCATATATTACTTTATTTCAACATTTCATCCTTCTTATTAAAAGATTGGCCACCAAGGTACCAAGACGCCAAGGGCTTTTATCACAGAATCTAAAAGTTCCTTTGTGGTTTTTCTTTGTGACTTCGTGTCTTCGTGGCTGGAAAAAAATCACCATTGATACACATGCACCTCATACGGCTTAAAATCATCCACAAACACCCCGCCTTTTACCGGCAATGATCGACCTTCAAACAAGACAGTAATTTCCGGAATATTCTTTTCGTGAGGGTTAAACCGACCGACGGTCTTTTCCTTTGCAGAATTGACGGCAAAGAGATACCGTTTCCCCTGATGAACCTTGAACAAGGTATTTATTGCCGGATAGCCCAGGTCATCTTTCGTTGCTCCTTTTACAATCTGAAAAGCACAGGTTTCCGTTGTATTCCTTTCTGCCAGCACGTTGTGCAAATATGCAAGTTCTCCCACAACCTTTTTCAGATTATTCCACACACCTTTGTCAAAGGGAGCGCCAAAGTTGTTCCCCCAGCCTCCATAGGTATAGTAAGTAATACCGGTAGCGCCGTGGATAATGGACAGATACGTCATGGCACGCAACTCCTCGTTCGTCGGGTACCGTTCCCATCCCCATCCTTTAAAGTCTTGCACAATCGCCCATACTCCTTTGCACTGTCCCGCCTTCCTTAACTCTTCCTTCACGTGGTTCATATCATTTATTACTTCGGGAACGCCACGCATTCCATTTTTGCCAATAGGGTACAGTTCCGGTAAAAAGATGTCCGTTGAGTTCACATATCCTTTATATCTGTTTTCTGCACCAACCCAATCTGCCTGGCTGGTCAGGTGAAACGGATCAATGTCCTTCACGGCCTCATGCACGCGTTTAAGGTCGCTTGATCCGATATGGCTTGCGGTGTCATCGGCCAGATACCACGAGAGCAACGCCGGTTGATTTACTTCAGATGCTACATCACGGACAATGGTATCAATATCAGAACTGTTGTGTCCGGTCGATGTCATGACAACAACCTTCATTCCATACTGTGCTGCTGTGGAGTAAAATTCACGAAAATCATTATTCCGTTCTTTCATATAGGTATGGGCAGTATTAAAACCCGCTTCTTTAAGTTCCTTGAAAGCGTTATTGAAGTTGTAATCATTTACCATGCTCTTCTGTACGGCATAGATGCCGATAGGGAAAAATGGCTTATTATCAATGAGCGTCATCCCATCGTCACGCAGTCTTATCGTATTGGCACGAAAATACCCCTCACCCTGACCCTCTCCCGCAAAGGGCGAGGAACTTTCCCTCCCTGACTTCGTCGTAAGCTCAGTCGAGCGATGGGAGGGATTAAGGGTGGGTGGCATATTTTCATGAGGTAGGGTATCCTTTATTACCTCCCCTTTATCGTTCGACTGAGCGCTCGCGACGAAGTCCCCTCCTTGTGAAGGAGGGGACTGAGGGGTGGTTAATTGTTTGCGACCGTGCGGCCCCATGATGTTTTCTGTCGGAAATTCTTTTACCAGCACGTACCATGTTTTTTGCATCTTATTCCCGGCAAGGTCATGTGACTTGACTTCAATCTTGTGTAAATTTGGTGCATACGTTAACTCAGGTTTCGGACCTTCAAGGCTGACATTTTTTATCGAAAAGAAATCCCCGTTTTTCAGATTCGGTGAATCCCATCCAAAACAGAGTTCTGCCGAAGCAGCGCCGGCAGGAGATTTCACGGTATGCACATTTCGACGCCAGTTTACATCCCTGCTTCCAAAACTCATCCTGTATGGAGCGCCTACATCATTCCCTCTAAAATCCTTCCAGCGTATACCGCTTGAAAGCTCTCCCCAATGCTGTAATTGTGTGAGTTCCATAGTATGCTGCGCAAAAAAGGTAAGTACATACTTTGAATTTTCTCGAACAGGAATCTGTGGCGACTGTAATTTAAAGGCAGTATCCACATAGGTTTCATCTTTATTCGTGCTCCTCACCGTGATCACTTCTGACGTATGTTCCACCGTTAGTGCGTCCTGGTAATTCTCAATACGCCATGCTGAAAGACTTCTGCTGCGGTCGATGGGCTTGAGCGGGCCATTGGTCTTGAGAGTATATTCGTTCCCATGGGTTTTATCCTGTAATAATTCCACTTTCCCTCCATCAAGATACGCCTCTACACTCTTGACGCCAAGCCCGCCAAGGTTGTCACAAAGGCGGAACGAGATCGGGATATCTGCATTCTCAGTTCTTGTCGGGCTTCTCCAAATAATTTCAGGCGGTGCCGTATCAGGACCGGTCCATCCAGTATCTGTAATAACGGCACGACCAGAGTTATTAATTGTCACACTATGGAGCACAGGAGTTGTTTCGGGTTTGGTTGTCTTGATGATTGCCCGGTATTGTAGCCATTTATAACATTGTGAAGAAGAAATTGGGTGTTGGGTATTCGATAGCTCTCTTTTGTCCTCTCCTTGCAATGGCAATGTCATTGAATTAAGGATTATTTGATTGAAAAACAACCCCCTAACCCCCTTTGTTAAGGGGGAATTCTGTGGAAGGTAGCCTAATTCAAAAATATAGCCTTGTAAAAGTGGAGATGGTAGGTCATTATTCGACACCTCCCCTTTATCGTTCGGCTGAGCACTCACGATGAAGTCTCCTCCTTGTGAAGGAGGGGATAAAGGGGTGGTTGTTTGATTGTAATTTACAAACGATGACCAGGTGCCAGGCACACCATCGTTATCACCGGCAAATCTCAACTGGAATCGAATGGAGGTTCCTACGGGTATATCTGCATGTGCTGTGAGAGAAAATTCGCCTGGTTCGATTGACAACGGCCTTGAAACAAACTCGCCTTCGGGTTCGTGCCTGTTACTTACCGCGTCGAATTGAATATCATCGAGGCATACAAAATCCTCGGGGCCAAGATTCGGAAGGTCAAAACCGAAGCGAATAACCGCCAGCGCGGCCCTTTCAGGTGAAACCACGCAAATCTTTTTTTGGTACCAATCTTCACCATCGCCCTCTTCGCAAAGCAGGGAGAAGGGCGTTTCGTGCAGTTTCCTGTGGTTTGCGTCAAACCAGATAATGCCGGTCTCATACTTTCCTTTGTGCCCGTAGTGACTAACCATACGTTTGTTAAACTTACATCGAAAACACAGGGTATATGCTTTCTCTGGCGCAACAAGAATTGCCGGGGAAGCAAGCTCAAAGGCGGTGTCACCTTCTTTACCGCGAATAATCAGGCAGGTATTCTGCGCATCCTTTTCCCTTAAAACAAAAGGAGTAAGTGCATTTCTGAAATTTTCAAATCTCCAGCCATCTTTAGGGATATATCCCCGTTCTGAAACCTTCTGAGAGGCATTCTTTAATTGAACACTTTCAGGGTTAACAGATGCATCAAAACCCTCGAAGAGTAAAACATCCCGCTGTCTGGCAAGTTGTATGGTATTTCCCGCCAGGGTGGAAACAACGGTTATGTTAGAGTCGCTACAATATTCTTGTGGCGCTGCAACAGTTTCGTTATTTTTGGCGGAAGCAAGCGCTGTCGTTGATAAAAACGCAACAAAGAGGAGAAGGACAAACCTCGCTACAATAAACATAATGTATGTCCTTTTGCTTTCCCTTGGAACATTTATCTGTTGAGTGTGCATTTGTACCGTCCGTATTCTTCTGTGATTTGTCTCCTTTGAATGCTGTTATGACAGAGCAACTATGTATTTCAACGGTTTTCATTAATCGGGAGGATAAGGAAAACACTTTCTATATTTAAATGGTTTGTAAATCAGATGGTTTATATACAGAAAGCCACTGTATACGGTCAAAGTCTGTGTCGTTAGTCGCTAAGTTTGATAAACCTAAATTCTTTATTGCGGCAACAACTATGGAATCATTGGTTAAAAGACCTTCTGTCTGTCGAATATGAGAGCTCTTCTTTATCAATTCAGTTGTTAGAGTGACAACGTTTATATTCATCTCCATGATTTTTTCAACATTATTGATATATATCGTAAGTTTCTTGATTATTTCAGGATTTTCTTTTAATTTCTTTACGGGATTTTTGTCTGTAATATACCCATTTTCTATAGCTTCTGCTATCATCAATCTATGCAAGACTTCTGACAAAATGGAGGTTAAAGTGTATCCTACAAGTTCTCCTCTGGCACACTTCAGAAGGAGGTCTTTACATTCGGCTGATTGTGCACCAAAGTTGTAAACAAAGATATTTGCATCGATAAAAATGCTATCTCCTTTCTTCAAGTCGTTAAAGGTCATACTCTATTTCTTTATCCTCAGCAATATATTTTAAGGTTTTTTTATCTAATTTTATACTTCCCCAGGTTTTTTTAACTGCTGATACTGCTTTTTTTATATCGTGTTTTTTCTCTTTTTTAAATTTCTGATTCAAGGATTGCAGAAAATCCATAGCCTCTATTTTTTTATTTTCTGGAAGAATTTTGAATATGTTTAAAATTTCTTTCTCAGAAAACTTTTTTGTCTTTTGCATTGTAACCCCTCTGTTGAATGGTCAAAATATTAAAGCAAAACCGATTGCTTTTTTCTAAAAGATGCCGGAAATTGTACCATAACGGTATCGGGAAATAAACGGTTAAAGCTGTTGAAATAGGCTACATATCCAGTGAACCCTGAACCTCTGTGGTGAGCCCAGTCGAACCATCTAAACCCCGTAGTGAGCTTGTCGAACTATCTGTGGCGAGCCTGTCGAACTACCCGTAGTGAGCAAGTCGAACAAGTGAACATACGTTTTGCGTCTTACGTCACACGTCCTAAGTCTTATGTCCTACGTCCTCTGTTGTATGTGCTACGTCATATCTTGTGTCTTTTAACTTATGACATACGACTTAAAACCTCCGACTTGCGACATACGACATTTGACTTTTCAGCATGCTTTTCTGTAATGTGTCAACTGTTTCGGCTATTTGTTTGTCAAGGATAAACAGGTTGTCCGAGAATTCACTTTTTCATGATTTCTCAAGTCATAAGCCCTTGTAAATCAACATCTGAATTTTTACGATTTTGCATTCTCGGACAGCCTGTGAAGGTCTGACCCTATACTCTCTATAGTGAATCCTTGTTAACTATAAAAATTTGACTCCTCAGTCTCACAGCAGGGTATTGTAGAAACAATGGGGAAAAAATCATCTCCAGTTGCTTAAAAACTCCAATCTATTTCTAACTGCTGTATCATTAAGAGAGAACCATAGTTTCATAAATCTTCTTAAAAGAATTCCAACAGGCATTTGATCAGACAATATTATTCTTGCATGTTCTTTTCCTTTTCCCAAGCATTCATTATGCAGAATCATAAAGTCTCTTTTATTATGGGTAAATATCGTTCTTCCTTCTTTTGTAGCATAGTTAAGTTGTTCCTCATCAGATTTTCCATCATTTTTTACCGTCTGGGTGGTAAATACATTAACCCCTCTGTTTATGAGTGCTTGTGCAAAAGCCAGCGGAACATCTTCATCAAGATAGAGCTTTATCTTCATTTCTGAATAAGTTTCTTAATGTTTTCTTCGCTATTTTCATCTATCTCCTTATCTATATCTCTCTGGTGTTCATAATAGTATGATAAGGCATCATGTATTTGAGAAAGTGTAAGATGTGGGAATTCACGTGCGAGTTCTTCAGGTGAAAAGCCAAGTCTGTAATAAGCCACAATATTCGCTACCCTTGTTCTTGTTCCAACGATTACTGGCTTGCCTCCTCCTATGTCTTCCTTTGAAGTTATATATGGATGAGCAACCTTTGTAGACATGACTACCTCCTGTTTTCGTAGAAGAATTTTGACACTACTGTAAACTAGATTTATGACTTCCAACACAAACAAATGTCAAATTATATCATGATAGCATCGGGAAATAAACGGTTAAAGCTGTTGAATTGAGGGTATATGCATTGAACTCCGAACTCTAAACTTCTAACTTCCCAACTCTCAAACTCTAAGCCCTGTGGTGAGCCTGCCGAACTACCTGTAGTGAGCAAGTCGAACTATCTGTCATCTGTTTTCCTGTCATCTGTCATCTGTCCTCTGTCATCTGTCCTCTGTCCTACGTCTCATCTTTTGACTTTTGACTCATGACATACGACGTACAACTTATGGCATACGACTTATACTTTTGTCAAAATTGCTTCCAAGTAAATTTGCTTCCTCATTGGAATAGCGCACAGGTGTATCGGACAAAGCACAAGATTTACAAGAAATGGTTTAGAAAGAGCCCTAAATTTTAAAAATTCGTATTGCCCGCCGAAAATTCTCACTTTCAGAACCTTAAAGCCAGACTGTAATACAGCGGTCAGTAAAGACTTTTTCGTAAAACCGCTCACATGATAGGGGGGGATAAATGGCTTAATACGATCAGATACGTCTCTTTTGCCCATACAGAAATATAACAGTTTTTTTGTATCGTTAAACAAACAGTCTTCATTTGGCACTCCTATATAAATTACCCCCCCCCGAGTTAGTATCCGTCTTATTTCTTTTAAATAATCAACCGGATTAAATATGTGCTCTAAAACGGAGTCCATGTAAACAGCATCAAAATAATTATCAGGGAATTTTGCGGTGAACAAATCGCCTCCTGTAAAATGAATATCTTCTCTCTTTGCCGTATCTACCCGGTTATCAAAAACATCTATGCCATGAGCTTTCCAGCCTCTGTCTGCCGCTTCTAACAAGACATAGCCTTCTCCGCAACCCACATCGAGAAAATGCTTTATTTTCCCTTTTGAAAATGTCTGGAGTTTATTCAATCTGTTTCTTCTGTCTCTCTCCCTTTTTTTTGCCCACCACGTGGTCATTTCCGTGAAGTAATGCTCGTCGTAGAGTTTACTCATCTCTGCGTCAGATATATTCTGCGGTGAAACAAAATAGAATCGGCAATCTTTACACCGTATAACGTGGTACACTTCTTCGAATATTATTTTTGCCTTTGGGGATAGCACTGGTCTCCCGATATGTTTGAATTTGCGATCATTACTATTGCCACAAACCGGGCATTTTGCATTAATTGAATTGTTCATAAATATTTAACAAAACCCTTTCATTTATTGAGTGAACCATTACAAACAGATTCAATAGCATTCAGGAGTTCACATTTCCTCTGTTCAAGAGGGAAAAGCGTTTTTATCCTTTCCCTTGCTTTTTTCCCTAAGTCGTCAGGAGTCAGCAATGCTTCCTTAATCTGCTCTGCCACGCTTTTGGGACTCATATCTTTTATATAAAATCCACAATCCCCAACAACTTCTAGTATTGCAGCTCTATTTGAGACTACGGGAATACATTCACAGAGCATCGCCTCTGCAATAGAACAACCGAAGCTTTCATGTGTTGAAACCTGGACATATACCTTGGCCCTGTTACACAACGCAACAAGTTCTTCTCCATATTTACCTCCAGTTAAAGCAACATTCTCTGGAGCAAGTTTACTTAACTCCTTTAACGAACCATCTATGTCAGGGCCGATTAATACAAATTTTATGTTCGGTAAATGAGAAGCTGCATGAATAAATAATTCAATACCTTTTTTTAAAAGAGTTTCTTTGCTTACCCTCCCAATGGTAATAACAATATTCTCTTTGGAAATTTCTTTTATTCTTCGAAATCTAACTTCCGAAAAGCCATGATAAATCATCTTAATTTTTTCAGGTTCCGCTCTTGCATTATTAATGGTTTCCTGTTTGTTAAATTCTGATACACAGAGGATTAGATTTGCATATCGGAAAACAAATAAAGGACACCATTTTTTCCACCAGTAAGCAAACATGCCATATTTTATGTGTGGTTCGCAAGCCACATCGTCACCGCCTGCTACCACGACAGCCTTTTTACCCAACATTTTTGAAAATAACACGGCAAAAAAGGCGTGGATTTTACCAAACCAGGAAAACGTAATATCGGCCCATATCGTCCCTTCTAAAAGAGAGGGAATGTCTTGCATTCCTCTGAATTGGATTTCTCTCACCTCATGAGCCGACCGTAAAATTTCCAAATCCTTCTCCACAAAGCTCATCAGTTTCTGATGAACAAAAAGAATTTTCATGACTGTTTCCCAACTAATGTGGCCTCGATGATTTCTAACACCCTTTTTGCCCGTCTTTCCCATGAATTCTGTTGTGCTACCGCCAGCCTCTGCAGACGTAAATTATTATCACTTTCCTTTAATGCATTCACTACTTCTTTCTCAAATTCATCTGCATTTCGTGCAACTCGCACCAGGGGCTTGAAATGGGCAACATGAGGAATATCCACAGACACTATAGGTTTCCCCGTGGCTAAATATTCGTAAAGCTTTAGCGGGGAAGATGATGGTACTTGTCCTTCAAGACGATAAGGAATTATGCATACATCAAAGCCTTTTATGTAGCCAGGAAGGCTAGTGTGTATCTTAGGTCCCAAAAGATGAACATTGGGAGATTGTCTGAAAAGCCGATATTCTGGCAAATCAGACAGCTTATTATCTTCCTCGCACATTCCAATAAATACCAGGCTCCATTTCGGATGTGATACCGCAAGCTTTGCTAATATTTTAAAATCAAGCCATGCCGCCACCTTTCCCACAAATCCGATAATAGGATGTGGTAATTTGGCTATTTGTGCCGGAATTTCAGTTTCTGCATCTGCTGCTTTGACAAAGAGACTGGTATCCACGCCATTCGCAATTATATGTGCTTGCTTTGCCCTGCCATCCAACACTTTTAATAACTTTTCTGAAACCACAAAGACTATATCAGCACGATTCAAAACCTTGGCTTCCCTTTCTTTCAAGTCTTTCGATTGTTTGCCATTTGCCCTGCATAAGTAATCATCAAAAATATCGTAAACCAGTATCCTTTCATTTACCAGGCCAACATCTTCCAGTTGATAGGGATGGTGTATCCAGACGATGAGGGATTCCTGCCTGAATACTAACTTATGAAGTAATCGTTTAATCTGCCATTTCATAAGGAGACGGTTCAGTTTTGGCAACAACGGCACCGAAGCAGCTAATACATTGTGCAAAAAAATAAACGGGGTATAAACAAAGAGATTTTCTGCTTCCTGGCGTAATACTTTCTTACGCTTAAGCCACCGAAAAAACTTTGACCCTTGCCGTAAAAGGCCGGTGACAAGGCAGACTGGTCTCTCTATGGCTAATACACTTCCCTTATCTTCAATTAATCTTGCTATTTCGGGTATGAGAAAATGCTGTCGGTTACGTTTTCCAAGGATATTCCAGTCAGCATCAAGGAAAACCACAAAGTCATAAGAATTGTACATTATTTTACACAACTAATATTCAAGGGCTTATCTAATATTTTTCCTGTAGAACAGTAGAAATATGCTCAGATAATTCTGCTATTCTTTTATCCCAAGTGTTTTTTCTGGCTTCCTCAATCCCTTTTTTAATAATTTCATTAGGTTTGATTTTCAGGAGATTTTCTATATGCGATAAAAATTCTTTTGGAGTGTTAGCAAGTTTTACAATCTCTTTCAAATCTGCAAGCATCGGTAGATTAACACTTACTATAGGCGTGCCTGTTGCAAGATACTCAAAACATTTCAAAGGGAAACTTGTTTTCACATGTGTTGTAATATCATATGGCATTATTGCAATATCAAAACTTTTTATGTAGTTTGGCAATAGCTTTGCATCCTTTTCCCCTAAAAAATGCACATTATTCATGCCTTTCAGTTCATAGTAAATTTTATTTCTTGGGAGATTATCAGGACCTATCAATACCAATGACCACTTCGGATGGGTTTTTGCAATTTCGAGTAATAAATTAACATCTATTTGAAATCCTAAAAAACCAGTGTATCCAATAATCGGGTGAGGAATGTTGCCAATGTCATCTGGTATGGAAAGGATTTCACACATCGTCTTATTGAAATTGTTGAAATCTACTGCATTATTAATAACATAGGTATTTTCATTTAAACAATGTCTCCTTGCATACTGAGAATATGAAGATGCAAAGACGATATCTGCTTTTTTACTAAACTGAGTATCGTATTTTTCTATGATGTCTTTAATACAGATATTCTGGGGATATAGAGTCAATTCGTCATAAACATAATAAATTATTAGTTTTTCGTCAAATGCCCCGGATAATTTATAATGAAAAGGATTGTAATAGAATATTACGGGGTTTTTGATTCTCAAATGATGTAATAATTTATTAATATATTTTCTAAATATCATGTTATTTATTTTTGTTATCATAGGCGCCAAAGCCTTTAGTAATATTTTAGGCAATAAGTGTCCTAATAGGGGCAGAGATGGAGGAGAGTAAAACACGTCCAAATTGTTATTCATTTTTACTGATTGAATGCTAAAGAGTAATTTATATTCTTTTGGAAAATTCTTAAAAAATGACAATAGATTCCTTTGTGGTTCTATAAAAACAACTCTATTATTTTGTGAAAGGCGTGACATAATCTGTTGCCGGTTTCGCCACAAAGAAAACCACGAAGAAGGTGAAATACAGACGATCGTCTCGTTTTCAAGCATTTTCATTAAAATAATCTATGTTAGTTAAACCTATTTATATATATTTCGCAAAAAATTTGCTAAACGTTCGCCTAATATTTCCCAGCTTAATTCTTTCTCAACCCTGAGTCTGCCATTTTCACCCATACGCCTGGCTAATTCAGTGTTGTTAAGTAAACGGATGATTGCACCTGCAATCTCATCTATGTTGTGGGGTTCTACCAGCAGTCCTGTCTTGCCGTCAATTACGGCATCTGCAACTCCACCAGAGCGGCCGCCAATAACAGGTTTCCCACATGCATTTGCTTCTATATAAACAATACCAAATCCTTCGTAATCTTTTCCGTCATTTAGCTCATAGGAAGGCATTACAAAAACGTCGCATAAATTATAAAGAATGGGTAAGTCTTTTTCATCTATATAGCCAACAAGCATTACGGATTGTGCAATCTTAAGATTATTTACCATCATCTTTAAATGATTTTCTTGTTCACCCTTACCCACTATCAAATAAAAAATATTTGGAATTTGCTCTATAATTATAGGCAATGCTTGTAATACATATTCATGCCCCTTTCTTTTTACTAGCCTAGAGACTGATAATATCACTTTTTTCCCATCAAGATGATACTTCTTTATAATTTCTGAATTAATGATTGTGGGGCGATATTTTTCTATATCCACACCTGGATTTAGTATCTCAACCATACCACAATATCCCATCTTTCGTAAAATTTCTTTTGTAAATTGACTATTGCAAAGTACCAATGATGCGTTATTCAGGAGGCATCGGACAACTTTTTCATCTAATTTTGTACTACTACTATATCTTAAGTCATTGCCATGGGTAAGAATAATATAGGGAATACCAAACAGAAGCCTTAGAATGAGCCCTCCCAGCCCATAGGTGCTCATAACATGGCCCATAAAAACTTTTTCTGCACGTCTGGTTAATGCAAGGAATATGCTGTAAAAGATAAACGGCACAGATGCCAGGCGTTTCCACCGGGGACACCAGAAAATACGATAGTATTCCGGGGTAATTTTCTCAAATCCGCTTTTCCTGGGTGCGAGAACATAAACAGCATGCCCTCTTCTTCCCAATTGGTCCGCAAGGTGATGAATAAAACTGGCTACACCGCCAGTATCAGGGAAGAAATCTTTAGTAATAAAAAGGACTTTCATTTTGATTTGTGAAAAAACATAGGAAATATGCAATTAAATAGTGTTACGCACCCCTGTTCGTTGATATTTTCGCTTTAGCGCCTGTTTCTATAAATACAAGAAGTATTATTACCAGTAAAGCCGCATAGGAAAATATATCAAAGGGAGAAAACTCAAAAAATATTACGGCAATGTTGGCAAGCATTGCGATTATTAATGCGAGTGAAATGATAATTCCATTCATAAACTGGTAAGAATTGATATTATTTATGGACGACGTTTGATTGTAATGCCGGATATTCCCATTGGAAATTTCCTGATGTCCCGACAATGTGGGCAACACTGTTGCCAGTCCCAGGAATACAGCAAACAACATATCGTTTGAAGGAACATAATATAAATCGTTCCATAAAAGAGAATGAACTATGAGTCCGATAAGACCGGCACATGCTCCAAACGAGATCCCTTGCAAGTATGAGTCGTTGCTGCTTCTGAAACTTTTGTATAGTTTGTGTAGCGCTGAGAGTAAAATGCAAAAAAGCGTAAATAAACCTAAAGAGCCAAAAAGCAGAAGTGTTTGTATATATAAATTATGTGTCTTAAAAAGGATTGTCGTACCAAATAAAACTGTAAGCGGTGTACGAAATACAAGCTGAATGGATTCTAACCACCAGCCAAGCCTTATTTGAAATGAATTGGAACGTTCGCCCTGCAATACAGTAGACTGGAAACGCTCCTGAATCGAAGACGGAAGAAAACTGTGGTAAGAAACTTCCATAAACCAAACGCATGAAATGATACCTATTATGGCGCAAAACAACAATACAATGAATCGTACATTATGTCTGAATGCCACAATTGCAAAAAAAACAGCTATAGCAAAAAGTCCTAACCAGGCGCTTCTGGCAAGAGAAAACAGGATATTCATGCCAAACAAAAATGCCAGTGACCCATAAAAGAACTTGATTTTAGATTTTTTCTCCGTCACGAACAGTCCGAGGGCTAAGGGAAATGAATAAAGCAGAAAGCCGCCATAATCCGAGTGATTGACAAAGAGAGAAACCACGTCCTTAAACCGATCTTTTTCGATCCCCGAAAGCATCATCTCGGTTCTGATTTCTGCGTAGCCAGGCCCAACAAACAACGAGACCATGTCAGACTGCAAATATCTTTCAAGTATTTCAATTTTCCCAAATATTTGTAATATTCCTAGCGAAGTAACAAGAAACGAGACCACAAGGAATATATTTACCACTATCTGGAGTTTCTTTTTGGTATCAACAAGGTAAGAAACGACAAAATACAGGAGAAACAGATCAATTACTTTTGGGATGGTGCCTTTAATATGTTCCCTTAAATCAGATGTGTTTACTGTTGAAGATATGGATACGAATGTAAAAAGTAGAATCCAGACATTTAGTGACGAATGGGGAAAGCAAAATTTTCGCGATTGTATAATTCTGAAAACTGTTACAACAAAAAGAAACTTGACCAGTAACTGGGCAATTGACCAGCTATAATCGCTACTGAAAAATGCCATGGGGAAAAGCTGGAAAGGAACCAGGCCAATAAGTAAATACAGTCCCCATTCAGGGCGAAAGAAGAGAATTGCACAGACAGCACTTACCACTATTGCACACAGAACCATCAAGCTGTGTAAGATGGCGTAGGAAAGTATAATGGCTAATGGGATCAATCCTGTCCAAATAAAAATGGTTATCACTTTGCTCTGAGGCAGTGTTGAAAATAGTAATTGCAGGCTGTTAATTTTTTTACTTTTAAGCATTTTCATCTGTGGGTTTATTTAAATTCATACCTATGCGTTATTGCTTTTACAAGGTCATTTCAAGCAAATATATTCCGTTGAATTTTTTTTAACTGTTCTGAGGGGAAGCAGAATAAATTATCGTGTTCCGGCAGATCTTCCGTACATGCAATTCTCATAAGTTTTGAAGATATCTCTTTTCCCTTTTCAAGCCTGTATAGTTTGTAATCATTAACGGATTGAATAAATTTGTATAAGTCAGACAATTGTCCATTCTGCAAGGCATGTCCATTACTGTATTCAAAGCAAACAATTGGTGCATTTTCCCCACCGAGAAGTTGCCTGGCGCCTTTAAAAACTTCTAATTCCCAACCTTCAACATCGACTTTTACCATTCTTATATTTTTAATGCCTTTTTCTATAATAAAATCATCCAAAGATTTTATTGCCACATCTTTCCCTTCAGATTGATTGTGAGATGTCTTTATTAAAGAGGCGCTTCCCCTGTTAACCTTCATGTTACTATAGATCAAAGCCTTTTCTTCCTTCGCACCCAAAGCAATATTATATGAAAATATATTTTTGCTATTATTCAACTCTATATTATCTTGCAATATTGAAAACGTATCCGGATGTGGTTCAAATGCATATACAACGCCATTTTCTCCTACAAATTTGGATGCAGCCAAAGACATAAGACCTATATTGCTTCCAATATCGACAAAAGTATCACCATCTTTCAAAATTCTTTTCATCAGGGCAATAGTGCCCTCTTCATAAATTGAACGAAAATATATTTTTCTTTCTACACCTTTATCAGTAACAGGGTCTACGATTATGTTAAAACCATATTTAATATGACAAATTGTTGGACCCTTTGGCGCCGGTAGCAGTGTATCCAGCATAAATTCTCCTAATCTCTGAGAACCTCTAAATCTATAGCTTGTAATAAAGTTGTAAATATTAAACACCAATTTCCTCCGTAATTCATTGCAAAATGGGATGGTTTGTCCTTCACGTAGTTTTATTTTTCCCATGATATATTCCCTGGCATAAAAAATAATTGTAACACTATTTATAGTTAAAACTTATAAGTAGAACTAATCTTCAAGTTATGGTTTAAAGAGAGTGACAAAAAATCTACGATCTTTTATGATAATGTTCTTCGAAACTATGAGTAAGCTTATATATATTAATAAACCAGTACAAATTAAAGTAATTAGAGTAGGTAAAGTTGTTAAGGCAAAAAATTGCCTTGTTAGCATGAGAGATACTGCTGTTACAGCCCCCATGGCATAAGAAGGGAGCATTTTATAATAAAATTTAACATAACTTAATTTAATTAACTTATTGGTAATATAAAAGCTGAGATGGACGAAAAAGGTCGTATATACTACATATGAAATGGATACGCCAATAATATCCCACTTTAGCCCAACGACAATAAATATTGTTACAAGAATTGTGCCAACTAGCTGCATCTGAAATTGTAGGCCAGCTCTTCCCTGTGACAATATAATATTGCCAACAGTAGTGCCTACAGATTGAAATATCCCACATATACATAATATTCGTATCAGCATTACTGTTGGTTGCCACTTTTCTCCAAAGAGGACATTGACAAATTCAGGGGCTACCGCAAAAAGTCCGAACATTAAAGGAAACGTAACGAGCGAGATTGCCTTTATCATCTTTAAATACGTAGTACGGACTTTTTCCAGGTCGTTCTGTATCCTTGAAAAAGCAGGAAACATAACCTTACCGATTACTCCTGATATGTTTTGAATTGGGTATAGCATTAATCGATATGCCAGCGTGTAATATCCTAAAGGCTCTGAACCAAGAAATTTACCAATAAGGAGATTGTCTATATTCCTCGCAATGTAATTTATTACATTAAAGCCCATCAGATTAGCACTGAATGAAAATATATCCTTTATTGCATCCATTGAAAAAATAAACTTAGGCTTCCATGTTGATAATGCCCATAATAAAATCATACTTATAGAGGTAAGTGCGAGTAGCCTATATATAAGGCTCCATACCCCATAGCCTAAATACGCAAAATATATCCCTACAACTCCGGAAATAATCACTGCAACAATATCTATCACCGCAATCTTTTTAAAATCCATGTCTTTTGACAATATTGTCTTTTGGACAATCGTGAAAGAAGTTATGAAAAAATTAATTGAAATCAGCATGAGAATGGGCTTTAGTTTTGGTTCACTATAAAATTTAGCAATGTATGGAGATATTGCGATCGTAATAAACGTCAAAACAATCCCTGCCATAATATTCAACCAAAACACTGATGAATAATGCCTTTCATCAAGGTCTTGCCTTTGAATCAATGCGCCGCTTACTCCCATTTCACAGAAAATATTAATAAAGTTAGTAAAGACAACCGTCATGCCTAATAAGCCAAAATCATTTGGCGATAATAATCTTGCTAAAATTGCTGTTATTGAAAATTGGCTTATCTGGGTAATAACCTGAGATGTACCCGACCATGTTAAACCCTTAATTGTTCTCTCTCTTAAACTCATTATAAATAATATTATTTTCCGTCTATTTCAAAAGCTCCATAAAGCGAAGTTTCTGGCATATTCCGATTTAGTCATAACATTTTAATAGCAGTATCACTTTTGGGCTATCAGATAATAACCTAGAGGAAATTTTCGTGATGTTTTATTAGATAGCTTCATGGCTACGTTAAAATTGATACATAATTTGCTTAAAAAAAGATGTATCTCCGAAAGTATTTTAGAAAAGGCGATTTCTTTAGCTACTATATCTAGAATAATTTCCATGGCGCCTCCGTATGGTTCCAAGGATATTATTTTCATACCGTTTCTTTTGCAAAACATTCTAAGGCTGAATTCTGTAAATCTATAGTAATCATATGGTTCATCATGAATCCGATAAATGAAAGGAACGCCAAGTATGAGTTTCCCATTTGGTCTTAACAACCTCGACATTTCACGGAATAGAATTTCAGGAGCATGTAAATGCTCAAGAACATCAGTAATCAGTATGGTGTCAAATATTGAACTTTCCAATGGGATTTCATTGTTTAGATCAAATTTATAATCAAGGTGCAAAGTATGGCTTGTATTTGTCCAATCTATACAAATATTATCTGTTACGTAACATCTATAGATTTCGTATAAGGGAACTTTTCCACAGCCTAAATCGAGTAATAAACCACGTGCATGATCTTTAATAGCCTTTTCATAAACTTTACACTGGATGAAAGCAATGAAGCGAGAGCCAATACTTAACTCCTTCGTGTCTCGAGAATATGTATAACCGCATTTCATCTTTACAAATTTAGTTGGTTTTCAAAGATTTTTGTTTTTCACTGTAATTTTTCTCTATTTTTGCCTGATTTACGATCAGCTGCAAAGTTGCCGTTTCTTAATTTTTCCTAATATGTTGAACGAATAGTGTACCCTATTGTTGTTATTTTACTAAACAGTTTTCCTGGAGGCACTATACGAGATGGCTGATGCATCGTGAAGATAGATTCCTTTTTATTTACTGAAACAACCATTTTCTTTCTAGTCCCTTTCTTTCTCTGTCTGAAATGGTATGTTTACCGTTCACTTTCAACAGATAATCAAGCAGCGTAGAAACAGGTACAAACCAACCATTCTTTCTCCTGAGCCTTTTCATAAGAAACTTAAATTGTGAATTAATATTACCGTCCTTATAAAAGTCCTTTCCAAAGTGTGTATACATAATACAAGCGCCATTTTCTTCTTCGAGTCTGTCTTGATTTATTTCAGTTATACAATCATTAAAGGTTTCCACATCGGGACCATCTGAGGAGGCGAACCAGTAATTCACAAAGGGCCTCTGAGGATCGTAATAAGGCATCATTGGACAAGCTTTCAATGTATTGATACCAGTGAACACAAAATTGCGAACATAGGTAATATTTTCTTTACAGATATCACCCCAAAAGTATTCGTCACCTTCTCTATGTCCGCGAAACAGATTTTTATATTTACCTCTTGAAACTACGTTATAAACAAATCGATTTAACCCTGATAGTCTATATTCACCCCAGTAAACGTTTTCCTGATTATCATGATGGAATGCGGTACATTTTGGTTGATTTCCAAAAAGTTCTTTGAATTTTTCAACGCCTCTGATCGTCTCACTCCGTGACGAACTATGAAACGTTGCGCTGTGATAGCCGATCTCAAATCCTCTATCTTTCAAATGGTATATCCAGGTAAGATATTCTTTATCCTCACACGTTGCACCTCCAATACGTGGTTCTTCAGCTCCACGTATTGGCCACACGGATTTTGTTGTTCTAAAACCGTGGTCGGCTAAAAACGAGTAAACTTCTCTAACATTTTCCAGGGTTGCAAGATCAGTATCGTCAAAAATCGTAAATGCAAAGCCTTTACCCTCTGGCCAGGTTATTTTATTATTCATAGATGTCCTATGCCCTTTTTACCTTATCAGAATGATTCGTATGATTCTTTATGAAATTTCTTGTATCAACGATAAGCTCTGCATTTTTTAGAATAAACTCAGGGTTGTAATCAGAGTGCTCGGTTGCAATAACCACGGCATCATATTTCGCAAGGTTTTCTTCTGTCAGTGCAACTGAATGTTTTTCAAGTTTATACTTGCGCATAGCAGGAGGTCTTGGGATATAAGGGTCGTTATAATCAACCTCAGCGCCTTTTTGAAGTAACAGCTCGATTAATTTAAGAGACGGTGATTCTCTGAGATCATCGACATCTTTTTTATACGCAAGACCCAGGATGAGAATTTTTGATCCCTTTAAGCTTTTGCCCCTCTCATTAAGGGCTTCGATCGTTTTTTGAATAACATAATGCGGCATATTGGTGTTAATTTCTCCTGCCAGTTCTATGAAACGGGTGGAAAACTCATATTCCCTTGCCTTCCATGTGAGATAGAAAGGATCAATGGGTATGCAATGTCCGCCAAGTCCGGGACCAGGATAGAATGCCTGAAACCCAAAGGGTTTCGTCTTTGCCGCCTCGATGACCTCCCATACATCAATCCCCATCTTGTCAAAGAGCATCTTGAGTTCATTCACAAGGGCGATATTCACTGCCCGGTAGATATTTTCAAGAAGTTTCGTTGCCTCTGCAACCTTTGTCGATGAGACAGTTACCGTTTTCACAACAACAGAATCATACAGGGCCTTTGTAGCTGCGAGGCATGCCTCCGTATAGCCACTGACTATTTTGGGAATCGTTGAAGTTGAAAAGTCCTTTCTATTCGGGTCTTCCCTTTCTGGTGAAAACGCAAGATGAAAATCTGCGCCTGCTTTTAACCCCTTCTCTTCAAGGATTGACCTCATATCTTCGTCTGTAGTCCCCGGATATGTTGTGGATTCAAGGACAATGAGCTGTCCTTTCCGGAGATTTTGAGCTATGATTCTTGTCGTATGAAAAACATACGTCATGTCCGGTTCACGATTTTTATTCAGCGGTGTCGGAACACAGATGATAATACAATCCATATCCGCTAGCCTCGAAAAATCAGAGGTAGGAGAAAATCGTTGTCCGTAAAGCGAGAACTGTGAACCGTCAATATGCTTTATATAGCTTTTACCCTGTTTGAGCAGTTCTACTTTTCTCTCATCAATATCAAAACCCGCTACCTGGAATCCCGCCTTGCAGAATTCCGTAACAAGGGGGAGTCCCACGTATCCAAGTCCGATGATGCCGATATGTGCCTTTTTTGATTTAATCTTTTCGATGATGTCCATATATGCTTTTAGGAAATTCCAAATGACAAATACCAAATTTCAAATAATTTCCAGAATCCAATTCCCAAAATCCAAAACAGTATTATTCCGATTTTGTAAGTATAGAAGAGCATATCTTTTTTAACTCAACTGCTTCATTGTGAAGCGCCATACCCTCTTGCCCGTACTTTTCATCATTAGTTTCTACAATTAATCTTTGCCAGTAGGCCGTTTCTTTCGCTTCTTTGCGACATATCTTTATTCTCATGATAAAATCTTTCTTACTCAAAGATTCATTTGCTTCTATATAATTAGCGCCAACTGATCCTGAAGCTCTGATGACCTGTTTTCCATATTCTAAGTTTGAAATGTTTTTTGGTAATTGTTTTGCATAAAGAGCAATATTCTTCGCAAACTGAAACGTCCTTTCCTCCAAGTCATATTGTTTGTTCGTTTGGGTTTTGTTCATTGAATTTTATTTGTTATTTGAATATTGTAATTTGGTGCTTATATAATTGCAGATAGAATATAAATTCCAAATAATTAGGAAATTCCAAATGACAAACACCAAATTTCAAATAATTTCCAGAATCCAATTCCCAAAATCCAAAACAGTATTATTCCGATTTTGTAAGTATAGAAGAGAATATCTTTTTTAACTCAACTGCTTCATTGTGATGTACCATGCCCTCTTGCCCGTACTTTTCATCATTAGTTTCTACAATTAATCTTTGCCAGTAGGCCGTTTCTTTCGCTTCTTTACGACATATCTTTATTCTCATGATAAAATCTTTCTTACTCAAAGATTCATTTGCTTCTATATAATTAGCGCCAACTGATCCTGAAGCTCTGATGACCTGTTTTCCATATTCTAGGTTTGAAATGTTTTTTGGTAATTGTTTTACATAAAGAGCAATATTCTTCGCAAACTGAAACGTCCTTTCCTCCAAGTCATATTGTTTGTTCGTTTGGGTTTTGTTCATTGAATTTTATTTGTCATTTGAATATTGTAATTTGGTGCTTATATAATTGCAGATAGAATATAAATTCCAAATAATTAGGAAATTCCAAATGACAAACACCAAATTTCAAATAATTTCCAGAATCCAATTCCCAAAATCCAAAACAGTATTATTCCGATTTTGTAAGTATAGAAGAGAATATCTTTTTTAACTCAACTGCTTCATTGTGATGTACCATGCCCTCTTGCCCGTACTTTTCATCATTAGTTTCTACAATTAATCTTTGCCAGTAGGCCGTTTCTTTCGCTTCTTTACGACATATCTTTATTCTCATGATAAAATCTTTCTTACTCAAAGATTCATTTGCTTCTATATAATTAGCGCCAACTGATCCTGAAGATCTGATGACCTGTTTTCCATATTCTAGGTTTGAAATGTTTTTGGTAATTGTTTTACATAAAGAGCAATATTCTTCGCAAACTGAAAAGTCCTTTCCTCCAAGTCATATTGTTTGTTCGTTTGGGTTTTGTTCATTGAATTTTATTTGTTATTTGAATATTGTAATTTGGTGCTTATATAATCACAGATAGAATATAAATTCCAAATAATTAGGAAATTCCAAATGACAAATACCAAATTTCAAATAATTTCCAGAATCCAATTCCCAAAATCCAAAACGAAAGCATGCACTATGCATAATAATAATATCCTTCTGTCTTTGCCTGATTCAAAACAGCGCCGAGGATTTTTGCCTTATTCTCCTGCATACCGGTAATAACCCTCTTGACAGCATCAATAGAGACGTGTCCTGATTTGATGACCCAGATTACCCCGTCCGCAAAGTTCAGCAGGGGCATTGCTGCATTCATTGCTTCCATCAATGGCGGGGCATCTACGAGCACCACGTCATACTGTTGTTTCAGGAGGTGCAGAAATTTTGAGAGAAGCCCAAAATATATGGGGCTTTCAAGGTTTACATGGCCGGCGCCAACCGGCAAGAGCGACAGGTTCGGTCCATTCACCTGCTGAACGTGAGAAAACACCTCGCGCTTCAACAGACGACTCCCCGCTGTATGCCCCAAACGACTGGCGACCGGTGTGTAATCCTCTTCAAAGTAAATCTTTTTGTCTTCGTATATTTCTAAACTCCCTGGTTCGAAGGTAAAGGCGCCGTGTTTCCAGCTGAAGAGTTTCTGGAGATGTTCCTCCATCTGGAGTTTCAGGGGCCCTTTCAACTGCTCCTGATTCACGTATCCAGCATTGATAAGGATGTATCCGAGCGGAAATCCCGTGCGCTGATTTCGCTCCAGTGCGTCTTTCAACTGATCCCCGGTAATGAACCCCCCGTGGAGGAGCATGGCGCCCAGACGGTTGTTGGGCGGAATGTCCTTACTCTGGATATGAAATAAACGGCCATTTTCAAAGAGGGCAGTCATACTCAGGGCATCATTTTTTATGACGAGTTGCCCACTGAGTCTTTTCAGGGCAATAATAGAAAAGAGGTCATCCACACTGTAGTCTTTTAAATTGCCTTGCTTGATATTCTGTGACAGCGCCCCTTCCATGGCATTGAGCAATCCACGTTCCTCGCCGTTCTCTATCCCAAACACATGATGGAGTGACGGGTGGTACAGGTCGGCATCTACCATAACCACGCGTAATCCTCCTTTTGCCAGGTTTACTGCCAGTTTCGCCAGGACAGTGGTCTTTCCCTCTCCCTTGGTCGTGCTTTCCACCAGATAGACGCGACCGAGCATGCCGGATTGCGTCAGGGGCAATCTGGCTATGAGGCCGCCTGAGACATCATAGGGCGCATATCCTCCCAGCGCAGGTTTTAGCCGGTTGTGTCGATCTTCGTCCGCCGGGAGCGCAACTATTTTGCCATCGGCTAACGACCTGTCGTAGGGTATGACGCCAAGCGCCGATAATCTCAGATGTTTTGTAATATCCTCCGGTGTTCGTATCGTTTTATCCATATATTCCAGGAAGAAGGCAAGTCCCACACCGAAGGTCAACCCCACCACAATAGAGAGGAAGGCATTTAAGAGGATGCGCGGTTTCGCCGTGGAAGTGGGCGTTTCTGCTGCATCAACAACACGGATATTGCTCCTTTCCATGTTGCCCGTAAGATTGATTTCTTTTGCCTGCGTGAGCAGGATATCGTAAATTGCCTTATCGCTTTCAGCCTCCAGGCGCACCGTATCATAGTTAATGGCCTTTTCGGTTTGAGGTTTCACGATGTCCTGCGGCACATGCCGATTTTGCTGATTGATCTTTTCAATCGCAGCGATCCGGTTCAGTTCCGTCCGGATTGCCTTTCGTATTGATTGTATCTCATGAATAATCCCCTGTTCCAGCTTCCCGATGCTGTTGTCTATCTCGATAATTTTATGGTGTTTGGGACCATACCGGGTGGCCAGGATGGATCTTTCCGCCTTCTGCTTGCCCAGTTGGTCATGGAGATTCTGGATAATGACGTTTTGCTCAACTTCCGGTATGGAAAAGATGCTTTCGTCATCAATGGTAAATGATCGGAGTTGTTTATATTTATATTCGTACGCCTCCTTCTGTGATGTCCCCACCTTCATTTTTTGCGCAAAAAGTTGTTCCTTGAACCAGTCCAGCGACTGACGGGACGCCAGTTGCTGGATATGATTGTTCCGTTCTATAAATGCACGGGCATGGGTATTGGCAATAAGCGCAGCCCTTTCAGGCGACGGGTGCTGAAAACTGATATCAACCAGATGGGTATCGCGCAAAGGGGTGATAAACAGGTTTTTCAGATACCAGTCGATGACGCGAGGGTCATTCTGGATATCCGATTGATCTGGTGAATTGCCGGGTAATCCGTTCTTCCCCAGCGCATTTCGGATGACCTTCAATTTGCAGTCCTTCCAGAGTTCCAATTCTTCAATGACACCCTTTGCAAGGCTCCTGCTCACGAGTAATTTATATTGTGTCTGGTAATAACTCTTATTTTCAACATCAGAATTCATGTTAACCTTTGAGACATCTGCCATTCCATTCAGGAGTGAATCATTGTTTTCTATCAGGAGCTGCGTAGTTGCCTTATAGATGGGTGTGGCGAGGAATGATCCAACGATAACGGTTGTGACCACGGTCAGAAAGAAGACGATAACCACCCATTTCCGTTTCCTGATGACATTGAGATAGTCGATTAAATGCGCGTCCTGTTGTAATGGTATATGGTGATCAGACATAAATTACATTCCTTTTTTTAATTCAATTATTGTCAAAATTTTACCACAAGGGCACAGAGCACACAGAGAAATTTCATACATCTTTATGCCTTTCGCAGCATTTTATAGCGCAACCGGGACGGTTGCGTTACCAGTTAATCTTACCTCTGAAAAGAGGGGAGGGGGGTGTGTTACAGCAGAATTACACACCTCTATCTCCCCTCTTTCTAAATGGGAATCATACAATATTAAAATTCCCAAATTAATTAGGTTGGGTTTTAAAAGGCAAAAACCCAACGATTTTCTTGTCATTCCGAACGAATATGAGGAATTTTGACACCGTAAGATTCCTCTTTGCAATGATGACAGGCAAGGATGCCTGTCCCACGAGAACAGCTTGTGTAGGGTACGTCCAACGCACCATCCATTCGTTGGATTATTTTGGTGCGTAGGACGCACCCTACTATGGCTGCTTGTTCCCAAACTCTGTTTGGGAATACTAGGTTACCATGAAACTTTGTTTTATGGATGTCTGCTTAACTGCCAGAAACTTATCGATTGATTTCCCGAAACAGAGTTTCTTACCCATTGCGTTCCCAAACGGAGTTTGGGAACGAGCAGAGTAAACTTTGAAATTCCTTATCATTAAATTAGACTTACGGCTACTTTTAAACACAAATTTTCACGACAGAAGTCCACCCCCCCGCCAGCGGGGGACAATTGGTTGTCCTCCTCGCTGAGGTCTCACCCTTTGTCCTTATCGCCGGGGGGATTACCAACTGTTCCTCTCAGTGAGGGGATACCTCCCCCTTTATCCCCCTCCAGAGGGGGACAGGGGGGGAGGCGCTTTTGTTTGAAACTCCTTAACATTAAATCGGTCCTTTGGAAACTTTTTAATATAGAGCGAAGAGCCTCTTCGCTCTACAGAAGATACCAGGATTTTTTCTTTGCTTCTTCGTGCCTTTGCGCCTCCTTTAGTTGATGAGGTTTTCAGGCGCACTTTGGCCCTGCTCCGGCTGAGGTATCGTGCCGGGCGGAGTTGAGAAATTTATCTTTTGCCTTCTTCTTTCGAGACTATTTCCATAATTTTTCAGGGTATCTCGGATAATTTTTTCGTGATTCTCCAGAATTGGCAAGACCTTCAATAACTCATCGAATTGCATTTTATAATACTGCATATTCGTTTCATCCGTTTGTGATAATACTGTGTTTGCGATACCTTCAGACCCGCCGGGCGGTCTTTTTTGTCTCCTTCTCTCGAAGCTCTTTACATAATTTTTCAGGGCGTCCCGTATAATTTCATAATCTTCCGTTATTGGCAATACCTTGAGCAATTTCTCAAATCCCCTGAGTATCTTTTCGATTTCCTCTTTTGAATACCGTTCACTGTTTTTTGCAATAAATATTTTTTCATGCTTACTGGCGGTTGTGCCTTCCTCCGCCGTAAGAATTTCCTCAAAGAGTTTTTCACCGGGGCGCAAGCCCGTAAAGGCAATGTCGATTTCCTTGTGCGGTTTGAGTCCGTGAATACGTATCAATTCTTCGGCCAGGGTTACAATGCGTATCGGCTCTCCCATGTCCAGGACAAGCACGTCTCCGCCGTTTCCTATGGTGGACGACTGCAGTACGAGGGATACGGCCTCCGGGATGGTCATGAAAAATCTTTCTACGTCCTTATGGGTTACGGTGAGCGGTCCGCCTTGCTTTAATTGATCCAGAAATATGGGTAACACACTTCCCCGACTGCCCAGGACGTTACCAAACCTCACGGAGACAAAGGCGGTATTCGTACATCCGTTCAGCGCCGTACAGATATATTCAGCCATGCGCTTTGTAGCGCCCATAATACTGGTCGGACACACGGCCTTATCGGTGGAGATCAAAATAAACTTCTCTGCCTGGTGATCTGACGCTGCCTTTGCAACCTGATAAGTCCCAAACATGTTTACCTGAACAGCCTCACGGGCATTCATTTCCATCATGGGCACATGCTTATTGGCTGCGGCGTGAAATACCACCTGGGGTTTAAATTTCCTGAAAGTCTCATTGACCACATATTCATCCCGTATATCCCCGGTTATAAAAACAACGTTGCCTTGTGCCCGTGCATGTGCGGGTTGACCATGGAAATAATTCGGAAACAGCCTTTCCAACCGTAGTTTTACCTTATGGAGTTCGGTTTCATCGATATCGAAAAGAACGATTTGCTTGGGATGAAATTGACACGCCTGCATAACAAGTTCGGAGCCAATAGACCCTCCGGCCCCTGTAATAAAGATTACCTTGTCCTTTAAAAATTCTTCGATTCCCTGGTAATCAATAGTTACTTTCTGTCGCCCTAAAAGGTCTTCAATGCATATATCTTCAAGATTCTGCGTGTCGATATCCGGTTTGTGGAGATCATAGATCCGTGGTACAATTTTTACCGTATTTACCCTGAGCTGCTTTGCTAATTCGTATATCTTTCTGAGCGTCTTATAATTAAGCGACGGAATGGCTATAATGATTGCCTCGACTTCATATTGAGAGACAATATCCCTCAATTTGTCTGTTGTGCCAAGTACTTTTACTCCCTGGATACGTGTTCCTACCGTATTTATGTTGTCATCCAGCATTCCTATAGGGCAATACTCTCTGTATCCCTGCCTTTTCATGTCCCGCACGATCATATCCCCCGTGTTTCCTGCGCCAATAATGAGCGTCTTCTTGCCTGTATGTGTAATTACTCCTTTATGAATAATTTCTAAAAATAGCCTTTTCGAGAACCTTAACCCGCAGAACAAAACAAAGGAAACCATACCATCTATGAGGAAGACGCTCCTTGGGAATCCATTGATATTCATATTAAAAGAGAAGAGACCCGGAATACCATGAGGAAGCCATGGAGGCGGGGGAATCAAAATAAGCATCGCCAGCGCGGATATCGACCCCGTCTGGGCAATAGCAATGTTTACGAGATCGTTGATGCCCACATATCTCCAGGTGATCTTATAAATTTTGAAGCACAGAAATGCAATCAGCTTTATCAGAAGAAAAGCCGGTAATACTTCCAGCAAGAGAACTTTGTATTTAAAAGGGATGACAAACTCGAAACGCATGGAAAAAGAGGCATAAAGTGAAAATACAATGATTGCAGAATCAAAGATCAGGAAAAAAAGGAAACGTTTGAGATGGGTGGGATGTATCAGGTACTGGTAAAAGCCCCGGGGGAGAAATCGTGAACCATCTTGTTGCTTATGATCGATCATGGTTTCCTTATACGAAAATACCTTCATCATTATTCCTGAAAACAAACTGCAAAGATGATTATGGAGACATCTTTGAAGCAGTAAGGCTATCTTTTTCGTAAAAGGACATTGCACGCTTTTAACTACATCCTTGTACGTTAAAAGATTCCGTTCTTTAGCGTCCCCTGATATTCAAAACTTGTCTTTGGGGTATATTGTTGAGTTGACAAACGCTTCGCTGATAAAATACATGAATCAGAATAATTTATCAACAAAATAATCCGGAATGATGTTACTATTTGAAATGGGTAACAATTTAGTTTTTTTAAAACTCTCTGTATGAATAATGTTATTTTGTAGGGGCAGGTTTGAAATCTGCCCCTGGTGCATTTAATACCCGGCGTTTATTGAAAATTTTCAATAAACTAAATTGTTACTGAAATGGTAATTTTTAAAAGTGAGAGCAGGAAGGGTCTTGGGGATGGTGAAGACCCTTCCGCCGCGTCTTTTAAAAAATCTGTTTTCGTTATACCTTGCTGGCCAAAAAAGGAGGGTGTCACCCATGAGACAGCGAAGCTTTAAGTTCCCATCAGCCTTGTCCGGTTAAGTATTTGTGTGGTCGTAATTTTTTAATGTTCTTTGAAATTATTGTGATTGTGATTGTGAATAGCAAACAGAAGATAGGTAATTAACCTGCTAGAATGATTCATGCCGGGATCGTGTGGTAAGATGATTGACCTTGAGACGGCGCTTCTGCCAGTCAAAAAACATTTCAACGTTCCAGTGAAACTTGTAAAAAAAAGTGATGTCTTCGGCAGGAAGGTCGTAGCGGTTTGTTGTGATCCAATACTCCTTACCGTTTATTTGCTTGCTATTGTGGTTCTTCTGGTTCTCAAAATTCCTCATGGAAATGAGGGTGCAATGTGCACATACGGGGCAATTCAATCGTCCGCGATTACGCCTCCCATTACCCTCCTCACCTCCATTGATGAAAATTGAGGGTGGGTGGCTCCAACTTGCTTTTCGTTATTACGTATCAATCGTATTTTTTTTGATTTCACATCCTATCTTCGTTAACGGTAAAAAGAGATTGTCGGTATTACTCAGCCCTGTCCCTTTAAAACTTGAATTCTAGTCCACAATATGCCGTGAATCCAGGTGAGCCGTAGCCAGGCACTTCTTCATAATAATAGTCGAAAAGGTTTTCAAATCTGACATAAGCAGTCATGGATTTTGTGATGTCATAGCGGGTAACCTGATTTACTGTCCAATAGTTATCCATCTCCTTGCCATCGCTATCTATTCTGTCTCTGTCCATTACCCCTGTTATATTCAGATTCAATTTCGCAAGAGGCTGGGCGTTAATCCCGAGTGTTGCTCGGTTCCTGGGTCTGCGGGGTAATTGCCGATCCTTGTCCCTGTCTCTCGTGTCTGTGTAAGTATATGTACCTGTTAGGGAGAGTTTAGTGAATGGTTTATAAGTTAGTACAGTTTCAATTCCCTCTGATTCGGCCTTTGCCACGTTTTCTGCCAAATAACTGCCATCCGGCTGCACCGCTGCAGTAATTAAATTATCAAAGTCGTTTTTAAAATATGTGATATCGATGGTTAGTTTGTCTTTCAGGATTTCTTTTCCAATCCCAAAGTCCCACCCCTTGCTTCTTTCAGGTTTAAGGTTTGGATTGCCATAGTAGGGATAAAAAAGTTCGTTTATGCTGGGCGCTCTGAAACCAGTTCCCCAGGAACTGTGGAATCGTGTGCCGATCTTTTCAATGTTGTAAGATGCGGTTGTCCTGTAGGTAACCTGGTTCCCGAATGTACTGTAATCGTCACGGCGAATTCCGGCGGTCAGGGATAATGCATCAAAGAGCTTTATTTGATTCTCCGCAAAAACAGCGTTGTTCCAAAATGTCTCCCAATCGAACACCCCTTCATTTTTCCCTTTTTTAGTTTCATATTCATACCCAACAGTTAATGTGTCATTTTCAAAGAGAGAAAAGTCGGATTGATGCTCAAACCGCCATAGTCGTGTAGGTATCCGATATTCGCCCTGTGCATCAGTAGGGTCAAAGCCTTTCAATTCTGTGTCGTTAACTGAAAAGAGAAATGAGGGAGTCCATAGATCGAAAAAAGTTTTACTTACCTTCGTAGAAAAAAGAATCTCATCTGTTGTTACATGCCGATCTGGGTCATCAGTTAAACCAACACCGAATACATACCCATCGAGTTCGTAATCAGAGTGAGAACCCCGTATGGTTGTGTCGACCCTTCCGTTCTTCAGAAAATTCCAGCCAAGTCGTGCAGAGCCGGTAAAATTTTCATAGCCATCCTTTTCGCTTCCATTACTGGCTTGAGATATCCCATGGGTTTTTAGATAGGAACCGCCTATAGAGTAATCGAAATCTTCTTTTCCACCTGAGACATTAATCGTCTCTCTGCAGGTATCTCGCATCCCATATTCTGTTCCCAAGGTAACCTTGGTGTCTCCAGCGCCTTTTTTCGTGATAATATTGACAACACCACCCATTGCTGCAGAGCCATACAGTGTGCTTTGGGGGCCGCGCAGTATCTCTACCCTTTCAATATTGTCAGTAGTAAGATTTGCAAAGTCAAATCCTCCGGAGGTAGGGCTATTCATCCTGACACCGTCAACAAACACGAGGGTTTGGGCAGAAGAGGCGCCCCGTAAGAACAGACTTGTCACCCCGCCCATCGGCCCGACCCTTGTAACCTCAAGTCCGGGTGTTTGGCGCAGTACGTCAAGGAGCAGGGGCGATTTGCTATTCGCAATTTCTTTTTCTGTAATAACGGAGACTGAGCTGCCGACATCCTTTAATAATTGCTTTGTCCTTGTAGGTGTAATCACCGTTTCCTTTTCATCATTGTGTTCCTCGGGGGGCAAATCAATTTCAGGTTCTCCTGGCAATGCCATATCATCCTGAGGCGCTGATTTATCTTCTTCATGCGTTGGCGCCGGCGTGGGCATTGGTGTTGGTTCATTCTGATTATCTTCCTCTTTTGGAGGTTGGGGTTGATTTTCCTCTATTGGTTTCGCTTTTTCTTCAGGAGTTGGTTCCTCTCTCGGTATGGGGATCTCTTCTCTGCCCGGTATGCGGAGAATAAATCTTTCTTGCAGGGGATACCATTCTGAATCGGGTTTGTCGGCCTTCTCCGCTGACCATGCCCAGCAATCAAAACTGAGTATCGATACAAACATTATAACGACAATTAAATACTTCATGCATATCCTTTCTTTTCCCCTCGGAAATTAAGAATTGAAAAAACTGGCGTCCAATCAGGTCTCCTGGCTCCCGGGTCTTCCTACTTTCTGCGCCTTCCCGGAAAAATCGTTTCGTCGGTTTTAACCGTTTTAAACGGATTCCAGTGGCATCCTGCAGCGTTCGTCGCCGGTTACAGTTGCGGGGCAGCTCCCGTTTTTACGGGATTCCCTGGGTAATTGAACTGTGGTAACTCTGAGAATATTAAGGCGGGCATGGATAAACAAAGTTTATCCATGCCACCCTTTTATTTCTGAAATTTCTCTGCAATTAAAAAAGCCCGTTCTTTCGCAGAGAGAAGAAACGGGCTTTTAGAATATGAAAATCAACGCTTCACCTCCTTTACTCCGAAGAAGTATTTCCAGCACACATTACCGGCAGGTCTTCTGACTGACGGATCATCCTACTGGTTGCGCCTTCCCGGAAATCGTTTCATCAGTTTAACCTGTTGAGACGGCCTTCCAGTGGTTTTTGCAACGTTCGTCCCCGGATACAGCGGCGGTACCGTTCCCGTTACTCCGGATTTCTGACATAAGGAATTACGCGTCAATTATTGTCAAAAATCGGGTGGAGTTGGGATTCCCTTTTCGTCCTGGTAAAACTATCAGGACACCGGTATGTGGAATCAATTCGTATGCTATTTTTTGTTACATAACGTATCCTTTCCTTTTAAAAAAGTGTGCCTTCGACACGTTGTTTTGTTAGTTTTGAATATTCCAATATCTCCTCCAGAGAAGCCCCTTTCGATTGCATGCTATAAAACGTGTTTTCGCCTAAAAGGGCATATGACCACCCACAATCATCCCGATCTTGTGGCTTTAACTCATCTATCTTCTTTAACCAGTCCAGCGCCGACTGTTTCTTCAGTAGAACATTTTCATCTTTAATATCCTCCTGTGCCTTTGTTTCCACAAGATAGATATTTTTTGGAGTTTTTATAATAAAATCAGGATAATAAGACGACAAAATGCCATCACTCCTGATATAGCTCAGATGTGCAAAGTCATGATAAATTTCACTAATCTTGAGAAATGCCTTAACAACGCTGTCATTATCGCATAAGGTGTACCCCATTGTCTAGACAATTATTTAGTAAAAATAAGATAGAACTTTAGTATTGTTTGTGAATTATCTTTTAATTAATTGATGAGCAGGAAAACGGAATGGAGCGGAGCGGAATGGAGTT